>Ga0207644_10000559_pt1 | contig 23894 bp, 21 predicted proteins | sample KBSS73metaG_FD_184326 | JGI IMG/M metagenome (GOLD analysis project Ga0207644, IMG submission 184326) | Switchgrass rhizosphere microbial communities from Kellogg Biological Station, Michigan, USA - KBS S7-3 metaG (SPAdes) (version 2) | ecosystem: Host-associated > Plants > Roots > Rhizosphere... | reverse complement strand
TTGGAGTTGCTGATCGACCGCCGGCTCGACCGTGTCGAGTGCTTCCGTTACTACATTGTCTATTTCACTTGCCATAATTGTTCCTGACTAGCCGGCCTTCTCTGTTATTGGAATCTGAATTTCCGCGCCGCGACGATCCTTCAACTTCGGCAATTGCACCAGCAGAACTCCTTTCGAGAGTTCGGCGCTCGCGCCTTTGACGTCGATCGGCCAGCGAATCGGCACTGCCCGTTCGAACGGCCCGTATTGCCGCTCCGAACACAGGTGCGACGTAATTCGTTGACGCGAAGCCCTTTTCTTTTTCTCGCCGCATATTCGCAACTGGTTGCCATTCAAAGCGACTTGCATCTGCGCCAGCGGCACGCCCGGCAATTCGATGCGGATCAGAATCGCATTCGTGGTCTCGCAGACGTCAACGGGCGGCGACCACGTACCCGCCACCGTCGGAGCCTGAACGGCGGCAGCTTCCTGCAACAAAGAAAACAGCCAGCCGATCCGCTCCGTCAGCCGTTTCAATTCTATGCGTTCGAGCCCAGCCGGCCCGACGCTTTTCACCATCACTCGCTTAACACCCATCAGACGCGCTTTGCTGGCGCATTTGCCCGCGCCCGCACCAGAGTCTTCAACTCATTCATGAATTCTGAAACGTCTTCAAATTCAAGATAGACCGATGCAAACCTAACATAGGCGACCTTGTCCAATTCTTTCAGTCGTCTCATGATTTGTTCGCCAATCTTGCTCGTCGGTCGTTCACGTTCAGTCGACTCCTGAATCCATTTTTCAACCGCGTTCGCAATCGCATCGAGTTTTGCGGGCGGAATCGGTCGCTTTTCGCAGGCACGCAGCAATCCGGCCATGACTTTATTGCGATCAAAGGGCTCGCGCCGTCCGTCCTTCTTGATGACCATGTACGGAATCTCGTCGATGCGTTCGTATGAGGTAAAGCGGCGTTCACACTTCAGACATTCACGACGCCGACGAATGGACTCGCCTTCACGCGACTCGCGCGAGTCGACTACTTTGTCTTCAAGAAATCCACAGAAGGGACACTTCATGACGATTCCTCCGAATCAGGTGCTACGAGCCAAAACAATCTGATCATCCTCAACCGCATGTTCGACTGCCTCTGTCGACAACATCTTGCGCAAGCTCGCGAACTTGACGTCGCCTCGCAAAAAGTAAAAGAGGCCGAACAATGCCGCCGGCGCAAAGTCGACAAGATGGAGCACGATAGAAATAGCCGCCGCTTCGTTTTGAGCGACACCCAACAAGATTAATGCTCCGCCAGTGGCGGCATGAAATGCACCTGCCGCACCTCCAGGCGTGGGAATCGCCGAACCGATCATCGACCATCCGAGCACGAATAGGATGTGCGAGAATCCAAATCTCAACCCAAAAGCCCAACAAATAAGAAGATTGCCGAACGCAACTGAAAACCATAACGCCAACGACCAGCCAATTGTCGTCGCCAGAAGTTTGACGTCTGACAGGACGCTGAGCGCTGTAGCCAATTGCTCAAGCGTGGAAAGAAGCGCGCGCTTGACGCGTTGACGAAATCCAACGCCGTCTTTCATTTTGCGATCAATCCAGGCAATGACGCGTGCCGAACGCAGCTTGAATAGGATCAACAACGCAATGGCGAACGCCCCGAGTGAAACGAGCACAAGACCTACAATGCGAGCCGCGCCGAGCTCGCCGCTCACCGGCTTAAGCCAAAACAGACTTAATCCGAACACCACTACAACGGTCATCGTGTCGTAAAGGCGCTCGATCATGATGGTGACGATTGATGCCGCCGGCTTAACGCGCGGGTCGCGCATCGGCAGAACCACCGGCCGAACGATCTCGCCGGTGCGGCCAATTGTGAGCACCGCGGCAAATCCGACACAGGTGGCGATCCAAACTTCGCGTAAACTGGTCTTGGTAAGCGGCGACAGCAGGGCTTGCCAGCGGATTGCACGCCAAAGATAACCAAGCAAAATGACGATGCAAGCTAAACCAATCAAACGCCAATCGGAACGCGCAACCGCGATCTTTACCTGATGCCAATCGAGCCGGCGGCCAAACCACCAGATAATGCCTGCGGCAAGCAGCAACAGTGCGAGAAACTCGAGGTATTTTCGATATTTCGCCATTGACCCTACGCGGAGTGCGTCCAAGCGAGCGGGGCAGTCGAATCTAGTTCCGGCTGACGCAACCACAAGATATTGGGCTGGTGGAGTCAGCCTATTACAGTTTAATGTTGTGCGCAAGAATACGTTCTTCGACGACGGAACTTTGGCTGGAAGCCGAGCGTAAGACGCTGATGTCCGCACGTGACGTGCGATTTTGCACTTGGACTGACCTGAAAACCGGGAGATCATAGCGAGTGGGAGCCGTCAGGAGCTTGGCCACTAACGAAGGCGCTGAACTAGTCAGGCGGTGTCGCGCAGGCGACGGCGCGGCGTGGGAAGAGATTGTTCAGACTTACTCGCGGCGCGTTTATAACCTCGCCTATCGCTTCACGTCGCGCGCAGACAGCGCTGAAGACCTCACCCAGGATGTTTTCGTTCGCGTCTATCGATCACTCGATCAATACAATCCCAAGCAAGGTGACTTGCAAAACTGGTTGATGCGGCTGGCGCGCAACCTGATCATCGACGATTACCGCAAACGACAGCGCGCACCGCAGGACGACATCGCCGACGACCTCGAGGACCACAAGTATCACCTTCGGTCGGGCGAAAGCTCTGTCCACCGAGAAATGGAACGGCGTGAGTTGGGTGCCCAAGTCCAAGCGGGCATTGACAAGCTGTCTGCGGACCTGCGGACGTGCGTAATTCTCCGCGATATCGAGGAGTTGAGCTATCAGGAGATTGTGGATTTGTTGAAAATCCCCGAAGGAACTGTCAAATCACGAATTAACCGGGGTCGAATCGAACTCGCGAAGATTCTTCGTCGTATGCGAGTAGTGGAGGCGTAGTGTCAGAGAGCAACGGTCAATGGAATTTTAAGGGTTCAGAAACGGAAGCGATGTAATGCTTTGTCACGAATTTGAAGAGAAAGTAACCGATTATCTCGACGCGGCTTTACCGGTCGAGGAACATCGCGCGTTTGCCGAACACGCTCTGCGCTGTCCGGTCTGCCACGATCTGCTCGATGACGTGAAGAACGCAATTGTCGCTTGCTCGTCTTCGGAAGCTCCGCCGGCCGGAACCGGTCTGGAAGCGCAAATCCTGATGAAGACCGTACCGGAAACGGCGATTACCTGCGAACAATTCGAGAACCATCTGACAGATTATCTCGACGGCGTCTTGATGGCGCCGCTGTATCACCGCTGGGAGCGGCACGCGGCGCTGTGCGCGGAGTGCAGCGAACTTCCCGGCCAGGTCGTGCGCTCGATTGGAGCGGTGTACACCTATGCGCAGGACGAGCTATCGGTGCCGGCCGGATTAGAAGCTCGCATTCTCCAGGAGACGATCGGAAATGTTCTGCCGCAGCAGGTGCGGGCGCCCTGGTCGTCGCGCATTGTTGAGTGGCTGCGGGGCGCGCTCGATCCGATCGTCTCGCCGCAGTTAGCTTCAGTCGCAACAATGTTGCTGGTTTCCGTCTTTGTACTGACGAACACGGTTTCGACCGATGGTTCGGTGAGCGGGATCTATCGCGCCAGTCTGCAACTGGCTGAGCGAACCGCCAACAGTGCAACGAAAGGATCAGAAAAAGGTGTCAAGCAATTTACCGGTAGCGTGAACAAACTGGTCGGCAGCGACGACACCGAAAACAACAATGCGAACCAGAACGCGAATAGCTCAAATCAAAACAGCCCGACGCCGCGCTCGCAAGGCAGCGGCTCGCAAGGAAAAAGTGATTCGAAAAAGCGCTGAACGTTCAGCGGCGATTAGACGTACGACAAACGCGACGACGACATAACGAACTAATGACTTGTAATTATCACCCGAAGAATCCCGCGATGACGCAATGCAGTAACTGTGCGCGGCCGCTGTGCCCCGCTTGCGATCATCGGATTCGCGGGTTTGCTTTTTGCCAGGACTGCATTGTCGCCGGCGTCGACGCTTTGCGCGTTCGACAATCTCAGCCATCCGGACAGCAAGTCATCCGCCGTAAGAGCTCGCCCTTCATCGCCACGTTTCTTTCGTTATTTGTTCCTGGGCTTGGCGCTGCTTACAACGGACAGACATCGAAAGCCATCGTTCATTTCGCGATCTTCGCAAGTTTTTTCCAGATGGCGGTGGTCACGGATGGCGTAGCCTTCTTCGTTCTCGGAGTGGCGGGCACGTGGTTGTTTGCGGCAGTTGACGCGTGCCGCACCGCGCAATTGACGCGCGCGGGACTTGCTCCCGATGCGGAAGAGGACGCGATCACCCGTCAGTTGTACGGCAATCCGGTGGCGTGGGGAATCACGCTGTTGGTGCTCGGCGGAATTTTTCTGGCGCATACAGTCATCGGAGTTCAATTTCCGGTACGTAGGGCCTTGCCGGTCGCGCTGGTCGTGCTCGGCGCCTACATCTTGTACGATTATCTGAAACGTCATCGCCGTCGCGAGGAACTGCGATTGTTCGACGTGAACAGTCCGCCGCCATCAGTGGTCGTTCACAGTCAGCTGGCGCACACGGCTTATGACAGCGATTATCCGACGCGACTTCAGCAACGCCGAATAGGGTCAGCACGGTTGAAGTAGAGTTGTGGCTGAAGTTGTAAATTTGCGCGATCGTTGCGACTTCTGATATCTGACGTCTGACTTAAGATTTATGCTCGGCTTCATTTCAGCAATTTCCCGTGGTGGCGTAATCATCGGCGCAATTCTTTTGATCGTCGCGCTGCTCAAGCAACTCATCGTTGCAGTCGGTCTGCTCGTCGCCATCATCAAGCTTGCCATCGTTGTTGTTTTTGTGGCGGTGCTGGTCATGATCGCTCTCGCCATCTATCGCGATCACAAGAAGCACAAGGCTGAAGTTTAATCGCGATACTCCCAAGCCTTATTCCGTACAAGGCACGAGTTTGGGCCTCTTCTCGACTGTGAACGGCATCGGGTCTGAGATTACGCCCTTAGACCAGAGATAGCCTTTCTCAACCCACTTTTCGCGATATTCTTTTGCTTCAGCATAATAACGCCACGTCGCCACTGTTACTTGCAGAAAATACTTACCGGCATGTAGATCATCTTTAGTATCGTTAGTGCCGTCATAAACGGACACTCGGGTTTCTGCTTCCACGCTTAGTGACTCTGTTGGCTTCAAAATGACAAAAGAGTCCGGATCGGGACGAGGCTGAAATCCGAGTGCGTCGTAACTCGCATAAACAGCATAGGGATCGTAAACATATCGCTTTGCAGCCGCCGCTTTGAGGCTAGTGCTCACTGGAGTGCGAAATACTCGAGAACTTCTCTTGTCTAGCAAAATCGGTTCAGGGCCTTCATTGGTGTATTTCAAGTTAAGCGTCCATTCGAGAAATCGAACTCCGGTGGCCGAACAGTAACTTTCTTTCACGGTCGTGGTCGTAAGGCGCAACTGGTTCTTGTCTTGGTCCGTCGTCACCCTCTGCGAATGAGCGTTTGGGCCTACCAAAGCAAGCGCAACGGTAACGATGATTCTTAAGTAAAGGACGGCTATCCTCATCTTCTCTTTCGTTTATCCCTTTATCGAACGATTCCCCTGCGCACTGATATCACCCTCCGATGTTTGCGAACAAGAGCTTTATCGAGGGAACACTACGAGGTTTGCGAGATGTCGCTAACAACCAAGCCTTCTCCGTTTGCCTTCGACTGCCTCGTGTGATAGGGTTTCGCGCTCTGACAGCATCCAGGATACGTAACTGAATCTAAAAGCCACGTTAACACTCGGCGATTCAGCAAACGCACATCGGCTGTCGGTCTCAAGCAGGGTTCGATTCTTCGGCTGGGTTCTTAATTTTAAGGCCTCGCAAAATTTAGGTTTTTTCAGTCGCCCTCGTCGGCGTCTGTTACTTCAGCGGTCGCCAAGCGGCCCCGATTTAAAGAAGCTTGGCGCTCGACAGGAGCAGAATGAATGACTAGAGACGACCGTTTCTACGCTTTTATCGTCGCCCGTACTTCCCGTTCCCGCGCACATATTCGTCGGATCTCCGTCCATAAGCGATGGCTGCGAGCCTTGGTAGTCGCGATCGGCGTGATCGCGGCGGCATTGCTGTACGGATTCTACGGACTAACTCAGCAAGCAGCGCACTTCCGAATTGAGCGCGAGAATGCGCGGTTGCGTGAGCAGAACGCGAAGCAGCAGCAGGAGCTGCAGAACTTGAACAATCGCGTGAATGCGGTGGAAGACACTTCGCGCAAGCTGGCTGAGGAGGCTGGCATTCCAGATCAAGCTGCGCAGCCTGTGCAGCGAGGTCAGGGTGGCCCGGCACACCCGGTCGACAGTGCCGCGGCCTTGGCAGTTTTAGAATCTAAGACTGAACACCTTGAACGTCAGCTGTGGATTTATCAAGACATGGTACGCGGACATGCTGCGATCCCGTCGATTTGGCCCGTCATGGGCGCGCTCGAAGGCGGTATGGGTGGTCGTCATAATCCGTTCACTGGCCGCGGCTGGGAATATCATGAAGGACAGGACATCGACGCTACGTACGGCACGCCGGTCGAAGCAGCCGCGACTGGCCGCGTCATCATCGCGGGCAGGCAGCGTGGTTACGGCAACGTGATCTACATCGATCACGGCGCCGGCTTGAGCACTCGATATGGTCACTTGTCGCAAATCAATGTGGCGGTGGGACAGACGGTGACGCGCGGGCAGATCATTGGTCTCGTCGGTTCGACTGGTCGTTCGACAGGTCCGCACCTGCACTACGAAGTGCGCATCAATAATCAGCCGGTGGATCCCAAACGTTACCTCCCCGGCGCGACGAATTAACAACTCTTAACAGAAGCTTCGCGCGATTCAGTTTCGAATCGTGTGAAGCTTCTGCTAACATCCTTCCACTCCAGACGTTAACTAACCAAAGGAAAACTCTCGATGATTTCTAAATATCCGCGCGCGTTTGCGCTCCTGCTTTCGACGTTCCTGTTCGTGAGCGTAATTCCGGTTTCAGTCCTCGGTGACGAAGGCATGTTCCTGCCCGACACCTTGAATCAGCTTCCGCTGGCGAAACTCAAACAGCGTGGACTGAAGATTCCGATTACGGATATTTACAATCCGACTGGGCCCAGCATTAAGGACGCGGTCGTCCGGGTCGAATTCGGATCGGGATATGGCACCGGCGAATTCGTTTCGCCCGAAGGGCTGGTGCTGACAAACCATCACGTGGCGTTTGACGGCCTGGTGGGCGCGTCCGATGCGACAAAGGACTACGGCACGACGGGGTACGCCGCAAAGAGTCGCGGCGATGAGCTGCCCCTGCAGGGATATAGAATTACCATCACCCAGGACTTGAAAGACGTCACCGCCGACGTCCTCGCCGGAATCAGCGACGCGACGCCGCCGGCGCAACGCGCCGCGTCGATTCAGTCCAAATCCAGCGCGCTCGAAACGGCGAACACAAAGCCCGCCGAAGGAATCTCTGCTCGCGTCATGCCGATGAATGAAGGCATGACGTACTACTTGTTCACTTATTTCGTGCTGCGCGATGTGCGCGTCGTTTACGCGCCACCAAAAAATATCGGTTTCTTTGGCGGTGATCCAGACAACTTTGAGTGGCCCCGGCACGACGGCGATTTCACTTTCCTGCGTGTTTATGCCGGTCCGGATGGCAAGCCGGCGGATTATTCCACCAGCAACGTGCCTTACAAACCGAAGAAGTTTCTAACGCTGTCGATGGGCGGCGTTAAAGATAACGAGTTCGTGATGGTCATGGGTTATCCCGGCTCCACGCGCCGATATCGCGAAAGTTATTCGGTTGCTTACAACCAGGACATCTTCCTGCCGTTCTCGGTCGAGATGCAGCAGAAGCAGATTGAAGTTCTGACGAATATGGGCCGCACCAATCCGGGACTGCGCGTGAAACTTCAATCGGTGATTTTCGGAATTTCGAATGAACTGAAGAACGACGAGGGCTCAGTGCTGGCGATGCGCCGCGCGAATATCGTTGAGCAGAAACGCGGAGAAGAAGCTCAGTTCACGAAATGGATTAACGAAAACCCTGAGCGCAAAGCGAAGTACGGAGAGATTCTGCCGTCTTTGGCAAACGCTTACGAAGAACTCGCGAAGACACAGCCCCGCGATCGCATCGTCCAGGAAATCGCTACGCTGAGCGACGTCTTTGAAATCGCCGGTCTCGTCAGCACTTTCGCCGCGAGCAAGGAAAAACCTGAAGCGGATCGCAATCCAAATCTCGCCGCAGTCGTCGTGCGAGCGCGCGCCGCGTTACCCGAGATTTTTGAGCAGCGAAACATCACACTCGAACGCGAGATGCTGGCCTTCTTCCTGCGCAAAGCCGCCGAGCTTCCGGCCAGCCAAAAGATCGACGCGATCGAAAAGCGGTTTGGAAATCTAAAAGACGAAGCGCGCATTCGCGCCGAAGAAGACTTCGCGCGCGCGGTTGTCGACAGCAAGAACCTTTCGACGGCGGAACAGTTTTCTGCTTTGTTCGACAAGACACCGGCCCAGTTGCGCGAGCTGAACGAACCGCTCATCGATTTCGCCGGTGAGATCGCCGCAACGAATAACGACATTGCACCACGCACGCGCACATTCAATTCGACCGTTGCCAAGTGGCGACCGTTGCTCGTCGAAGGCATGAGCGAAATGCGGGGGAGCAAGCCTTATCCGGACGCGAACACCACTTTGCGATTCACCTACGGCGAAGTGAAGGGTTACGTCCCGCACGACGCGGCGGTCTATCAATCGTTCACGCACCTTGGCGGCGTGGTCGAAAAAGACACCGGCCGCGAACCCTTCGATGTGCCCGCGAAACTGAAGGAGCTTTACCGAGCCAAAGATTTCGGCGCGTATGCCGACGGCGGAGATGTGCCGGTTGATTTCCTTTCAACGACTGACATCATCGGCGGCAACTCCGGCTCGCCGATTCTGAACGGTCGCGGCGAACAGGTGGGCATCGTCTTCGACGGAAACTATGAAGGGCTCGGCAACGACTTTTTCTACAACGATCCGAAGGGCCGCACGATTTCTGTGGACATCCGTTACGTGCTCTTTGTCACCGACAAATTCGGCGGCGCGGGCTATGTTTTGAAGGAGCTGGATATCAAGAATCAGCCCGCGGCACTGCGAAAAGCGGCATAAGTCAGAACCGCCTGCGGTAGCGGGCGGTTGACCTTCCGGATTCGAACCACTGAGACTTTCCTAAAGCGTAGGCAATGAGCGGCCTTAACGCGAGAGAAAGAAGTTCGCTAAGAACTCTAAGTCATTTAGGAACGCTGAAGATCGCGAGGCGCTTGTCGCCCATGTTGATTGTTGTTATCAGCGTCGCAACAAAAATCCGCTTTTTCCCTTTGGTTATCGCAAGTCTCCAGCCCGCTCCTTTAGACATTCGTTCACCTCTGGGTGCTTTTTGACCCTCAATAGTGATTGTTTTTGCCACGATGTTGCTCCTCTCGAAGCTGTGAGAATGGAAAGAGCGGCCAATTATGGGCTCAGAAACGTTGGTGCGTCAAAGACATAACCTCCGGATATTCTTCTTGACAGCCCAAAACGCCATCCGTTAGGATGCGCCGACGTTTCAATCAATGCGGGCCCCGGGATTTACACCTGCCTACCGCATTTCGATTTGCAAGCGCTAAAGCTCAAATGAGGTTGTTGTTTGGAAGTTGCGCCCGTCGATCGCGCTCTGCTGCGCGGTCTCGCGGGCGCTTTGTCGCTAGTGTGTTTCCGTGTAGCGCCCGAAAACAAAGCGCGTCCGGCTCACAGCATTAACCTGTTGGACAGCAGCGCAAACCTTCAGTCTCCGCTGCCGCGCCAATTTTGCCGAATCGTTAGGAGGATTCGTTTGTATGTCTAGAATAACCGGTAAGGTCAAGTGGTTTAACAACTCGAAGGGCTACGGCTTCATTGAACAGCCAGGTTCTTCGGACATCTTTGTGCACTACAGCGCCATTCAGGGCGATGGCTTCAAGACTCTCGAAGAGGGTCAGGAAGTCGAGTTCGAAGTGACGCAGGGCCCCAAAGGACCACAGGCTGAAAAAGTCACAAAGGCGTAGGTCTCCCCGGCTTGCTTTTGAAGCAAAGCCACTAGACTGCTTCCGGTCATCCGGAACGCGCAAGAAAAAGAAAGGCGATCTCGGAAACGAGATCGCCTTTTGATTTTTTGATTTTCGGGTTAAGACTGGAGCGCAAACGTCTCGCTTGCCCAGCTCATAAGCAAAGAATGCAAGCGGGACGCTTGCGCTCCAGTCATTCCGCTTTCGCTTTAAAACTCACGTGTCCGCTATCGACCTCAACTGAGAATACGACTCGATCCGTTCCCATCTTCTCTTTCATCGCTTCGGTTCTTTCAACTACCAGCCGATGAAATTTCGCGAACGACAGATCCTGGCCCGCTTCGCCACAGGCGCGCTTGGCATCCATCAACGCGTCGTACACTCCTTTGACTGTTTGCACGTCGTGCCGCACGTCGGTACAGGCGAACTTCGATGGCTTAAAAGGCGCTTCTTTCTCCTGCGCTTCCCGCGCGGCTCGGTGAACCGTGAAAGCGTCACGCCCTTCTTCACGATCTTTCATGGTGCGGCGCCACACTTCCCGGAACGCGTTGTAACGGGTCGCCAGCGTGTTGTAGTGAAAGCGTTGCGCGAAGCCCAACGTCCGATCGTCGCCCAGACGTTTCAGGTGGGATTCGACACGGAGCTTCGTGTCGTAAGGTGCGCGCTTTGAGCCACCGTTAAAATAAATGTCGTACTCGACTTTCAGACGGCGGATGTCTTCCTCGAGACGCGCCAGGCGATCTTCGACGGTAACGGTCTCGACCGCTACGTTTTTGTTTCGATCGCGACGTCCCGCCGCAAGTCTGGCTAACTTGTTATTGTTAATCGCCAACTGGGATCTCCTTGAACCACCGGCGCAAGCAGGGGCGCCGTGTAATTCGAGTGTAGGAGTCCGTATGAAACGCTGTCAATGATTTCTTTGACTGCCCGTAAAAAACACTTGACAGAATCACTGCAAGTCAAATAGAGTGCGCCGCACTTCAGCACTTACAACTCAACTCGGTTCAGTTGACTGTGGTTTCTGAAGACTCCCGCGACCTTATGCGAAGAAGCGTTTCTTCGGCGAGATCGCTCCCAACTCTGATCGACTCGCTGTTTCGTTCAGCCGATCTTTTCCGAAAGGAACGGCCATGTTCTCACTACTACCTCGATTCCAGCCTTTTCTGCTGCCGACCCTATTGTTTGTCTCTTCGATCTTCTCTGGTGGTGTGGCAGACAACTCGCCGCCGGTTGCGGCCGATGACAGTTACACAATCCACGGAAGTGGGGCGATAGGTTCAGTCCTGGCGAATGACTCCGATGCTGACCACGATCCGATCTCGCCGGACGTCGTAACTTTTCCAACGCATGGACGTCTGTTTGGCACGACAAACGGCAGTTGGAATTACAGTCCAAATGATCTCAGCTACACGGGTACAGACTCATTCACGTACCGAGCTTGCGACTTTAAAGCTTGTTCGAATGTCGCAACCGTCACAATTACTCTCGTAAATCAACCACCGATCGCGAACGATGATGTTTACAACGTGCATGGAGGCACCCTTGTTGGCCCCTTTCTCATTAACGATTCCGATCCCGACGGCGACCCATTGACGTGCGGCGACTTTACGCATGAGTGCATTCTGACTTTTCCGCATCATGGCAGCCTCTTTGGGCAGACGCAGCCTGATATGAAGTCTTACGGCCCAACTGTTGGGTATTTAGGTCCCGACAGTTTTACCTATAACGCTTGCGACTCGCTCCGCACCTGTACACCGGCAACCGTCAACTTAAACGTGAGCAATAGTGCGCCGGTAGCCGTCAATGATGCTTACACGTTGACTGACGGTGGTGGGATCATTGGGCCGCTGCTTATAAATGACTATGATCCCGACGGAGATCACATAAAGCCAGCGCCCGAAGTTCTGGCGGGCCCATCACACGGCGCGCTAATCGGTCTGGAGCAGCCAGACAAAAAGATCTACGTTCCCAATCAGGGATTTAGCGGCACCGACAGTTTTACCTACAGAATCCAAGACGACCTGTTCGCGTATTCATCGCCGGCAACTGTAACTCTGCAAGTCGGTGCCGTGCCTACACCGACTCCGACACCGACGCCAACGGCCACACCAACTCCACCCCCGCCGCCGCCGCCTCCACCGCCAAGTCCCACGCCAACGCCGACACCGATGGAGCCTTTGATTTTTATTCCGGGGCTTGCAGGGAGCTATCTCATCGATCGGTCCACTGGCGGTGAACTATGGCCAGGAATCCTAACAAATCACAACTCATTGAGTCTGAACCCTGCGGATAATCCAAACCCAAATATTATTGCGACAGACGCAATACGTAGTGTATTAGGTTTTGATATTTACGGGCGGCTGCTCGAAAAACTGGAAGGTCAAGGCGCTTACAGGGAGTATCTAGTGAACAATAATCCGGCTCGTCGCACAGCCGCCGGATGCGACCTAAGCCAAAGATCTGATAATCCAAATGATAATCCAAGCCTCTTTGTCTTTGCGTATGACTGGCGCCGAAGTAATGTGGAAAACTCGTTGAGACTGAGAGAGTATGTCGCTTGCGTCCAGCAGTTTTATCCAAATAGCAAAGTCAATATCCTTACGCACAGTATGGGTGCCTTGATTGCGCGCCGCTATATTTTAGAGAATCCAGGTAAAGTCAAAAAGCTAATAACTATTGCTGGTCCATGGTTAGGAGCTCCCAAGAGCATTTACACACTAGAGACTGGCGACGCCGATTTTAGCGGGTTCTTAATTTGGCAGAGAACACTTAAACTGCTTAGCGAGTACTTCAAGAGCGTTCATGAGTTGATTCCGTCGCAGAGTTATTTCGACATCGGTGAACATCCTTTCGCGGAGCAGGGCGACTTCAACGGCAACGGCGTGCCGCATGAGATGTATTCCTATAATCAACAAATTGACTTGCTCGACGCGCAGTACCCTGACTCAGCGAGCCTACCGGGACTAACGAACCTGTCTTTTCATAGCTATCCTGGCGAGGACAATTGGCAATCTGACAACACAGAAGTCGAGTATCACCACCTTTTAGGTCTACAGCGCATCAATCAAACAATTGGCAGGGTCATCGCGCAACGGGTAGCTGTTTGTCGAGTAATTAGTCACGAAGTTTTTTGCTTCGATCGCAACGTCTACACAGCGAAGATGACGCACGGTGATCGCACGGTTCCGGAAGAGAGTGCCACCCGTATTGGTTCAAACAACTTGAACGCCCCCACTGCTCGACTCTGGTATTACCTTTCGCTTAACGATGATCAAGACGAATTGGTGGAACACACCGCATTGACTCAACTTCAGGGAGTGCATAATCGTGTGCTGTTCATTCTGGGCAAGGGGCCAGACCCGGGCGAGGTTGATCCCATTGCCGCGCTCAAATCTAACAAAAGCGAATCTACAAACGCGGCAAACAGCTCGGGAACTGTTTCGTCTAATGAGGTTTCTCGAATCTCGAAGAAATCAATAAAGCTAGTCTTATCGAGAAAAGAACCAGCCAACCACACCGGTTCTAGTCGAGCCTTAGGTAAACATGTATATGAGAGTACGAATCTCGCCGGTACCTTGGTGCAACAAACGGGGAACGTACCAGCCTACTATTTGACGGTCCAGGGTGTGGATTTCGTTTCAATTACGGATGAGCAAGGAAACACTAACACGCCGATTGACGACACATTCGCTCTGCGAGTTCCGAATGTTACATATAATCTCATGGGAGAGAAAGCCATTTTAATGTCGACGCCCACCGATAAAGCTTATGTCATCAAATTTCAAGTGGCCGATGAACCCGTCAACATACAAATCTTAAAGGGATTGGATAACTTTACTCCAACGGAGGCAGTCAAATATCAAGATGTCACTTTACCGCCTCATATTACTGCGATGGTCAGATTCGGCCCGACAGGAATTGAAAGCCTGCGTTATGACGCAGGAGGAGATGGTGTTTTCGAATCCGTTGTCCAACCTACCGTCGCCCTCGCCGGCCCTCCGGCAGCCGATGTGACTTCACCATCGATTAGGATAAGTGGCATTACTCAACAAACGATGGTGAGTGTCGCGATCGACGCTCAAGATAGTGAATCGGGGGTTAAGGCTGTTTACTACTCCCTAGATCAAACACATTACCGGAAATACACTGAACCGTTCGTCGTTGATCCGGCGCAAGTGAACATGATTTATGCATTCGGCGATGATAACGCTGTGAATCGCTCCGCGATTTCCATGTACGCGGTACCTCAGCTTCCTAGCATTATCGTCCCGCCAAGTATGACCTTCAGTACGGAAGCAAGTCAGACCGGCTGCGGTTTTATAGTTCCCGACGAGACCTTGGGGAATGCGACGGCGATTAGCAATTCTTCCGGCACAGTAACTGTAAGTCGCTCGGACGTACCGTCAAATAACTTCTTCCCGGTAGGTTCCACAACCATAACTTACACGGCTACGGACAGTAACGGTCTCAATGCGACTGCAACTCAGGTTATTACCGTACGAGACAAGACCAAACCGGCCGTGGACTGCCCAGACAATGTCGTCGCGATGTTGCCAGCGAATTCCAACGCCAGTTCGATGACAGTAGACTATCCCGAGCCGGAAACGAATGATAGCTGTTCGGATCCCACACTCACCACGAGTCCCGCGTCTGGATCTAGTTTCCCTGTCGGAATAACGTCCGTCTTAGTTAAGTCCACGGACGCCGCCGGTAATTCCGCCACTTGCAGCTTCAATGTTTCTGTATTTTATAAGTTCGCCGGATTTTTCTTACCGGTAAACGGCCTCCCCGTTGTTAATGTGGTTCAAGGGGGAAGAGCGATTCCGGTGAAATTCAGTCTTAGCGGAAATAAGGGACTAAATATTTTGACGGCAGTTCCTAACAATCCAGGTTCGGGTCCGATTGACTGCGATTCGGCGGCACCAGCCATTGACTTGAAGCAGACGCTAACTCCCGGTGGTAGTAGTCTGAGCTATGATCCGACCAATGACGAGTACACATTTGTTTGGAAAACCGATTCGTCGTGGATTGGAACATGTCGGCAATTCGTAATTCAACTGAATGACGGTACTACGCACCGCGCGAATTTCAGATTCAGGTAGCCATCTGAGCGAGGTCGTTTCGATGAGACTTAGTAAGATCGCGTTGTCATTAGCAATACTGTATGCCTTGGTCGCATTTGTCGTGGCTTGGCAGGATTTTAACTGCGGCGGCGGATTGGACATAAACATCTGTGGACTGGGTACAGCGTTCATGACTTTCCCGTCCTATCTAACATTAGGATGGGTCTTAACGAGGCTTGGTCTATCGATAAATTTTCGGCACCGAACTCCAAGCGCTTCGGACGTACTTCAGTTGACACTGCACATCATAGTCTGCGGTGTGATTGTCTACCTCATCGCGGCCGTTCTCGGACGAATAATCTCATTGCTGCGGGTTCCCAAACACTCGAATTGACTCGCCGTGAGAATGACGCCTTCATTATCTCTACATTTGTTTTGCGAGACTGAGGTGTCATGGGAACCTGCCGCCAATTGGTTATTCAGTTGAAGGACGGCACCGTTCATCGGAAGACGCTCAACTCTGTGCGGACTCTTCTAAAATATTCCGTGCTGGGGTTTGTGGGGGGAGTAGTAATAGTCACCGTTGTGTCCATAATTATAGGTGGCCCTTCGGCCCTGTTCTCGAATAAATCGACTTGGTTGGGTACCGAAAAGCAGTGGGCGCGGGCTATGCTCTGGTTTTTAGTCGTGCGCGGCGCGCTCTGTGGTCTCGGTATCGGACTCGTCGCAGGTCTAATAAGAATCGTTATAGCTTCTCGTCCAGGCAGCAACGACTAAGGTGGAAGCGCACCTAGCGAGGCAGAGGTTCTCATCACTCACATGAGACGAAGGATGATTACACTCGGCGTAATCGCTCTCGCAGTTCTCTTGGTCCTGTTGATCATTAACCGGTTTATTTTCTCTTGGGGTGGTCTTCTCCTCAGCGGAGCGAGCCTATGCAAGTACAAGACTATCAGCGTTCCAACGAACAATGGCCGCAATCAGCCCCTGGCTCAGACTTATGATCTTCACGAAATCGCCAGGGTGATGAAAGCAAGAGATGGTTACGAGGTTGACGACCAGGCCAGTGGCGGGCAGGGGCTGGTTATCTCACGCACTTTTGATGCGGTTAAGTACAACATTCCCTTCGACCAACGCGGGAATTCGTACGAACTCAACCTTAGCACATACAATTTTTGCAGGGTACCCAAGTGGTTTGGTCGAGGGAGGAGAGAGATGCACGGCCCCCGCCTCCAGACTGGAGAAGAGAATCTTCCAAGTGATTGATGACATGCCACTGAACTCCGCGCAACGAGAAGAACTGAAAGATAACTCGAGAGGGATAAATGTCGGCAACTTGCGACTTACGTTCTAATCAGTCCATTCGGACCAACCTTGGAAAGGCCGAGAGAATTGGAATCGGCTTTATCTCTATTACATTGGGATTCAAGCGCTGAAGCAGAGGTAATAAAATTCTGGCGTGTGCAATAGCCGCTTGACGTATGTTCCCAGGATCCTGTCAGCATTATTATTGCAACTAAATGACGCTACGATGCGCCGGACAATTTTTAGTCCTCAAGTGAGTTTCGACTGAAACACCCTGTGAATAAACTTGTTCAGGCGATTATTCGTGCCGTTTTGGGACTGCTAGTTGGAATACTGAGCGGTGCGGGAATAGGTGCATTAACGTTTGGTCTATTGGCTTTAACCGGTGACACGAATAGATCCCTCGGTGGAATCGGCACTATTGCTAACTCCCTTCAATTCTCGGCGCTGACTGGCGCAATTGCGGGCTCGTTTTACGGCGGAATTGTAGGTTTTCTTAATGGGTTGGCAGGCTTTCATCCAATCCGGGCGGCGTTATCTGGTCTTACGGTCGGTGGGGTCTTCGCTGCGTATCTCTTTTTCACAAGCAGCGATTCTGGCCTTCAATCCGCACTTATCTGGATTGTTGTGACGGGCGGCATACTTGGGTTAGCGACTGGATTTCTAATAATGCTGCTGACCAAGAAAATGACATGGCTGTCAAATAGATCCTCCAATTCTGAATAATCCAATCAGCAGCGATCTCCGCGCGCTATCCCGACTTGACTCGCGGCGGATTGACGTTCAAGAAAGCGGAAAGAAAAAGACCGAAGAGCACTTGACGTTGGGTGACGATGTGGCATTTTAGAAGCCCGTGCGCGACTTCCCTCGCGTGAACCAGCTATGTTCAATCAGCGAATTCTCAACAAGGCGAGACCGATCACGCCTCTCTTGCAAGTCCTTCTTATCCTGCTCACGCTGCCAAGCGATGCACATTCACGGCATCGGCCAAAACCAATCGACCGCGGCGACCTGTACATGGTCATAAAGAACGGCCGGTTTGGTTACATCGATGGGCAAGGAAACGTCGTAATCCCGCCGCGGTACGTTCTAGCATCACCATTCTCCGAAGGCTTGGCGCATGTCATGATCCGAAGAAAACGCGGGTGGGAGTTCAAAGAGTTCACGTCCTACATCGATAAGTCCGGACGTACCGTAATAAGACCACTAGAGGGTTCCGGTTCAGATTTCTCTAGTGGAATTGCCAAAATTCTCATTGGTGCAAGTTATTCTTACATCGATAAGAGAGGCCGGTGGGCCAGTCTCGCTTCTTATCAGGATGCAGAGGATTGCACGGAAGGACTTTGTGCAATTGAGTTCACGGGACGTAATCCGAGATGGGGCTACATCAACACGCACGGGAAGATCGTTGTTAAAGCACAATATGACTGGGCTAAGCCCTTCAAGGAGGGTGTCGCACGCGTCGGTATCATGATAGGCGAACCGTATACTAAGAACGGAGCACCCGCACATGACGGCAAGGAAGGTTACATCGACAAGACCGGCAGGGCAGTGACCGAATTAAAGTTTGAGAAGGCTTGGGACTTTAGCGATGGAATGGCCCAAGTTCGGCTTAGCGGCAAGTGGGGGTACATCGACAAAACAGGAACGCTAGTTATCTCGCCTCAATATGATGAAACCCAGGCTTTTCAAGAAGGCTTGGCAGGAGTCAAGATCAATGGTCTTTGGGGTTTCGTAGACAAGACCGGAAGGTTGGCGATTACGCCGCAATTTGAATACGTCAATGGCTTCTCGGAAGGTCTCGCTGTCATCGGAAAAGCCGGCAAGAGTTTTTATATTGATTCGACTGGCAGGTCTGTACTTTCACCTCCCTATAAGAGCTTGGGCTCATTTCGAAACGGACTGGCACGATACACTGTGGATGACAAGAGCGGCGTCATAGATAAGAGCGGTAAAGTAATAATCCCTGCCCAGTTCAACTCTATTGAAATCCTCCCCGGCGGAGTCATCATGATTTCGGATCCCAATCTGGGAATTGGATACGCTGATCGTACCGGAAAGTTTTTCTGGAATCCTAGTTATTGAGAGTCCGATATCACTCGACAAAAGCACGCAGTCTTTCTAATTTCTGACAAATCCGTTGAGCTCGTAACCCGCCTGCATTGCCTGTTCTGTAGTTCACGGCATATTCTTCCCTCTCATCAACGGCTTATGCCAAAACCTGCTGCCAAACCTGACAACAAGAAAACGTTGCTGCGTGCGCTTCCCTCGATTGATGCGCTGCTGCGCACTGAGACCGGTCAGTCGCTGAAAACCGCAATTGGCGCTGAGCAAGTGACGCTACTCGCCCGTCAAGTCACCGATGAACTGCGGGCGCAGATTCTCGGCGGCAATTTTGCCGCGAACGATGGCGACGCGGCCGGACACTTGCTCGCAGAGGCTGAGCAAAGATTGGCCGCACGTCATTCAGAGCAAATCGCAAGCGGCATCCATCGAGTCATCAACGCCACTGGCGTAATCCTGCACACAAATCTCGGGCGCGCACCGTTGTCGGGGGCGGCGCAATGGGCAATCCAGGACGCTTCGGGCTATTGCAATCTCGAATTCGATCTTAATTCGGGCAGTCGTGGGCGACGCGGTGGACGGGCTGAAGATCTGCTGACGACACTAGCCCGTGCTGAAGCAGCGCTCGTCGTCAACAATTGTGCGGCGGCGGCGTTGCTGGTGTTGACCGTGCTAGCGCGCGAAGGCGAAACAATCGTTTCGCGCGGGGAGTTGGTTGAAATCGGCGGCGACTTTCGCGTGCCTGAAGTCATGGCGCAATCCGGAACGACGATGGTTGAAGTCGGGACCACCAATCGCACGAAACTTTCGGATTACGAAAAAGCGATCAATGACAACACGCGTCTGATCATGCGCGTGCACACATCGAACTATCGCATCGTTGGTTTCACGAAGACGCCGACGCTGAATGAACTAGCTGCGCTGGCGCACGAAAAAGACTTACTGCTTTACGAAGACGCCGGCTCAGGCGCGCTCATCGATTTCACGGAGTACGGAATTACCGGCGAGCCCTTGATTCGCGATTCGTTCGCAGCGGGCGTCGATGTGATTTCGTTCAGCGGCGACAAACTGCTCGGTGGCCCGCAAGCCGGCTTGCTCGTGGGTCGTGCCGAAGTGATCGAGCGCATGCGCAAGCATTCACTTTACCGCGCCCTGCGCGCCGACAAACTCCGGCTCGCCGCGTTGGAGGCAACGCTCGACTCGTACGCGCTCAACGCGACAACCCAGGAAATTCCGACCCACCAGATGATTGCCGCGTCCGATGCTGAGTTGCGCGAACGCGCGCAGAGCGTCGTCGACAAACTACAGGATACGAGATCAGGACAACTAACCATCGAAATCGTCGCAGGCGAATCGGCGATCGGGGGCGGCGCGGCACCAACCTCGCGCTTGTCAACGACACTAATTTCGCTCAGGCACGAAAATCTGTCGGCGAATGAAATTGAAGAGCGCCTCCGCCGATCGCAACCACCCATCATCGCCCGCATTGAGGATGATCGAGTACTTCTCGATTTACGTACCGTCGCTGCGACGGACGAACCAGAACTCATCTCCGTGGTCAGCGACATCGAGAACCACTCCAAACCATCGCACTAGAACTTCGCTTGAAGTTCCTCGTTCTTCGCGATTTCCCCCGGAAAACAACCAAAAATTCTCTCCCCTAACTGCTTGTCTGGCGTGTATAATCGATTCGCCACAACAACCGTGGCGACCCGCCTCACCAATCCCGAATTAATACTCCAGAAATTTTGAGAACATTTAACTGGAAGTCATTATTGGTGTCAGTCGCGCTGGCTTTCGCCGCCGGTGTGGTTGCGTGTGTCATCTGGCGCGCCGGTCTGATCGATTCGACCGCGGCAGCATTTGTCGTCCGTGTCGGACCTGAGGAAGCGCCACTGCAGACTCCGCAGACGTGGCTCGCGCTCTTGCTGATCGTAACGATTAGTACCAGCGCAGGTTTCTTTGTCGGTCGCGTCGGCGCGCGCCGATCATTCGTGATTCTGGCGTCGGGATTCATCTTGATGTGCACGGCCAGCCTGCTGGTCTCGCGCTATTTGAAAATCGACATTCTGTTCGTGCCGATGGCAATCGCTGCCACGCTCGCCGTGCTCCTGGTGCAACTGCAGCGTCTCTGGTTGATCGACACTTTGCTGACCGAGCGAGTGAACGAAACGATCTCGCGCACTGACGGGTTGGGCATGAGCGCCACTGAGAATCGACTAACGAGTGGACTGAAGTTATTGCAGACTGTGCTTCCTTTGGACGAAGCGATCGTGTTCCAGCCCGACGAAAGTGGCGCCCTCGTTCCGTGCGCGCGCCTGCGCGGTCAACAGAATGGTTCGACGGCTGCGGGGCGCAATTCCGTCTGGCGCAAACTCATCAAACTTTGTGACCGTGCCGCAAAGACGAACGAGATCACTCTGGCGCCGATGAATGAGATCGATGCGCTCGAAAATGTAGCAATGCCACTGCGTCACGCCGGACACAATGCCGGCGCTCTGTTGTTGCGGCTGCGTGAAAGTTTCGATCAAAGTGATCGTCGATTGCTGTTCGCAGTTGGTGGCCAGCTCGCGCGTGACCTTCAGCGTGAGGACGCGCAACGAAAGAAACTCAACAGCCATCTTCCCGCGTTCGTCTCATCGCGTACGTCGGATCACCGTCTGCACGCATTCGATCTCATCACTGGCGTGCTCACTGAAAACAAGTTCGGCGCGCAAGTACTTGCAGAAGCGTCTGACGGCTATGCCATCGCTTATCTGGACGGGACGCTCGCCTACGCGAATCCGGCGATGCTCTGGGCGGCGCGCCTGAACAATCACGATGTGCAGAAGACCGATTTGTTTGGACTACTTGATCAGTTCAAATCCGGAGTTTTCGACGAGCCCGCCATCGCCGTGCGGCGCGTGCTGCAATCGGGGGAGGCGTACGAACGAGAGCTTAAATTTCCAGAGCGCAATCAGACGATCGAGCTGCGCATTGCACTCGCGACTGAGCGCAACGGTCATAATTCAAACGGCAACGGCGCGAGCGCTAAACCGCTCTGCCTCGCGATTCGCGTCCGCGATGTCACCCGCATGAAGGAGTTTGAGAAGCTGAAGAGCGACATGATTTCGCTCATGTCACACGAGCTGCGCACCCCGCTGACCAGCATCAACGGCTTCGCAGAATTGCTTGTGATTGACGACAAAATCCCTGAAGAGTCGCGCGAGTTCCTGCAAATCATCTCGAACGAATCGCAGCGCATGTCGCGCATGATCGATACCTTCCTGACCGTGACTCAGCTTGAGCGCGCGGACAAACAAGAGGTGACAAAGATCGCGTTGCGCCTGGATGAGGTCGTCACTGAAACAGTGAACGTGATGCAGCCGGCCGCCAAAAGAAAACGCATCCGCCTGCTCGAAGATAACCGCCGTCAAATCCCACCGGTTTCGGCGGACAAAAGCCTGATTACGCAGGCGCTGACCAAGTTGATTGACAACGCGATTCGTTACAGCCCCGAACGCACAACGGTCACAGTTTCAACCTCGCTGGAAGCCGAAACGGTGCGCGTCGTCGTTGAAGATCACGGTTATGGCGTGCCGCAGGATTCAGTAGATCGCGTCTGGGAAAAATTTTACCGCGTCGCCCGCGACGGTCAGGAAAAGGACGAAGAATCAACCGGTCTCGGCTTGTCGTTCGTAAAAGAAGTCATAGAGCAACACGGCGGATCAGTCTCAGTTGAATCCGAAGTTGGGCGTGGCTCGAAATTTAGCCTCGCGCTGCCGCGGCTGTAGTCACTGTTTATTAATCTTGCCGCGACAATTGTCCGCTCCGCAGGTGCAGCGTTTCGAATTCGGATGCAGCGTCTGCTCGTAATCAATCGTAATCTCGTCGCCCGCCTGAATATCTCGCAGAGCAAAAAACAAGACGTGGCCGTACAGCGTCCTCATGTACGCGTTCGGTTGGCACGAATGGTTTATGTAGTGAGTGCCGTTGCCACCGCGCGCGCCGTCTAAGCTGAAGCGGCCATCGATGTCGCAGATGCGCAGGATGCGGCGATTGCGCGCGCGTTTCTGGGCTTCGAGATCAGTAATTCGTTCACCCAGGTACTCGGCAATCTTTTTTCCGCGTTTGAATGAAACAGTGGCAAAGCATCCTTTGCCATTGATTCTTGATTTGCTGATGGCGAGGCCGTGAGCGAGTTTCATCAACTCGCATTGTACGACGAAATTTCACCACAGAGGTCACAGAGGAAGACAAAGCAAAATAGGCCGGAACCACTGGCTCAATGTAATCAAGCGCCGCGTAGAAACCGTTGGTATTACTTTTGTCGTCTTCTCTGTGTCCTCTGTGGTTGATATCGCCTAGTTTGCTGTCGTCTGCGGCGCCACGTACCGCACAAACTTCAACTCAGACAATGCCGCCAACTTGTCGAGAGGCATTCGTCCAATGACCATCTTCGCTGTTTTGGGATCGAGTACGACTTCGAATCCGAGTTCTTTCAGCTTGGCCATGGTCGCGTCAGATTTGTCGGTCAGGAAGATCTGAATCTCAGCTTTGCCGTCGCGCACGAATTTCGCTTCATCCGAAAGCGCGCCGGCTTTCGGAGCCTTCAACCAATCGATGACTTTCAGAATCGCCGGATGCAGTTTCGTCTGCATGTCCGCGCGTTTCTGTTCCTCGGGCGAAAGTTTGCGAGGCTCGTCGCCTTCGCGCAGGCCATCGAAGGCCACTACCGAGTTCACAGCCTTGGGAGACGGTGGTGGTGACGGCGCCGCGTTACCGGCGCCGCTACCCTGACCTGATCCGCCGGCCCCACCTGCGCTACGGATGCCGCCTCCAGTATTACCCCCACGAACCGACCGCGATTTGGCTGCAGACTTTGTGACAACAACGCTTTGGGTCACGCTGCCGGGATTCGAATAGAAGCTTGATAGGTTTTGACCGCCATTGATGCTGTACTCTTGCTTGTCGTTCCCGAACACCGCATCGCGATTCACCCCTTCCGGCACTTCCACCGGAACGTCGATGCGCCGCGGCTGACCACCGTCCGTGACAATCATCTCTTCGACCGCGACGAACGAAGTGAACTGCGTCATCAAGCGATAATCCAATCCGAGTTGAATAATCTGCTGCTTCAGCTCGTCCTTCATTGTCCCCTGTTGTGCGCCATTCATGTCCTGGCCCATCAAATCATCGATCCGGTTGCGCGCCCACAACGTCGCCAAAACATCACGCTGTTCCGTCGAAGAGAAATCGACAGGAATCTCGCGCACAAAATCGCGGCCCGACATTTTGCCGCGCAAACGAATCACACCTTTGCCATTTCCGGCATACCGTCCAGTCAAGATCACCGGCTT
>Ga0207644_10000558_pt1 | contig 23912 bp, 21 predicted proteins | sample KBSS73metaG_FD_184326 | JGI IMG/M metagenome (GOLD analysis project Ga0207644, IMG submission 184326) | Switchgrass rhizosphere microbial communities from Kellogg Biological Station, Michigan, USA - KBS S7-3 metaG (SPAdes) (version 2) | ecosystem: Host-associated > Plants > Roots > Rhizosphere... | reverse complement strand
GTTCCAGGGCGCCGGTCGAGTCGACGATCCGCTCCTGATCGATCGTCACGCCGGGAAGCGGCGTTACTGACGAGCCGGTCGCGATGACGACGTTCTTCGCGCGCACGGTGCGCTCTCCGACCTTGACGGTGTCGGCGCTCTCGAACGTCGCAAGCCCCTTCAGCCACTCGACCTTGTTCTTCTTGAACAGGAACTCGATCCCCTGGGTGAGGCCCTTGACCGCTTCCTTGCGCGTGCCGTGCATCGCGTCGAGATCGAGCTCGACGTTGGCGGCCTTCACGCCCCATTTGGCAAGCGTGCCGTGAGCGGCCTCTTCGAACAGCTCCGACGCGTGAAGCAGCGCCTTCGACGGGATGCAGCCGACGTTGAGGCATGTCCCGCCGAGCGTATCCCGGCTTTCCGCGCAGGCAGTCTTCAGGCCGAGCTGCGCTGCCCGGATCGCGGCGACGTAGCCACCAGGACCGGCGCCAATCACCAGGACGTCGAAATCATAATCAGCCATTGAATATCCTTAGAGATCGATGAGGAGCCGCGTCGGGTCCTCGATCGCTTCCTTGACGCGCACGAGGAAGGTCACCGCCTCGCGGCCGTCGATCAGCCGGTGGTCGTAAGACAAGGCGAGATACATCATCGGCCTGGCAACGATCTGGCCGTTGACGACTACCGGCCGCTCCTCGATGCGATGCATGCCGAGCACCGCCGACTGCGGGGGGTTGATAATCGGCGTCGACAGGAGCGAGCCGAACACGCCGCCGTTCGAGATGGTGAAGGTGCCGCCCGCCATATCGTCGGCGGTAAGCGTTCCTTCCTTGGCGCGCTTGCCGAAGTTAGCGATGCTCTTTTCGATCTCGGCGAAGCTCATGCGGTCGGCATTGCGGACCACCGGAACGACAAGCCCCTTCGGAGCCGACACGGCGACCGAGACGTCGAGATAGTCATGATAGACGATCTCGTCGCCTTCGATGCTGGCGTTGACGGAGGGAACGTCGTTGGCGGCGAGTGCGCATGCCTTCACGAAAAAGCCCATGAAGCCAAGGCGGATGCCGTGCTTTTTCTCAAACAGGTCCTTGTAGCGTCCGCGGGCGTCGATCACCGCGCTCATGTCGACGTCGTTGAACGTCGTCAGCATGGCAGCCGTGTTCTGCGCTTCCTTCAGGCGGCGCGCGATCGTCTGGCGAAGCCGCGTCATCTTCACGCGCTCTTCGTGGCGTTCGCCCGTCGAGGCCGCGGGTCGGGCCTCGGGCGCGGGTGCTGAAGGAACGGGCGCAGCCGGTGCCTTTGCTTGCGGCGCCTGGCTCCTCTGGGCCTGGGCGGCCGCGATGACGTCGTCCTTGGTCAGTCGGCCGTCTTTGCCGCTGCCGCGGATACTGCTCGGATCCACATGATATTCGAGAACCGCGCGGCGGACCGCTGGCGAAAGCGTCGTGATGTGGTCGCCCTCGTCATGCTCTGCTTCGGCGACAGGGGCGGTCGAGTCGCCGCGAAGCGCTGGCGTTTCGCCAGCGCCGGCGGGATTGGTCGTGGCCTCCGCTGCGGCCTGCGCCGGGCTCGGCGCGGCCGTTGCTCCGGCAGTCGCCTTCTCGTCGATACGAGCAATCACTGCGCCGACGGCGACATTGTCGCCTTCCTGCGCAAGCTGCTCGGTCAGCACGCCCGCGATTGGAGAAGGAACTTCGACGCTGACCTTGTCGGTCTCGAGGCTCGCGATCGGCTCGTCGGCAGCAACCGCCTCGCCGGGCTTCTTCAGCCACTGCGCCAGCGTTCCTTCGGTGATCGACTCCCCGAGCGCGGGGACTTCAACGTCAGTGGCCATTTCTTCCCTTTATTCCGCGGCGACCGTTCCGGGCTGCTCACTGGCCGCCCGGCCGCCGCTTGTCGAGTTGTGTCCGAGGGCAGCGGCGATGAGGGCCGCCTGCTCTGCCGCATGTCGCTTCGCGAGGCCCGTTGCCGGCGAGGCGCTCGCGTCGCGGCCTGCATATTGCGGACGCATGCCTTTGAATCCGGCGTCGGCGAGGCACTGTTCAAGCAAATCTTCGACGAAGAACCAGGCGCCGTTGTTCTTCGGCTCTTCCTGCGCCCAGATGAGATCCTGGAGCTTCGGCATCGCCTTGAGGCGCTTGACCAGGGGCTCCGAGGGGAACGGATAGAGCTGCTCGACCCGGACGATCTCGACACCGAGATCACCCGCCGCATCGCGCGCTTCCATCAGTTCGTAGGAAAGCTTGCCGGAGCAAAGCACCAACCGGCGGGTCTCGCCTCCCGCGGGCGGGTTGAGATCGGAGAGAATGCGTCGGAAGTGACTGTCGCCAGTAAAGTCAGCAAGCGTCGAGACGGCAAGCTTGTGCCGCAGCAGCGACTTTGGCGTCATCATCACGAGCGGCTTGCGGAAATCGCGCCGCATCTGCCGGCGGAGGATGTGGAAATAGTTTGCCGGCGTGGTGCAGTTCGCGACCTGGATATTGTCGTCGGCGCAAAGCTGCAGGTAGCGCTCGAGCCGCGCGGAGCTGTGCTCCGGCCCCTGCCCCTCGAAGCCGTGCGGGAGAAGCATGACGAGACCGCTCGCACGTAGCCACTTGGCTTCTCCGGCTGCAACGAACTGGTCAATGATGCTCTGCGCGCCGTTGGCAAAGTCGCCGAACTGCGCCTCCCAGAGAACCAGCGTTTTCGGGTCAGCAAGCGAATAGCCATATTCGAAGCCGAGCACGCCGAATTCCGAAAGGGGGCTGTCGCGAACCTCGAAGCGGCCGCCCTCGATAGTCGTCAGCGGGACGTACTTCTGTCCGGTCTGCTGGTCGACCCAGACGGCATGACGCTGGCTGAAGGTGCCGCGGCCGCTATCCTGGCCCGACAAGCGCACGCCCTGCCCCTCGGCGATCAGGCTGCCGAATGCCAGCGCCTCGGCGGTGGCCCAGTCGAAACCCTCGCCGCTTTCGAACATCGCCTTCTTCGCATCGAGGATGCGCTGCAGCGTCTTGTGGATCGAAAAACCTTCGGGAACGGTCGTAAGGATGCCGGCGAGATCGCGGATTTCCTCGTCATTGATCGCTGTCGGCGTGTTGCGGCGTCCGAGCACAGGCTCATCGGGACGGCCAAACCCGGCCCAGCGTCCCTCGAACCAGTCTGCCTTGTTCGGCAGATAGGAAACCGCGCTCGCAAAATCCTTTTCGAGACGGGCGACATAGTCCTTCGTCGCGGCGTCGATCCACGCCTCATCGACGACACCCTCGGCCACTAGGCGTTTGGCGTAGATTTCGCTGATGGGCGGATGCTTCTTGATTGCCGCATACATCTGCGGCTGCGTGAAGCTCGGCTCGTCACCCTCGTTATGACCGAAGCGGCGGTAGCACCACATGTCGATGACGATGTCGCGACCAAAGGTCTGGCGGAACTCGGTCGCGAGCTTGCAGCAGAAGGTCACTGCTTCCGGGTCGTCGCCGTTTACGTGGAGGATCGGCGCTTGGATGCCCTTCGCGACGTCTGACGGATAAGGCGATGAACGCGCAAACTGCGGGCTGGTCGTGAAGCCGACCTGATTGTTGATGATGAAATGGATCGTGCCGCCGGTGCCGTAACCAGGAAGGCCGGAGAAACTCAGGCACTCCCAGACGACGCCCTGCCCGGCGAAGGCCGCGTCACCGTGGAGCAGGATCGGAAGGACGGTCTTGCCCTGCTTGTCGCCGCGAATGGTCTGCGACGCGCGCGCCTTTCCGAGAACCACGGGGTCGACCGCTTCGAGATGCGATGGATTGGGAAGCAGCGACAGGTGAACCTTGTTCCCGTCGAACTCGCGATCCGAGGAGGTGCCGAGGTGATATTTCACGTCGCCCGAGCCACCCACGTCGGCCGGATTGGTGGCGCCGCCGGCGAATTCGTGGAAGATCGCCTGCGCCGTCTTCCCCATGACGTTGGTGAGAACGTTGAGGCGGCCGCGGTGCGCCATGCCGACGTCGATCTCCGTGACGCCCATCAGTCCGCCATACTTGATTACCGCTTCAAGCGCCGGAACCGCGCCTTCGCCGCCGTCGAGGCCGAACCGCTTCGTACCCACATATTTGCGGGCGAGGAATTTCTCCCACTGCTCCGCGTGGATGACCTTGGTGAGGATCGACTGCTTGCCCTCGGGCGTGAACTGGATCTCGGCGTCCTTGCCCTCCATCCGGTCCTGCAGGAAGCGGCGCTCCTCGACCTCGTTGATGTGCATGTACTCGAGGCCGACGTGGCCGCAGTAATTGCGCTGCAGCACCTTGACGATTTCGCGCACGGTAGCCTGCTCGAAGCCGAGCACGCCGCACAGGAAGATCGGCCGGTCGAGATCGTCGTCGCTGAAACCGTGATATTCGGCGGTGAGGTCAGCGGGCACTTCGCGACGGGTAAGCCGAAGCGGGTCGAGATCGGCGGCGAGATGGCCACGCACCCGGTAGGTGCGGATCAGCATCATCGCCCGAATGCTGTCCTCGGCGGCGCGGCGGATTGCGACCGGGTCGCTGGTCGTCTGCGCGGCCTTCTCGGCGACAGCAGACTTCACCTTCTCGATCGTTGCCTCGGTTGGATCGAGACCGACATTTATCTCGTCGAGCTCAAAAAGCGGCCAGTTCGGCCGTTGCCAGCTGGGGCCCGTCTCGCGTCCCGTAAATCCGACCGCTTCGTTCAACTCACTCTCCTCGGCCCCGCGTGCCCGCGGGTAACTAGGCCGAAACCAGCAACTCCTTGAGCGTCTTACCCAACTCAGATGGGCTCGGGCTCACCGTGATTCCAGCAGCTTGCATGGCCGCAATCTTGCTCTCGGCGTCACCCTTGCCGCCGGAGACGATCGCGCCGGCATGGCCCATGCGACGTCCAGGAGGAGCCGTACGACCGGCGATGAAGCCAACGACGGGCTTCCTGCGGCCGCGTTTCGCTTCGTCTGCCAGGAACTGGGCAGCATCTTCTTCAGCGCTGCCACCGATTTCGCCGATCATGATGATCGACTGGGTTTCGTCGTCGGCGAGGAACATCTCGAGCATGTCGATGAACTCGGTGCCCTTCACGGGATCGCCGCCGATGCCGACGGCAGTCGTCTGGCCAAGCCCCTCGTTGGTCGTCTGGAAGACCGCCTCGTAGGTCAGCGTTCCGGAGCGGCTGACGACACCAACGCTGCCCTTCTTGAAAATGTTGCCGGGCATGATGCCGATCTTGCACTCGTTCGGCGTCAGGACGCCCGGGCAGTTGGGACCGATCAGCCGCGACTTCGAACCGGACAGCGCGCGCTTGACCTTGACCATGTCGAGAACGGGAATGCCCTCGGTGATGCAAACGATCAGCGGCACTTCGGCGTCGATCGCCTCGAGGATCGAATCCGCGGCGAACGGGGGCGGAACATAGATCACGGATGCCGACGCGCCCGTCTTCGCGACGGCCTCGTGCACGGTATTGTAGACCGGCAGACCAAGGTGCTCGCTGCCGCCCTTCCCCGGCGTCACTCCGCCGACCATCTGCGTGCCGTAGGCAAGCGCCTGCTGGGTGTGGAACGTGCCTGTTTCGCCGGTCATCCCCTGCGTGATGACCCTGGTGTTCCTGTCGACGAGGATGCTCATGCCATCGCCTCCTCGGCGAGGCTGTTGTCGATCTGCCTGCAGGCGGCAAGGAGTTCCTTCACCGCATCGACGCTGACATTGAAATTGTCACGAGCCTCGCTGTCGAGCTCGATCTCGACGATACGCTCAACGCCGCCTGCCCCGATAACGCACGGCACTCCGACGTAGAGGTTATCAACGCCATACTGACCAGCGAGATGGGCGGCGCAGGGGAGCACGCGCTTCTTGTCCTTCAGATAGCTCTCGGCCATCGCGATCGCGCTTGTCGCCGGCGCGTAATACGCCGAGCCGGTCTTCAAAAGCGCGACGATCTCGCCGCCGCCGCCGCGGGTGCGCTTGACGATGGCGTCGATCTTTTCCTTCGTCGACCAGCCCATCTTGATGAGGTCCGGGATAGGGATTCCGGCGACCGTCGAGTAGCCGACCACCGGAACCATCGTGTCGCCGTGGCCACCGAGGACAAATGCGGTGACATCCTCGACGCTCACCTTGAACTCCTCGGCGAGGAAGTGGCGGAAGCGCGCGCTGTCGAGCACGCCGGCCATGCCGACGACCTTGTTGTGCGGAAGCCCGGAAAACTCCCGCAGTGCCCAGACCATCGCGTCGAGCGGGTTTGTGATACAAATGACGAAGCTGTCGGGCGCATGGGCTCGGATGCCCTCGCCAACGGCCTTCATGACCTTGAGGTTGATGCCGAGCAGGTCGTCGCGGCTCATGCCAGGCTTGCGGGCAACACCTGCAGTGACGATGCAGACGTCCGCGCCGGCGATGTCGGCATAGTCCGACGTGCCCTTCAGGGTCGCGTCGAAGTCGTCGACCGGACCGGCCTGGGCAATATCGAGCGCCTTACCCTCGGGAATGCCCTCTGCGATGTCGAAGAGGACGATGTCACCAAGCTCGCGCATGGCGGCGAGGTGGGCCAGCGTTCCGCCGATCATTCCGGCGCCAATGAGCGCGATCTTTTTCCGAGCCATGAGGCCGCTTTCCAACCTTTCTTGTGTTCACTGCGGCGTGCCAAGGGAGTCGCCGCTTTGAGGAGCGCGGCGCCCGATTAGCGAGGTGGCCCGCGCGGGGCAACCGCAGGCGAAACCGCATTAAATCGTGCTGACACCGCGATGAAACAGGCAACTTCGGCCGCCCGGGGCTCGTTTGCCCCTCATTGAAACTCAGGAGAAACCCTATGACGAAGCTGTTTCTTGCACTTGGCGTGGCGGCCGTGGCGATAAGCGCGGCGCCCGCCGATGCTGCCAATCGGCATCACAGCCGCACCTGCGCCAAATGGCGCCACGGCCATTGCGTGCGCTGGGCAAACTACGGTTATTCGATGTCGACCGCTCGCCATGACCGCTATCGCGTCGGATATCGTTTCGGGCCGGATTACGGCTACACCGCCTATAACTCGATCCCGCGGACGTATGTGACCCGCTACCGTCTCAATCCCGACTACCGCTACGTCTATCGGGACAACCAGATCTACGTTGTCGACCCGTCGACTTATGCCATCACGCGGATCCTCAACGCCATCCCCCCGCGTTGATCCTCGAGGGTAACGCAATCAAGGCTGCCGGCGACCAGCTCGTCGGCAGCCTTTTGACCGGTAACCATTCCTGTCAACGAACGTTCAGCTAAGAACAGCAATGGTGATGACCATGAAACATGTACTTCTTTTCGCAGGCGCCGCGGCGCTCACAATCGCCGGTCCGTCAGTCGCAAAGCCCGGCCATGGCAATCATGCCCACGGCTACGACAACGCAGTAGGATACGGCCTCGGCGGATGTCCTCCCGGCCTTGCCAAGAAGCACAACGGCTGCCTGCCACCTGGCCAAGCGAAAAAGATGTTCCGCGTGGGCCAGCGCTACGATCTCGGCTACGGTACGCGCTACGGATTCGGGCAAATTCCGTACAGCCTGCGAAATCAGTACGACCTCGATCCCCGTGATCGTTATTACTACAACAACGGCTACATCTATCAGGTCGACCCGCGCACCCTCTTGGTGCAGCAGGTGATTAGCGCGCTGCTGCGCTAATATTTCCTCGATGGACGGAAGGCCGCGTCGATGACCCCGCGCGGCCTTTTCTTTCGGTCGCTGCGCGTGCTAGCGGCGGCCGCATGGCCGAATTCACGCTTCCCAAGAACAGCAAGATCACCAAGGGCCGGACCTACGAGCCTGAGCAGGGCAAGCGGCTGAGGACGTTCAAGATCTACCGCTACGATCCTGACAGCGGCGCGAACCCCCGCTTTGATCGCTACACGATCGACCTCGACAAATGCGGACCGATGGTCCTCGACGCGTTGATCAAGATCAAGAACGAGATCGACCCGACGTTGACCTTCCGCCGCTCCTGCCGCGAAGGCATCTGCGGATCGTGCGCGATGAACATGGAAGGGCGAAACGGCCTCGCCTGCACCACCTCGATCGAGGATCTCAAGGGTGACGTCCAGATCACGCCGCTTCCGCACATGGAGGTGGTGAAGGATCTCGTTCCCGACCTTACCCACGCCTATGCCCAATATTCGCTTATCCAGCCCTGGCTGAAGAGCGCGAGTCCGGCGCCGTCGCGCGAGCGACTGCAGTCGCCGAACGACCGCGCCAAGCTGGACGGCCTTTACGAGTGCATCCTCTGCTTCTGCTGCTCGACCAGCTGTCCGAGCTATTGGTGGAACAGCGACAAGTTCCTTGGGCCCGCGATCCTGCTCCAGGCCTATCGCTGGCTTGTCGACAGCCGCGACGAGGCCACCGGAGAGCGGCTCGACCAGCTCGAGGATCCGTTCCGCCTCTATCGCTGCCACACGATCATGAATTGCGCGAACGTGTGCCCCAAGGGCCTCAACCCAGCCAAGGCGATCGCGGAAACGAAGAAGCTGATCGCGGAACGCGCTGGCTGAATTAACGATTCTCGATCTTGAAGCCGTATTCGACGGCGCGGGTGGTCCAGTAATCCGCGAGCTTCAGGTCTTTGCCGACACCTTCGCCGCGCTCAAATGCCCGCCCGATCATGAACATCGATGCCGGATCGTTGCGGAGCGCTGCTTCGTAGAACCAGCCGACCGCGGCCTCGCGGTCGCGGCGCACGCCCTGGCCTTTCCACAGAACGAGCCCGTAATCTCTCATGGCGTTCACTTGGCCTTCGCGGGCCTGCTTCTCCCAGGTTGATCGCATTCGCCTGTTCGCGCGAGATCGTCGAGTTCCAGGCAGCGAAGCCGCCGGGCTGCCAGTTTTGCGGCTGTGCCGCGAGAGCAAGCGCAGTTGCAAAAATCAGGATGACCGGCCCCCTTCGTGAACGAAGCGGCCTGAGGCATATCATGCCATCCGGGCGTCATCCAGTTGCGCGCCGCTACCCAGCCGATTAGGCCGTAATCCATGGACGAGCCCAAGCCAGCGCCCTCGGACGATCCCGCCGAGCTGATGGAAGACGTCGGCCTGCCTCGCGGAGCGATGCCGGATCCGGATTATGAGGGCTGGTACAGCTGGGGCGATTTCCCACGATCGAGCTTCGCTGCTGCGACCGGAAGGCTGGTCTTCAGACCAGACGGACCTGGGAGGGGCATCTGCCGCATGTTCCCGACCGAGGATCATATGAACATGGGCGGGTCGATCCACGGCGGCGCGATCATGAGCTTCATCGACATGTCGCTGTTCGCCGGTGGCCTGTGTGCCGGCATGGAGCGGGCGCACTACGTGACACTTGATCTCACCACTCATTTTCTCGCGCGCGGACAGGCAGGATCGCCGCTCGATTCCCATGTCGAGCTAGTCAAGCAGACCCGCGGGCACGCCTTCCTTCAGGGCGTGGTCAAGCAGAACGGCGAGAATTGCTACAGCTTCAGCGGAACGCTCAAGAAGGTGAACCGGCCGAACGGGCCCTCGTCGCGATGAGCGGACCCGTAAGGGTCGCCTACGAAGCCCTGATTGCTGCCAACGAACTGAAACCCGACGGAGCCCAAGCCCGGGCAATCGCGGCGCTCGAGAGACTGGCCGCAGGTCTTGCGAGCGGCAGTGGCCTATTCTCGCGTTTGTTCGGCCCCAAGTCGGATGGCCCGTCCGGTGTTTATCTCTGGGGAGGTGTTGGGCGCGGCAAGTCGATGCTGATGGACCTCGCCTTCGATCAGATCGACATCGAGCCCAAGCGGCGCGTCCACTTTCACGAGTTCATGCTCGAGACGCACGCGAGGCTGCGCACGGCGCGGCAGAGCGAGGAAGGCGATCCGATCGAGCCAGTCGCAGAGGCGATAGCGGACGAAGCAAAGCTGCTCTGCTTCGACGAAATGCAGGTCACCAATCCTGCGGATGCGATGATCCTGTCACGCCTGTTCGCTAAGTTGCTCGAACGAGACATGAAGGTGGTCACGACGTCGAACCGTCCGCCGCGCGACCTCTACAAGGGTGGCCTCAACCGCGAACTTTTCGTCCCCTTCATCGAACTCATCGAGCAGAGGATGCTGGTCGTGGAGGTCAACGGCCCGACCGACTATCGTCTCGATCGCCTCACGGGCGTCGAGGTATGGCACGTGCCGAACGGTCCTGAAGCGACAGCCGATCTCAGCCGCGCCTTCTTCCAGCTCACCGATTATCCGGTCGAGGACCGCGCGAAGGTGCCGTCAGAGGATATCGACGTCGGCGGCGGGCGAACGCTCCACGTACCCAAGAGCCTCAAAGGGGTCGCCGTCTTTTCGTTCAAACGGCTATGCGGGGAGCCGCGTGGCGCCGCGGACTATCTCGCGATCGCGCGGCGCTATCACACGGTCATTATCGTTGGAATTCCGGTGATGACCCGCGACATGCGCAATGAGGCGGCGCGTTTCGTCACGCTGATCGATGCTCTTTACGAGCATAAGGTGAAACTGCTTGCAGCCGCAGATTCCGAGCCGCAAGGCTTGTACCCGCAAGGTGACGGAAGCTTCGAGTTCCAGCGAACTGTGAGCCGGCTCGAGGAAATGCGGAGCGCTGAATATCTTGCCGAGGGCCACGGCGCGGCCGCTTGACCGCTGCGACGCCATCGGTAGCGTCACGAAACTCGTTGGCGGGAGATATTCATAGACATGCGTATTGCGATTGCAGCGTTGCTCGCGCTTACCTCAACGGCCGCTTTTGCAGTCACCGACCCGCGCACCGTGCCGACACAGCTGCCGCCGGCCTGGCAGGCGAAGACGAAGATCCTGTTCAAGCAGTCGATCGAAATTCCAACCGTGCACAATCGCGGCGAGGTGCCCCGCATGGCGAAGCTGCTCGCCGACCAATTCCGGGCAGCAGGCATTCCAGATGCCGACATCCACATCATGCCGTACGAGGCACTCCCGGGCGACAGCACCGCCGCACTGATCGTTCGCTGGCGGTCGCCCCACGCGACGAAGAAGCCGATGCTGATCCTTGGACACATGGATGTGGTGGAAGCCAATCGCGCCGACTGGACGTTCGATCCGTTCGTGTTCCGCGAAGAAGGCGGCTACTTCCTCGGCCGCGGCACGAGCGACATGAAGAATGGCGACGTCGCCACCACGATGGCAGCGATCAAGCTCATGAGCGAGGGCTTCAGGCCGGCCCGCGACATCATCTTTTTCTATAGCGGCGACGAGGAAACCCGCGGCGTCGGCGCGACGCTGGGTGCGAGCAAATGGCGTAACCTCACCGACGCCGAGTTCGGGCTCAACGCCGACGGTGGCGGCCCCAGCTACGACAAGAACTTCCGGCCGCTCGGATTCGGAATCTCGATGGCCGAGAAGACGTTCCAGACTTACTTCTTCACGACCCGCAACCCGGGAGGTCACAGCTCGCGGCCGCGTCCTGACAATGCAATCTACGATCTCGCGGACGCCCTGGAGAAGCTGCGCACCTATCGGTTCAAGCCGATGCAGAACGAAATCACGCGCGGCTATTTCGCAGAACGCGCGCAACAGGAGGGCAATAGCCCCTTGGGTCAGGCGATGCGCGCCTGGCTGGCAAACCCGAACGACGGCGCGGCTGCAGACGCGATCGAGGCCAGTCCCATCGAGGTTGGCCTAACCCGCACGCGCTGCGTCGCCACGATGCTCAAAGGCGGTCACGCTGACAACGCGCTCCCGCAGATGGCTGAGGCGACGGTGAATTGCCGCATTTTTCCCGGAGTCGATCCCAAGATCGTGCAGGCCGAGCTTGAGCAGCTCGTCGGCCCCAAGGTCGAGGTGAAGCCCGACCCCAATTACATCGGAGTTCCGACACCTGCTTCGCCGCCCCGCGCCGACATCGTCAATGCCGTGAAAGCGGCGTCGCTGCGTTTCCACGGGCCGGCGATGCACGTCTACCCGGTCATGTCGACGGGAGCGAGCGACGGCAGCTTCTTCCGCGCCCAGGGCATTCCGGTCTACGACGTCGACGGCAGCTGGGGCATCTCACCCGAAGACGAGCGCGCCCATGGCCTCGACGAGCGGACTCCCGTTCGCTCGATGTATGATGACGTGCTTCACTGGGAGATGCTGATCCGCTCGCTCGCGCGCTAGCGAAGATGGGAGCCGGCCTATTTGGCCGGCTCCGTCGGATCCATCAGCTTACGCGTCAGATAGGTCATCTCGAGCGCATTTGTCCGCGCCGTCTGCCTGAGGTTTGCGCCTGCCGCATGCCCGCCTTCGGTGTTCTCATAATAATAGAAGGGTAGGCCCATCTCCTCCATTCGCGCGGCGAACTTGCGTGCATGCTGCGGGCCGACGCGATCGTCCTTGGTCGTGGTGAAAATGAACGGCGTCGGATAGTGCACGTTCGTCCGGAGGTTCTGGTAGGGCGAGGTTTTCTCCCAGAACGCGCGCACGGCGGGGTCGTCGTCGACGCTGCCGTACTCGCCTTCCCACGAAGCGCCTGCCGCGATCTTGGAGATTCGGATCATGTCGAGCAACGGCACGTCGATGATCACGGCGTTCCAAAGATCGGGATGCTGGGTGAACTCGACCCCCATCAGCAGGCCTCCATTCGAGCCGCCGCGGATGCCAAGGCGTCTCGGGCTCGTGACCTTGGTCGCGATGAGGTCCTTCGCGACGGACGCGAAATCGTCATAGATGATCTGCCGTTTGGTCGAGAGCCCGGCTTCGTGCCAGGCCGGCCCGAACTCGCCGCCGCCGCGTATGTTGGCGACCGCGTAGACGCCGCCATTCTCCAGCCAGAGCTTTCCCGTCGTTGCCGAATAACTCGGGGTCTGGCTGACTTCGAACCCGCCATAGGCATAAAGTAGGGTCGGGTTATTGCCGTCGAGCTTGATGTCGCGGCGATGGACCAGGAAGTACGGGATCTTCGTACCGTCGGTCGACACGGCCTCGCGCTGCTCGGCGACGAGGTTCGAAGCGTCGAACTTGGGCGGTTGCTGCATGATCTCGTGAGCCTTTCCGGTGGCCGCGTCGGCGAGCCAGAGCGACGGCGGCGTGAGGAAGCTCGTCACGGCGAGGATCGCCTGGTTGTCGGTCCGGCTGGTGTCGGTGATCGCCAGCGTTGAATTGTCCGGAAGTTCGAGCGCCGAGCGCGTCCAGCTGTCCTTCGGACCCGGTCGGTAAACGAGCGTTCGCCCGCGAACATTGTCGAGCACGGACACCAGCAGCATGTCCTTTGCCGCCGTCGCGCCCTGAAGGGCCTCACGGCTCGCGGGCTTGTAGATCAGCGTGGGGTTCAGGCGGGCAGGGTTCGCCTTGAGTTGCGCCAAATTCACCGACAGCAGGCTGCCGGCGGGGAAATGCTTGCCGGTTCCGACAGGAGACCAGGCTTCCTGCGACTGGATAATCACCCGACCTTCGACGAGGTCAGCCACATTTGCCTTGGACGGGATGGCCAGCCGACGCGCGCCCTTTGGCGTGAGAACATAGGTTTGGGAGTGGAACGTATCGATCGGCCGATCGACCAGCGACAGCGAGCGCCCTTTGGCATCCCGCACTACATAGGGCGTTACGCCATAGCCGCCGTCCTTGGGACTGCCGCGATAAACCTCGACTGCGCTCGATAGCGGCTTGCCGCGCTGAAGGCGCTTGGCGATGAATGGATAGCCGGTGCGGCCGAGGTCGCCGGCCTTCCACTCGCGCGAGACGAGGAGCGTGTTCTCATTCTCCCAGTCGACGCGCTGCTTGCCCTTGGGCAACACGAAGCCGCCCTTCACGAACGACCTGGTCGCGAGGTCGAATTCGCGGATGGTCACGGCGTCCTCGCCGCCATCGGAAAGATTGATCAAGCAGCGGCGCTCGAGCGGACGTGCGCATTGTGCGCCCTTCCACACCCAGTTTGCCTTCTCCGACGCGGCCAGCGCATCGAGATCGAGAACGGTTTCCCACTGCGGCTTGCCGCTCGCGTAGCTGTCGGTCGAGGTCCGCCGCCAGATGCCGCGGATGTGATCATTATCCTGCCAGAAATTATAGACCTGACCGCCGATGAAGGAGCCCGTTGGAATGCGGTCCTTGGCCTGCGCGATCTCGAGCGCCTGTGCGTAGAAGCGCTGGTACCGCGGATCGGTCTCCAGCACATCGGTTGCTTTCTTGTTGTGAGTTTCGACCCAGCTCATCGCTCGCGGCGACGAAACATCCTCGAGCCATAAATATGGATCATTTTCCTGGGACTGCGCCACCGCCGCGCCCCCGAAAGCAACCGCGGCGGTGAACGCCAACATACGAGCACGCATCAGATGAATTCCCTCCCTCGAGCGACGCGATCAAAGAAGCTCGGAGGGATTGAGTCAATCAGCGAGACTGAACTGCCTTCAGGACCTCTTCGGAGTGACCCGGCACCTTCACCTTCCGCCACGCCTTAAGCACTCGCCCGTCCTCGCCGATGAGGTAGGTCGCTCGCTCCATTCCCATATATTTGCGGCCGTACATCGACTTTTCGACCCAGGTCCCGAACGCGTCGGAGATGCGGCCGTCCTCGTCCGAGACCAGCGGGACGGCGAGATCGTACTTGGTGATGAACTTCTCGTGCTTCTTCATCGGATCGCGCGATACACCGACCACTCTTGCTCCTGATTTCGCATAATCAGCGGCAAGAGCCGTAAAGTCCTGCGCCTCGCGCGTGCAGCCAGACGTGTCATCTTTCGGATAGAAATAAAGCACGAGCGGCCGGCCTGGCGCGGCAAGGTTTATGCTGCTGCCATCGCTCGCCGTCACGATAATGGCCGGAGCCTTGTCCCCTTCGTTGATCATCATGATGCCCCTTGCTTGATGCGGTTCCAGAGTGCCGCGATGCTCTGCCGCGCAGCTTGATGCTCGGCAAGAAGCTCGTCCCATGTCCGCGCTCCGCATGCCTCGGCAACCAGCTGCCAAGTGTCGTGCGTCGGCTTCACGTTGCCGGGGGCCACGAGGCGCATCATCACTAGCATGCGCGATAGCAACTTTAGCGCATCGACAATATTTGCGTCGACCAAAGATTCTCCAGCAAGCTCCTCCAGCGCATTCTCGAGCCGAGTGCTGAGGCCCACATGTCTTGTAAGCTGAAGTACGTGTACGGCGAATTCGAGATCCACGAGGCCGCCCGGCCCGAGCTTCACGTCCAGCGGCCCGTGAGGCGGTTTGTGCTGGTTCATCTCCGCCCGCATTTTCACAGCATCGGCAGCGACCTTCGCTGCATCGCGGGGCATCCTCAGTATCCCGTCGATCATCGCGGAAACCCGCTCACGAACTTCAGGCGATCCGAAGATCGGGCGGGCGCGGCAAAGCGCCATATGCTCCCAGGTCCATGCTTCCTCACGCTGGTAGCGCTCGAACGCGTCGAGTGAGACGACGAGCATGCCCTTCGCGCCTTCTGGTCGCAGGCGTGTGTCGACGTCGTAGAGCGGACCGGCGGCAGTCGGAACGCTGAGCGCTGCGGTGATGCGGCTCGCCAGGCGGTTGAAGTAGTCGTTGGGCCCGAGAGGCTTCCATCCTGTGGAGGCACGGCCGCCGACGGCACTGTGCAGGTAAATGATGTCGAGGTCCGACGCGTGGGTCAGCGAATGTCCTCCGAAGCGGCCAAGAGCAAGCGCGACCAGCTCGCTGTGCGGAAAGACACCGTGCGAATTTTCGAACTCTTCACGCGCAGCGCGGCCCATCGCCAGCAGCGTGCCTTCGGCGACTTGCGCATAGCCTTCCGTGACTTCGAGCGGGTCGCGGCGACGGTCGATCAGTTGAACGCCAAGCGCAAAGCGGCGCTCATTCACCAAGCGGCGCACACGGTCGAGTGCGACGTCATAAGGATGGCCAGCCATCGCGTTCATCAGCAGTTCGGCGAACTCTTCGGCTGGCGGCGGCATGGCAAAACAGGATGCGTCGAATAGGCCCTCGAACAATTCAGGGCGCCGTCCGAGCTGATCCGCCAGGGTCGGCGCATGAGCGAGAATTTTCGCCAGGAGGCGGCCAAGCGCCGGGCGGGCTTCGAGAAGGCGGAAGAAGTTCACTCCGCTCGAGAGACGTTCGACGATATCGCTCAGCCGGTTCAGCGCGTGATTTGGATCGGCGCCCGTCGCGATAGCCCGGAGCAGTCCCGGAAGCATGGCTTCGAACGCTTGCTGTGCCGGCGGCGAACGAAGAGAGCGCGCTTTCCCCGAGCGCCAATCGACGATGTGCCGAACCGCCGACACCGGATCGGAAAATCCGAGCGACGCGACTTCTTCCTTGAGGATGTCCGGATCGTTCGAGAGCCGTGAACCTGATTCTGGAGCGAGACTGTCGAAGATCGTGCCGACACGTTCCACGTGCGGCTCCAGCATGCTGATCAGGCTTTCGGCATTTTGAAGGCCGTGCAGCCGAGCCGCATTGTCAAGCGCAATAGGGTCCGCCGGCAGCAGGTGCGTTTGCGCATCATCGACCATCTGCACGCGGTGCTCGATCGTCCGGAGAAGCCGGTACGCGTCCGAGAGCTCATGCGCGACATCCTCGTTGAGACGTCCGGCCGCAAGAAGCGCCTGAATTGCATCAAGCGTAGCGGGAGCGCGGACCGATACGTCGCGGCCGCCGTGGATCATCTGCTGAATTTGAACGAAGAACTCGACTTCGCGTATGCCTCCGCGGCCGCGCTTCAGGTCGTATCCAGGACCAATGCTCGAGCCTTGGGCGAAATGGTCGCGGATGCGGGCGGAGATCTGACGCACCTCCTCGATCACGCCAAAGTCAAGCGAACGACGCCAGACGAAAGGCTGGATTGCGTCCAGGAAGCGGTTGCCAAGAGCAATATCGCCGGCGGCTGCACGAGCACGGATGAACGCCGCACGCTCCCAGGGCAGAGCGCTCGATTCGTAGTGCGAGATCGCCGCATTCACCGGCAACACGATCGGTGTCACCTCCGGCGACGGCCTCAATCGCAAGTCGACCCGCTGGACGTAACCATTTTCAGTGCGTTTCTGCATCAGCTCGATGAGCCGGCGGCCGATGCGAACGGCAGCTTCACCAGGATCTTCCCGGGTTCTCCTCGGGAGCGTCTCGGGGTCGAACAACAAGAGCAGGTCAACGTCGGAAGAATAGTTAAGCTCGTGGCTGCCGAGCTTGCCCATTGCGATGACGGCGAAACCTTGAGGATCAGCTTTTGGGACCCGCTCGGCGATTGCCGCGCTCAACGCCTCGTCGATCGCGCGATCGGCAAAGTCCGACAGCACTCGCGTCACATCCTCAAGCGCAAGCTCGCCCGCAAGGTCGCCAAGCGCAATCGCGAGGGCAAGTCCATGTCGTTGCCGGCGCAATGTGCCCCCGAGACCTTCACCCGTCACGTGCTCGGCCAAATTCGCGGCACCAGCCGCGCCGCTCGTCACAAAGGCCTGGACGATGTCCGGAAAGGCGACGGCTGATTCGCGCAGGAACGGCGAATGTTTCTCCGCCCGCCGGACCGCATCCTGCCTGTCGCTAGTCGAAAATTCGCGAATCATCCGTACTGCTCACCGTTTCGCACGCGACTCGGAGGAAACTTCCGTGCGCTCTGGGTCGTTTGCAATTTCGATGAAGCTGGAGCGAGACCCTGTTTCGGCGTCGGATGTGAACAGCATGGACCGTAGAGTCATTCGAGTGGACATGCCTCCGACGCACGCCGGCATTACTGCCGCACTCCGCCGCGCTTTCGAGGCGGCGGCCGCGGAGCCGTGCGACCGTGATTTTGCCGATCTATTGCAGCGCCTGAACTGATCTGGTCGCTCCTGCGCCACGAGGCAGCCGGTAGAGAGGAGATTGAGTCCTGCTTTTGCAGGACCGTAAGCCGCTTATTCGTGATCGCGGCTGAGTTCGTCGACCTCACCCATGATCGTCTGCAGGGCCGACTTGTCCGGGTCCGTCCTGTGCTGGCGACGCGACGGAAGCTTGCCGCTCGATAGCAACTGCTCGAGCGCAACGCGGCCGCGGGCGACGCGGCTCTTGATCGTGCCGACCGCGCAGCCGCAAATCTCCGCGGCTTCCTCATAGGCAAATCCGCCGGCACCGACGAGGATCAGCGCCTCGCGCTGGGGTTGCGGCAGGTGCATCAGCGCACGCTGCATGTCGCCAAGCTCGATGTGGCGATCCTGGCTGGCAGGGGCCGCAAGGATCTTCGAGGCCGTGACATCGTCCCACTCGCCCTTGAAACGGGCGCGCCGCATCTGGCTCAGGAACAGGTTGCGCAGAATGATAAAGGTCCACGCACGCATGTTTGTCCCGGCCTGGAACCGCTTGCGGGCGGCCCACGCCTTGAGGAGAGTCTCCTGGACCAGATCGTCCGCGAGGTCGCGGCTGCCGGACAACGAGCGGCCGAACGCACGAAGATGCGGGATGACCGCCGCAAGCTGGTCCTTGAACTCGGGATCCGACAGCGGAACCGGCTCCGCCGAAGCGGCGGCTGGTCGGTCCTGTTCTCTCGCTTCCGTCAAACTAGACCCCACCCTTGATAACCGGCGCAACCGTGGCTGCGCGCGCGTGACATAAACATGAACAGCGATTGTGACAGAAGCTAGGTGCTCAGGATCGTCCAACCAAGACGATCACCGCAAAAAGAATCACCACGAGCAACGTGCCGAATACGAGAACATTCCGGGCCACCCCTGGAGTCGACCCCGCACGCGCCTCGGTCGCCGTTTCGCGAACCGGGGGGTCGGAGTGAATTGGTTCAGCCATTTTGCTCTCGTTACGAAATCACTGTTCCCCCGGCCAACGCGCCGGGCGGAATCGTGTTCCGCACTCAAGCGGCGGGCACGGTGGCCGCGTCGAAAAATAGCGCCTGGGCAATCGCCGCCTTCACCGTCGAGCGCTGGAACGGCTTGGTGATGAGGAAGGTAGGCTCCGGCCGAGTTCCCGTCAGAAGCCGCTCGGGGAAGGCCGTGATGAAGATCACCGGCACGGAAAATTCGGCGAGAATGTCCTTCACTGCGTCGATTCCGCTCGAATCGTCGGCAAGCTGGATATCGGCAAGGACGAGGCCGGGCGGATTTGAGCGCGCCTGGGCGACAGCTTCGTCGCGGGTCACGGCAACCCCGGTGACGTTGTGACCGAGGTCACGGACGATCGTCTCGATATCCATCGCGATGATTGGTTCGTCCTCGATGATGAGTACGTCCGCAAGCGTCTGGCGTTCGATTTCTTCGAGTGCCTCGGCGACGAGCGAATCGACGTCGGCCGGCGACGCACCGATCAAATACGCCGTATCTTCCGACGAAAAGCCTTCGAGCGAGGTGAGCAGCAGCGCCTGGCGCGATAGCGGTGTGATCCGCGACAGACGGGCCTGGGCAATGCCTTCGGCCCCGACCGGGCTCTGGTTGGGCTCCTCGCCCTCCTCGATGTTGGCCGTCGACCAGATTGCGTGAAAAGTCTTGTAAAGTCCGAGCCGCGGATCGACGTCGCGCGGGAATTCATCCGGCTTTGCGACGATCGCTTCCAAACTCGCTCGGACGAAAGCGTCGCCATGCGCCTGGCTGCCGGTCAGGGCACGGGCGTAACGGCGAAGGAATGGCAGGTGGGGGGCAAGTTCCTGGCCAAGGGACATGATCGGGTATTCTCCCAACGAGATCTTTAGGTTTGCGTCGTCTTTAGGCGGCGCGTCTGAATTGTTGCAACCCTGGAAGGACGAATGGATGCAAAGGCTTCTTTGCCCCCAGAGATATGAAGCAACGCTGGAACAAAGAACCGGCCATTTGGTTTCGTGTGCGGGCCGGGCTCGCTGCAAAGCAGACCAATGCCGCGCAGTGGCCGGCCTCTTGTTTATTGTGTCGGTGCGGTAGTTGCGCCCGGGAAAGAGATGATTATGAGCGCGCGACGGACCCGCGCCGGGGGGACTAGGAGTTGAGTGCAAAGAATCGAAGCGAGACGGAGGGAGCCGGGGATTCCAGGCGCTCGAGGAAGTCCCAGGCTTCGGAGAAAACTGTGCGTCGGCAGCGTTCGGGCGATCTCGGCCGAGCGCTTCGCTCGGTCTATGACGACACGCTGCGCGAAGCGGTGCCGGACGACTTTGCCAATCTGCTTGGCAAGCTCAGCTAGGCGACTTGCAAGGATGATGGCGCGGCCATGAGCATGGCCGAGCGATTCGCGCGGCTGCCTACGGGCGCCAAGCTGCTGCTGATCCTGACTGCGGTCTTGCTCCCGATCGGCATCGGTCTCGCCCTCATCGGAAATAACGGTATCCATCAGGCGAATTCCGCGCTCGAGGGACGCAAGCAGGACCAGTCGCGGGCTGCCGCAGCCGCAATCGAAGGCCTGATCGCGCGCAATGCACTCGCGCTGCGCATCGCGGCGAACGGTGCGCTGGCAAGTGGGCCGGTCGGCGCCTGCGATCGCATGCAGCGCTCGCTTTCGATCGCCCCGGCCGTCGCCCAGAGCTTCGAGGTAGAAACCCCCGACGGCCAACCGATTTGCAACAAGGGCGAGACTGGCGAGATCGAAGACGCACCTGCCGTGGCGCCAGGAAACATCCGAGTGACGATTTCGCCGAGCGGCAACGGCTTGGGGATTCGCGTCGGTGTAATCAACGGAATGGCCACGGCCCTGGTCCCCAAGGAGGAACTGCGCACGGCGGCGCGCGAGGCGGGCGGTGCGATAACCAGCCTCGTTCTCGACGACGGCAACCGCGAACTGCGCGTGATCAATCCAAGGCAAAGTGCTGATCAACAGGTGCGCTTCATCCAGTGGCCACTCAGCAACGGCAATCTTGTCGCGAGTGTTGGCACGACGCATCAGCGCATTACGACGCTCGACCAGCTGCTCTTGCTCCTGCCGCTCCTGATGTGGGTAGCGGCGGCGCTACTGACGTGGCTGCTGGTGAGCCGGCTTCTGATCAGGCCACTGAAACGCCTCGAACATGCGGTTCTAGCGTACCGCCCGGGTGAAGGACCCCTCGATCTTCCACGCAAGCTCGGCCCGAGTACCGAGATCCAGGAACTTCGAAACGCCTTCGGCCGCGCGATCGACCGGGTCGAGGAGTCCGAGCAAGAGACTTCCCACGCGCTCGAGGGACAGCGAAGGCTCGTTCGCGAAGTCCATCATCGCGTAAAGAACAACCTTCAGGTCGTCGCCTCGCTGCTCAACATCCACGGCCGGAGTGCTGAAACCACCGAAGCGCGCGGCGCTTACGCTGGGATCAGCCGGCGCGTCGGCGCACTCTCGATCGTTCACCGCAACCATTTCGCGGAAATGGAGGAAAATCGGGGTATCTCGTTGCGACCGCTCGTTGCGGAACTCGCCGCCGAGCTTCGTGCGAGCGCTCCAGAGGAAGCTCGCGGCCTGTCGATCGATCTCGACATCGACTCGCTCAACACGACGCAGGACGTCGCCGTCGCCGTCGCCTTCCTGGTCACTGAAGTCGTCGAATTTGCAATGTTGAATGCTCAACGCGACGCAGTCGAACTGTCGCTGCGGCGAACGAGCGATCTCACAGCCAGGCTATCGCTCAGCAGCCCGGTCCTGGTACCCGACGAGGGCGGCGATCCCGAGAAAATGCAATTCGAGCGCATCATCGGCGGCCTCGCAAAGCAGCTGAGATCCGCGCTCGACCGTAAGCTTGGACGCTACAGCGTGGATTTGCCGGTTTTTCCACCAGCTTAGCCGCCACGGCCGATCGTTACGGCAATGGCGAAAAAAAATGAGAAATTGCGGAAAACCCGGAACCCATTTCGAACAAGGGGCGTTGTGCTGTTCGGATAGTGACCTTTTGCCCCCCCGCTCTCGCTATCCGCTTAAATGGGCCCGGAACCGCCAACCCTCCCCCCCCCCGGTGGCGCTTCCGGGCCCTCTTCTGTCTGGGGCACAGCCACAACAGAGCCTGACCGGGCGGCTTTTCGAGCCGCCCGCCAGTGCGTGATCCGAATTGCGAGGATCGCGAACTCATAGAGGCCGTAAAGGGGTACCAATAGTAGAAGCATCGACACGACGTCCGGCGGCGTCAGCACTGCGGCAACCGCCGCAGATGCGACGATGGCATAGCGCCGCGACTTGGTGAGTTGCTCACGGGTCACGATGCCGGCGCGCTCGAGGATCATCAGCAGGATCGGCAACAGGAACGCCGCACCGAACCCAAAGATGAAACGGGTGCAGAAATTGAGGTAGTTGCCGACCCCCGGCAGCGCCTCCTGCTGGATCCCGCCGATATTGCCCTGGTAGCTGAGGAGGAATTTCAGCGCCCACGGCATCGCCACGAAATAGGCGAAGCACGCACCGCCGGCGAAGAAGACGGGCGTCATTACCAGGAACGGCAGGAACGCCTTTTTCTCACGAGCATAGAGGCCGGGCGCCACGAAACGCCACAATTGCGTCGAGATCATCGGGAAGGCGAGCATCAGAGCGGCGAACAGCGACACCTTCACCTGTGTGAAAAACGCTTCGAAAATGTCGGTGTAGATGAGCTTGCCTTGCCCCGCCCTCAGGAGCGGCTGGACCAGTACGGAAAAGATGTCTCTGGCAAAGTAGAAACAAACGAAAAAGCACATGACGAGCGTCGCCAGCGACCAGAGGAGGCGGCGCCTGAGCTCGATCAGATGCTCGAGCAGCGGCTGCTTGGTGTCGTCGATGTCCTTCACGGCAGCGGGCGCTTCTCCGGAGGAAGCTCCTCCTCCGCGGGGTCAGGCTTGGCGATGGGCGGCATTGTGTCCGGCGCACCCGGCTCGGGATAATGAGCATCGGGCGGGAAGATCTTCATGATCCGCTCATTCTCCTCGCGCCAGCGCTTTTCCATCTCCTCGAGCTCGGCCTCGCGAACCATATTTTCGATACCGGACGTGAAGTGGCGGGCCATGCCGCGGACGCGCCCGACCCAATAGCCGACGGTGCGCAGCACTTTTGGCAGGTCCTTCGGGCCGATGAAGATCAGCGCGAGGACCGCGACGACGGCTAGCTCGGTGGAATCGACGCCAAACATGGCGATGGAGATGCGTTAGCGGGCTTCGTCGTCTCGCGGCGGCACGGCGGACTCGGCCGGTCGCGGCGTCACGTCGATCGGCTCCTGAGGACGGGCCTGCTCGCGCGGCAGCTGGCGCGGTGGATCGTTGCGCCGCTGGTCATCGTAACGCCGCATCTTTTCGTCATCTTCGTCCGCCATGCCCTGCTTGAAGCTTTTGATGCCTTTGGCGACGTCGCCCATCATTGCGGAGAAGCGGTTCCCACCGAAAAGCAGGAGGACGATGATCGCGAAGATCAGGATATGCCAAATGCTGAAACCGCCCATGACGGAAAACTCCTTTGAGGCGGCTATCTAGTCGCCTTCCTCTTCGCTTTCCAGTTGGAGCTGGAAAACGCTTTCGTCCAGAGGATCAAGCAGGCCCGCAGCCTTGAGGTCGTCGATGCCGGGGAGATCACGGCGCGAGCCGAGACCGAAATGCGTGAGGAAGTCGTGCGTCGTTGCATAGAGCAGCGGCCGACCGGGGCCCTCCCTGCGCCCGGCCGGCCGCACCCAGCCGGCGTCCATCAGCACGTCGAGCGTGCCTTTTGAAATTTGGACGCCGCGGATAGCCTCGATCTCCGCTCGGGAGACGGGCTCGTGATAGGCGATGATCGCAAGAGTTTCCGTCGCTGCTCGCGACAAGCGGCGCGGATCCTCTCGAGTCCGGCGCAGCAGGTGGGCAAGATCGGGCGCCGTCTGGAAATGCCAGCGCCCGCCGCGCTCGACGAGCTCGACGCCCCGTCCCTCATAATGTCGGACAAGCTCGTCCAACGCAGCTCCGATGTCCCCCTCGCCGACATGCACGGCGATCTCGTCGATCGTGAGGGGGCCGGCAGAGGCAAAGATCGTCGCCTCGATTGCGCGCATGAACTCGTCCATCATGCGGCTCTCTTGAGGTGGATCGGCGCAAACGGCTCGTCCTGGGCAATCTCGAGGCGGCCGCGGCGCGCAAGCTCGAGCGCAGCAAGGAAGCTCGACGCCAGTGCTGAACGCCGGAGCTGAACATCCTGCGTTGCGGGCAGGAAGCTCTCGAGGCGTGTCCAGTCAAGCGCCG
>Ga0207644_10000556_pt1 | contig 24008 bp, 20 predicted proteins | sample KBSS73metaG_FD_184326 | JGI IMG/M metagenome (GOLD analysis project Ga0207644, IMG submission 184326) | Switchgrass rhizosphere microbial communities from Kellogg Biological Station, Michigan, USA - KBS S7-3 metaG (SPAdes) (version 2) | ecosystem: Host-associated > Plants > Roots > Rhizosphere... | reverse complement strand
GGTGGCGCTCTCGAGAGAAAGACCACGATGGGGAAAGATCTTGGCGGCATTGGCGAAGAACTCATCCCGCATCGGACCTTGGTACGCTGCGGCATAGGTCACCCCGTCGGCACCGACCAAGTTGATTCCCACGCGCGTGCCGACGAACAAGCGCTCGCAGCTTTCAACGATCTTGTCGAGCACCGGCTGCGCGTCGGACACCGAGCTGCTGATGACCCGCAACACCTCTGCAGTCGCCGTCTGTCGCTCGAGCGCCTCGGTCAGCTCGGAGGTGCGCTGCTCGACCTTGCGCTCGAGCCCCGCGTACGACTCGCGCAGCTGCTCGCTCATTCGGTTGAACTGCTCGGCGAGGCCCTCGAGCTCGTCGCCGGTACGGACCTCGATGTGGCGTTCGAGGTCGCCCGCGCCGATCCGCGCCGCGCCTTCCTGCAACGCGCGCAGCGGCCGAACCAGCGCGCGGGCGAGGAAAAAGCTCGCGGCGATCGAGATCAGCAGCGCGGCCACGAGCAGGTACGAGGTCCGCTGCACGGTCGCGTAGAGGGGCGCGAACGCCTCGTTTCGCGGCGTCTCGACGAACACCGTCCATTTCAGGGTCGGGATCGGCGCCGGCGCCGAGAACACGTCGTTGCCCTGCAGGTCGCGGCCGGGCGGTAATGGCAGGCCGGGGGCCTGGTTGCGCGCGGCGACCTGCGGAAGCGAGTTCAGGTCCGACTTCTTGAGCACCAGGCTGATGTCGGGATGCGCGATCAGCACACCGTTTTCGTCGACGACGTAGGCCAGCCCGGCGATGCCGATCTTGATCTTCGAGACCACGTCCCAGACGAACTTCAGGTTGACCTCCGCCGCGGTCACGCCGCCGCCGCTTCCCGCCGGGCGGGCGATCGTCATGTACGGCTCGGTGCCTTTGCGGAAATAGACCGGGCCGTAGTACACCGGCACCTCGCCGCTCGCGACCTTGCGGAACTTCGGGTCGCGCGACAGATCGGTGCCGCTGCCGATCGCATCCATCGCCAGGCGCGAGATGCGCAGCTGCTCGCGGCCTTGAGGGTCGATCCAGACCACCTCGGTGATCGCCGGCGCCTGGCGCTGCAGCTTCAGGTACTCGATGCGGCGCGACTCGAGCGCGTCGCCGTCGGCGTCGGCCCGCGGCAGCGCGGTCCAGCTCAGCTCGTGCTCGATGTCCTGGATGTACTGATCGATCCGGTAGGCGGCGTTCTGCGCCTTCTCGAACTGCAGCGCGACCAGGTCCTGCTCGGTTTCCTGCCACGAGAAATAGATGCCGATCGCGCCGCTCGTGATCAGCATGATGCCGACCAGCGTGATGATCAGCAGCGCGTACTTCGGGAAGAGCCGCCAGCGGCGCGTCATCGTCAGGCGCCCGACCGGCGCAGCAGTCCGGCGGTCGACGCGTCGATGTCGGCGGGAAGCGAGCTTTCCGCGCCGGGCTCGAGGAGCGGCAGGAGTCGCGCGCCCAGGGTCTTGCCGAGCTCGACTCCCCACTGGTCGAAGCTGTCGATTCCCCACACCGCGCCCGAGGTGAAGACGCGGTGCTCGTAGAGCGCAAGCAGCGCGCCGAGTGAGCGCGGCGTCAGTTGCTCGAGCAGCAGGGTCGTGCTCGGCCGGTTGCCGGGGAAGTGGCGATGCGGCTCGTCGGTGCTCGCTTTTCCCCGCATCAGCGCCTGGCTCTGCGCGAGTCCGTTGGCGAGCAGCATCCGGTGCTGGCGCGCGATCGCTTCCGGAGCGATGCCGCTCGCGAGGGCGCTCGACCGGGCGAGGAGGATGAACTCGACCGGGACGACGTCGCTGCCCTGGTGCAGCATCTGGAAGTAGGCGTGCTGCGCGTTCGTTCCCGGCTCACCCCAGACGACCGGGCTGGTCGCGAACGGCAGCGCCGCGCCGCTCCGGTCGACGCGCTTGCCGTTGCTCTCCATCTCGAGCTGCTGCAGGAAGGCGGGAAGGCGTTGCAGCGCCTGCGCGTAAGGCGCGATGCAGCGGCTGGTGAAGCCGTGAAAGTTGCGGTACCAGACGTCGATGAGGCCGAGCAGCATCGGCAGGTTGCGCTCGACCGGCGCGCTCGCGAAATGCTCGTCCATCGCGCGCGCGCCGGCGAGCAGCTCGCGGAAGCGCTCGGCGCCGATCGCGATGGCGATCGGCAGTCCGATCGCCGACCAGAGCGAATAGCGTCCGCCGACCCAGTCCCAGAAGCCGAACGTGCGCGTGATGCCGAAGCGCGCCGCCGCCTCGACGTTGCTCGTCGCGGCGACGAAGTGCTCGTCGATCCGCGTGCCGCCGCGGGCGACGAACCAGGCGCGCGCCGTCTCGGCGTTGGCCATCGTCTCCTGCGTCGTGAACGTCTTGCTGGCGACGACAAAGAGCGTCTCGGCTGGAGCGACGCGGGCGAGCACCGCGGCCAGGTCGGCACCGTCGACGTTGGCGACGAAGTGGAACGTCAGGCCGGGATGCGCGACGTCCGCGAGGGCGCGAACGACCATCTGCGGGCCGAGATCGCTGCCGCCGATGCCGATGTTGACGACGTGACGCAGGCGCGGCGGCGCGGACGCGGCCGGCGCGGGCGCCGCCGGCCCGGCGGCGCGCCCGCGCACCGATTCGGCGAAGGCGAGCATCGCATCGAGGACGCCGTGGACCTCGTCGCTGAAAGGGCCCGCGCCGCGAGGCGCGCGCAGCGCCGTGTGGAGAACGGCGCGGCGCTCGGTCGTGTTGATGACGGCGCCGGCGAGCATCGCGTCGCGCTGCGCCTCGACGCCGCACTCGCGCGCGAGGTCGGCGAGGAAGCGCATCGTCGCCACGTCGACGAGGTTCTTCGACAGGTCGACGAACACGTCCGGCGCCTCGAACGACAGGGCCTCGAAGCGACGCGGATCGCGCGCGAACGCGTCGCGCAGGTCGAAGTCACGGCCGTGCGCCTGGTAGTGGCCGGCGAGCGCGGCCCACGCGGCGGTGCGATCGCCGCGCGTCGCCGCGGAGAACGCCGGCAGAGCCTCGTCGCTCATCCCGCCACCCGCCCGCGACGTCGTGCCGGCGCGCGGCGTTTCGCTTCGATCGCTGCGAGCCCCGGGCGACGACATGGCGCTTAGAGCCGGTCGACGTAGCCGAACGTGCCGCTGCCCTTGATCTCCTCGGCGGCGCCGCGGACGCCGGCCATCGCCGCGCGCCACAGCGACGTCGCCAGGCTGACTCGGCGAACGCCCGCCGCCTCGAGCGTGGCGAGGTCCCACGACTTGCCCTTCATTCCGACCATGAAGTTGACCGGCCGGGTCACCGCGGCGCAGACGGCGCGGACGGCGTCGAGGTCGGGCAGCGCCGGAGCGAACAGGACGTCGGCGCCGGCCGCCTCGTACGCTTTCAGGCGCGCGATCGTGTCGGCGAGGTCGGGACGGCCGCGAAAGAAGTTTTCGGCGCGCGCGGTGATCGAGAACGACGCGAACGGCAGCGCGCGCGCCGCCTGGGCGGCCGCCGCGATTCGCGCCGCGGCGACGTCGATCGGATAGAGCGGCGCCGCCTTGTCGCCGCTGTGGTCCTCGATCGATGCGCCGACGATTCCGGTCGCGCCGGCGCGGCGGATCGTCTCGGCGACGTCGTCGGGCGAGTCGCCGAAGCCGTTCTCGAGATCGGCCGAGACCGGCAGGTCGGTCGCGGCGGCGATCGCCTGCGCGTGCGCGAGCGCCTCGTCGCGCGAGAGCTGGCCGTCCTTCCTGCCGAGGACGCCGGCGGCGGCGCCGCTCGACGTCGCCAGCGCGACGAAGCCGAGCTGCGCGAGCAGCGCGGCCGAGCCGGCATCGAAGGCGTTGGCGATCACGAAGGCGCCGGGGCCCTCGTGCAGTGCGCGCAGGCGGGCGGCCTTGTCGGCCGGGGTGGAAGCCATACGCGGGATCGTAGCCGCTTCACCGTCGATCGCGTGACCGCGATGCCGCGACGTCGACGCTGCGCCGCGAGCGGTCTCGTTTCGCCCGCCGAGCCCCCGGCCGGCGCTGCTACTGCTTCTGCGCCGGGTCCCAGTGCTCGGCGATCTTGCCGTTCTCGATCCTGAACATGTCGAACCAGGTCGTGCTGAACTTCTTAGTCGTGTCCTTGGGATCGACGCCTTCGCGAGCGAAGCTGAGGACGACGAGGTCGCCTTCGGCGACGATCGCGACGACCGGCGCCTTGATGCGAGGCTCGATCGGCGCCGGCTTTCTCATCTTGCTGAAGAAATCGACGAACGCCGCCCGCCCGCTCGGCACGTTCGGGTTGTGCTGGATGTACGACTCGGCCATGTACTTGTCGGCGAGCTCCATGTGCGCGCCTTCGAAGACCTCGCGCCAGAAGTCGTAGACGAGCCGCTTGTTGGCGGCGATGCGCGGATCGGCGCTGACGAGCATCTGCTCCTGGTTCGGATTCGCCTGCACCGCGGCCTGCCCCGCTGCGGAGGTGCACGCGAGCACGGCGACGAGGACGAGCGAGGCTTGCATCATCTTCTTCATCACGATCTCCCTGGAAAGCGTCGCCCGGCGCGACCCGACGCCACGCCAGCGCCGCTCAAGTCGAAGCCGGCATCACGCCGGGGCGGCATCGTATCCTCTCCGCATGGCGTTCGACCTCGTTCTCTTCGGCGGCACCGGCGACCTGACGTGGCGAAAGCTGATGCCGGCGCTGTTCCAGGCGTGGCGCCACGGCAAGCTTCCCGAAGGCGGCCGGATCGTCGCGATCTCGCGCCAGGAGCTCAGCGACGACGGCTACCGTGCCTGGCTGAAGGAACGCTTCCACGAGGTCGAGGACGCGAAGCGGCCGAGCGACGAGGAGTTCGATCGCTTCGCCACCCTCCTCCATCACCTGCGCCTCGATCTCTCCCGGGCCGACGACTACGCGCGCCTGAAGGAGTGGCTCGGGTCGCCGACCGGACGCGAGGCGCCCGCGGACGTCGTCGTCATGTACCTGGCGACGAGCCCCGATCTGTTCCCGGTCATCTGCGCGCAGCTCGGCGCGTGCAGCCTGAACGGTCCCAACGTTCGCGTCGTCCTCGAGAAGCCGCTCGGCCGCGATCTGGCGAGCGCGCAGCAGATCAACCGCGTCGTCCGTTCGGTGTTCAGCGAAGCGCAGGAATACCGCATCGATCACTATCTCGGCAAGCCCGCGGTGCAGAACCTGATGGCGCTGCGCTTCGGCAACGTCCTGTTCGAGCCGCTCTGGCGGCGCGAGTGCATCGCCAACGTGCAGATCACGATCGCCGAGTCGATCGGCGTCGGCACGCGCGGCGACTTCTACAGCCGCACCGGGGCGCTGCGCGACATGATTCAGAACCACGCGCTGCAGCTGTTGACGATGGTCGCGATGGAACCGCCGTCGCGGATGGTCGCCGACGCGATCCGCGATGAGAAGCTGAAGGTGCTGCGCTCGCTCAAGCCGTTCACGCCCGAAAGCGTCGGCCGCGACGTCGTTCGCGGCCAGTACCGCGCCGGCAGCGTCGATGCGAAGCCGGCGGCTGCGTTCCTCGACGAAGCCCACGTTCCGGCGGCGAGCACGACCGAGACCTTCCTCGCGCTGCGCACCGAAGTGCAGAACTGGCGCTGGGCCGGCGTTCCGTTCTACCTGCGCACCGGCAAGCGCCTCGCCGAGCGCGACGCGCAGATCGTCGTCAACTTCCGGCGAACGCCGCACACGCTCTTTCCGGGAAGCAACCCGCCCAACAAGCTCGTCATCAAGCTCCAGCCCGAGGACGGCCTCGAGCTGCACCTGCTCGCCGCCAAGGGCGCGGCGCAGTCGGAGGCGCTCGCGCCGGTCTCGCTCGACCTCGACTTCGACAAGGCGTTCGCCGCCGACCGGGTCGGCGCCTACGAGCGGCTCCTGCTCGACGTCATCGCCGGCCGGCTCAACCTCTTCGTTCGCAGCGACGAGCAGGAGGAGGCGTGGCGCTGGGTCGAGCCGATCCTCGAGGAGTGGCGCCGCGACGACGCCGCGCCGCGCCCGTACACGGCGGGGACGTGGGGGCCGGCGGCGGCGAGCGCGCTGGTCGCGCGCGACGGCTTCGCCTGGGCCGAGGAGCAGTAGCCGCACGGCCCCGAGCGAGGCCGGCGGCGAACGAACGACGCGCGCCACGCACCGGGCGAACCGAGGCTGGCGTCAGCGAAACGAGTAGCGCCACCACAGCTGCGCGCGCGTCCACGTCCCGCCGGGATCGCGCCAGTGCGCGAGCTCGACGCCGACTCGCGAAGCGGGATCGATCTGCCAGTTGAGCGCGGCGTTGCCGCCGGACAGCGTGCCGCCGCCGGGATAGAGCGTCGCGGTCGGGTACGCGTATCCGTCATGGAGCATCAGCGTTGCGCTCCAGGCGCCGGCGTCGACGACGGCGCCGATCGACGTCAATCGAACATCGCCGCCGGCCGGGTGGCCGAGCGGCTCGCCGCGCTGCGTGTAGCCGGCGGTGTAGATCGCGTGCCGGTAGGCCGAGCCGAGGATCGGCGTGCCGAAGGTACCGCCCAACGTCGTGTTGGCGTGCTCGACGAAAAGTCGCACCATCGTCGCATCGACGGCGAAGGCCGCGTCGAAGCCGATGCTGCCGAGGTAGTGGCTCGGCAGGCCGCCGGCTTCGTCTTCGCCGATCGCCTGGCCGTAGATCGACAGCGTGCGCCGCTCGCCGAGCGCCAGGGTGTAGCGCGCGTCGAAGCCGCCGAGCTGGTTGCCGGGCTCGGTGCTCGTGCCGGGAGCGCTCTTGCTGTTGTCATGACCGAGCAGGGCCTGCGTCAACGAACTCAGGGATTCCGGCCGGCCGCTGCCGCCCCACTGGATCGTCCGCGACGCCGCCAGCTCGAGGCCGGGCAGCGGCATGACCTGCACTCGCGCGCCGAGCAGGTGCGCGTGTTGCGGTCCGCTCGCCTCCGACAGGCCGCCTGCGAAGACGTCGAGCGACCACGGCCCGAGCCAGGAGAGCCACTGCGTCCGGAACGGCGTCGGCTCGCTCTTGCGCCAGCCGATCGCCGGGATCGCCTCGGCGCCGGCGTCGAGGATCAGGCTGCCGGTCCACGACGGCCCCCAATGGCGCCGCTCGACCGAGGCGTAGACGCGGCCGACGCCGAGCGGCGCGCTGATCGCCGTTCCGTCGAACGAGGTCGAGTGGCCGTCGCCGGGCTGCCAGGTCACTCCGAAGCGGGCCTGGACCGCACCGTCCGCGAGCGCGGTGCGAGTGCGCAGGCGCAGGCCGCCTTCGCCGCGGATCTCGGGGCGAAGCAGCGGCGGGATGTCGTCGCCGTGGCCGCCGACGGCGGCGGTCACGTCGTCGCCGCCATCCTCCTCGATCCCGATCGGTGTCAGGACGACCCGTGCGGCGGCGCCCGACGGCGTGGCGAGCGCGCGATGACGCGCGATCGCCTCGTCGAGCGACAGTCCGGCGAGGCCGTTCGTCGGCCCGAGTGTGACGGCGGCCCAGCCGAAGCCGAGCAGCCTTCGCCAACGCGCGATGAGGAGCTCCTGGAGCGATCCGCTGCGTCAGCAAGACGCCTGCCAGCCGGCGTCGCCGGCGCGGATCGCCCAAGCAAGGTCAGGAATCGAGTCCCCGGATCGGCTTCTCGTCCGAACCCTTGGGCGGGATCTCGACGATCTTGTCGTCGGTTTCCTGCTCCTTGTAGCTGCCGGGCTGCTCCTCGTTGGCCTTCTTCTGGGCTTCGTTGAGCGCTTCGCGCTGGTCGCGTGCGGGCGGGGTCGTGGTGCGAGAGGTGGATGCCATGGTCTGTTCCCGGGCCGGCCAGGTGGGCCGCTGCCGGTCAAGTGGAAGCCATCGGGCGGCGTGCGGCGATCCGCCGAACGGCCGTTTCGGTGTGGGAAATGACTGGCAGACGCGCGTGCCGGGGCCCGCCACACTCGGCCCTGGCGGCCCATCCTCAGGCCGCACCGTCGAGGAACCGCCGATGTCGTCCCGTCCCGAGCCGAGCCCGCATTTCTCGATGATCCGCGGCTTCCAGCTCGCCGATTTCTTCACCCTGGGCAACGCCGCGTGCGGCGTCGCCGCCGTGCTGATGGCGATGCGCGCCCTCGCCACTCGCGACGCCGGCGACCTCCTCGTCGCCGCCGCCTTCGCGCCCGCGGCCTTCGCCTTCGACGTCCTCGACGGCCGGATCGCGCGCTGGCGCCAGACGTCGTCGGCGCTCGGCCGTGAGCTCGATTCGCTCGCCGACGTCATCTCTTTCGGCGTCGCCCCCGCGACGCTCGCGTTCGCGTCCGGGATGACGGGCGGCTGGGACGCGCTGATCCTCGTCTACTTCGTCTGCTGCGGCGTCTCGCGGCTGGCGCGCTACAACGTCACCGCCGAGTCGCTGTCGGGCGAGAGCGGCAAGGTGAAGTACTTCGAGGGAACGCCGATCCCGACCAGCGTGCTGCTGACGGCATTGCTTGCGTGGGCGATCTGGCAGGGGCGGATCGGCGCCCAGCTCGTTGGCGGGACGTGGACCCTGCTCGGTGCCGACCTGCACCCGTTCGCACTCCTGTTCGCGCTCTCCGGGACGCTCATGATCAGCAAGACGCTGCGCATTCCGAAGCTGTAGACCCGCGGCGCCTGCCGCGCCTCCTTCACCGAGCGGCGGACAGCGAGCTACGGCTGAAGCTTCCAGCCCCCGTTCTCGATCCTGACCATGACCTGGCTGCGCGAGTCGACGCCGTTGTGGTCGGCCGGGCTCATCGTGTAGACGCCCTCCGAGCCGACGAAGTCGTGCAGGCCCTCGATGCCGTCGCGCAGCGCGGAGCGAAACGCCGCGGTCCCGGGCTTGCCTTTCTTGAGCGCCTCGCGCGCCGCGTTCTGGACGATGAGGAGCGCGTCCCACGCGGTCGCGGCGAAGAGCGACCGGGAGTTCGGCCCCTGCGCCTTCTCGAAGCGCTGGACGAAATCGACGGCCGCCTTCTTGACCGGGTTCGATTCCGGCAGCTGCTCGGCGACGAGCACCGGCGCCACCGTCATGTAGCCGCCCTCGAGCGACTTGCCGCCGACGCGAAGGAAGTCGTTGTTGGCGACGCCCTGCGTCTGGTAGACGAGCCCCTTGTAGCCGCGCTGCGCGAGCTCGATCTGCGGCAGCGCGCCGGGCGTGCCGGCGGCGAAGATGTAGACCGCATCGGGATTGGCCGTGATGATCTTCAGCACCTGCGCGGTGACGCTCGGATCGGTCTGGTTGTATTTCTCGGTGGCGACGACCTTGAAGCCGCGCTGCGCCGCGATCGTCTCGAACGACTTGAGGAAGCCTTCGCCGTAGCTTGTCGCGATGCCGATCGTCGCGACCGACTTGCCCTTGCCGTTCTTCTGCAGATGATCGAGCACCAGCCCGATCGAGATCGGCTCGGTCGGCGAGAGCTTGAACGCCCACTTGCGCGGCCCGTCCTGCGGCAGCACGATCGCCCCGCCGCCGGCGAGCGAGATCACCGGCACCTGCGCGTTGCCGGCGATCTCGACGACCGCGAGCGAGGTCGGCGTCACCGACGGACCGATGATGAGGTCGACCTTGTCCTCGTTGATGAGGCGCTGCGCGTTCTTGGTCGCCGTCGTCGTGTCGCTGGCGTCGTTGAGGATCGTGAAGCGGACCTTCTCGCCCGCGATCTCGCCGGGCCAGAGCTTGATCGCCTGCTCCTCGGGAATGCCGAGCGACGCCGCCGGGCCGGTCGTCGACAGGATGACACCGATGTGGATCTCTGCAAGCGCCAGCGGCGTACCGGCGACGAGCGCGAGCGAGATCGCGAAGCGCGCCAGGCGGCGGGTCAGGAAGTTCGGCGCGGAGAGTTGGTTCATGGCGGGTCCTGTGAGAGGGATCCGCTGATCGTCGACGCGTCGACCCGGGCTGTCGTCGGGAGTCTCCCGGGGGTGCGCCGCTTTCGCCGCGTCTATCCTCGGCCATCGCCGTCGACTCGGAGAAGGGGCGCGCCGTGTACGTCCGCAACTGCTGGTACGTGATCGCCTGGGATCACGAGGTTCCCGCCGACGGGCTCTTCAGCCGCACGGTTCTCGACGAGGCGATCCTCCTCTTTCGCACCGCCGCCGGCGAGATCGTCGGCCTGCGCGACCGCTGCTGCCATCGTCTGGCGCCGCTCTCGAAGGGCAGGAAGGAAGGCGACTGCGTCCGCTGCGGCTACCACGGCCTGCTCTTCGACGCGACCGGCCGCTGCGTCGAGATCCCGGGCGCGGACAGCGTCCCCGAGAAAGCGCGCGTTCAGCGCTATCCGATCGCGGTGAAGAACAAGTGGGTGTTCGTCTGGATGGGTGCGGCGGAGAAGGCCGACACCGCCCTCCTGCCCGACAACTTCTCGTGCGACTCGCCCGACTGGGACTACGTTCCGGGCTACCTGCACTACGACACGCCGCAGGAGCTGGTGTGCGACAACCTGCTCGACTTCTCGCACCTGTCGTACGTGCACGAGAACACGCTCGGCGGCTCGATCGCCATCGCCCGCGCGCGGCCGACGATCGAGAACGTGCCGCGCGGAATCCGCGTCACGCGCCACATCCCCGACGTTCCGTCGCCGCCGTACTACCGCGAGGTGCGCGGCGTCGTCGGCAACCTCGACCGCTGGTTCATCTACGACTTCCTGCTGCCCGGCACGCTGCTGATGGACTCGGGCGGCCGCCCGGCAGGCGCGCCGTGGGGCGAGAACCGCGGCGGGGTGCGGCATCACAGCTGCCAGACGGTGACGCCGGAGACCGACAACTCGACGCACTACTTCTTCCAGCAGGCGCGCCACACGAGCGAAGGCGACCACTCGATCGCCGAAGCGGCGTACCGCGTGCTGTGCCGTGCGTTCGACGAAGACCGCGAGATGATCACCGCGCAGGCGCGCGAGATCGCGCGCGACCCCTCGGCGCCCATGCTGCCGCTGGCCATGGACGCCGCCGTGGTGCGCTTCCGCAAGCTCGTCGCCGACACCGTCGCCATGGAGCGCGCTGCGGCGCCGGCGGCGATCCCGGTCCGCTCAGCCGCTTGAGGCGGTGCGCGCGATCTTGTGCAGCAGCTGCGTCGCCAGCATCTCGGTCGCGACCGAGCGCTCGAGAGGCGAGCGCGAAAGGCCCGACATCTCGTAGTTCATGTTCTCGTAGATCTCGCCGGTCGCCGGATGCGCGCTCAGGATCGCCTGCAGCGGCGCGGCGGGCAACGGCCCCGCGAGCGCCGCCTCGAGCTGGCGAACGAGCGCGAGGTACTGGTCGGCGCCGACCGCGATCGGGCTCGCCTCGACGCGCTCGAGCAGCCGCGCCAGCGCGATCAGCGTCTCGAGGCGCGATTGCACGGATTCAATGCGAGGGGCGTTCATTGGTCGTCTTTCTGCCCCGCATCCGGCAAGGCCATGACGGGGAACTGAGGCCGCGCCTCGCGAGTTCAAGCCTGGACCCTGTCCCCTGCGAGGGCTTCGCAGGCGTGCCCTCGTTCGTGTCGACAGGGTCTAGTTGCCGGCCACCGGAATCGGCCGATCCCAGTCGCCGCCAAGCGCCTTGATCAGGAAAACCGACGTGAGCAGGCGCTGACCCGAGAGCTGCGCCGCGAGCCGCTCGGCCGCGAGCAATGCCTGCTGCGCCGTGATGACATCCAGATACGTCGTCGCGCCGCCCTCGTAGCGCGCGGTCGCGAGCTCGAGGACGAGGCGCGCGGTCTGGACCGCCGTGCGCGCCTGGCGGTCGGCGCTCTCGAGCGCGGACAGGCCCGTGATCCCGTCCTCGACCTCCTGCATCGCGGTCAGGACGATGCGCCGGTAGCTGGCGACGGTGGCGTCGTAGCCGGCCTGCGCGAACTCGACGTTGGCGTCGAGCCGGCCGGCCGAGAAGAGCGGCTGCGTGAGCTGCGCGCCGATCGCCCACAGCGCGCTCGGCGCGCTGAAGAGGCTCGCCAGCGTCCGGGTCTCGTAGCCGAAGTTGGGGCTGATCGTGATGCTCGGGTAGTACGCCGCCTTGGCGACGCCGATCTGCGCGTTGGCTGCGGCCATCGCCCGCTCCGCCGAAGCGACGTCGGGCCGGCGCTCGAGGACGTCGGATGGGACGCCAAGCGGCACCGCCGGCGGGGTCAGCTCGCGGATGTCGGCAGCGAGCGTGAACGACGGCGCCGGCGTTCCGGTCAACGTCGCGACGGCGTGCTCGAACGGCCCGCGCTGGCGGCGCAGCACGTCGATCTGGGTCAGCGTCGTGTCGAGCAGCGCCTGCTGCTGGGCGACGTCGAGCCCGGAGGCGGCGCCGAGGTCGTGGCGGGTGCGGACGAAGTCGAGCGAGCGGCGCTGCAGGGCGATCGAGCGCGCCAGCACGTCGAGCTCGATGTCGATCGCGCGCAGGTTGAAGTAGGCGGTCGCGAGGTCGGTGCCGAGCAGGAGGCGCGTGTTCTCGAAGTCGGCGGCGGCCTGCTCGGCGCTGGCCTCGACGCCTTCGACCGTTCGCTGCACGCGGCCGGCGAGGTCGAACTCGTAGTTGACCGAAAGAGCGACGACGGCGTCGTTCTGGACCGTCGAGAAGTTCGGCGCGGCGTAGTTGCTGAGCGGCCGGTTCGCCGAGATGCGCTGGCGCAGCGCGCGCGCGTTGAGGTTGACGCTCGGCAGCAGGCCCGCCGAGGTCGCCGAGACCACCGCGCGCGACTGCGCCAGGCGGGCGCTGGCGAGGGCGAGGGTCGGGCTGTGCGCGAGCGCTTCGGCCTGGAGCGCGTCGAGGCGCGCATCGCCGAAGCGCTGCCACCACGCGCCCTTCGGCGCGGCGTCGTCGGGCGTTCCTTCCCGCCACGGCGCCTCGAGCTTCCACGCCGGCGGCGTTTCGACCGCGGGACGAACGTAGTCGGGGCCGGCGACGCAGCCGGCGAGCAAGGCCAAGGTCGCCACGACCACCGCGGTCAGCGTGCTCGCGGCCGTCGCCGCCGGATGGCCGATCTCCGGGAAGCAGAGTGCATCGGCGATAACGCGTCCTGCGCCTGCCCGCGGCGGCGTGGCGCCCGCGCGCGGTCGACTCGGCGCGACCGTCACGGCAGCGCCTTGCTCGCCGCACGCGCGGGCCGGGCCGCGCCGGTCGCCGCGGCGTCCTCGTTCGCCGCCACCGCGACCGTGTCGCCTTCGCCGAGCGAATCAGACGGATTGACGACCAGCCGCTCGCCGGCGGCGATGCCGTCGATCACCTCGATCGATTCGCCGAGGTTGCGGCCAAGCGTGACCGGCTTCAGGTGGATCTTGTTGGCTGCATCGACGGCGGCGACGCGCGTGCCCTCGGCGCGAAAGAGCAGCGCGTTGGTCGGCACGACCAGCGTGCGGCTGCCGGCCAGCGGCAGCTCGACCTGGACGTAGGCGCCGGGCAGCAGGAGGCCGTCCTTGTTCGGCAACGCGATCTCGACCTGCATCGTCCGCGTCGCCGGATCGATCGACGCCGACGTGCGTGCGACCTCGCCGGAGAACGTCTGGCCGCGCAGCTCGGACTGCGTGATGACGACCTTCTGCCCCGGCCGGACGAGCTGCGCGTACGACTGCGGCACGTTGACGTAGACGCGCAGCGGATCCATCTGCGTCAGCACGAACAGCGTCTTGCCGCTCGAATCGATGAGGTCGCCGACGTCGACGTTGCGCTTCGTGATGACGCCGTCGAACGGCGCGGTGATGCGGGTAAAGCCCTGCAGCTGGCGCAGCCGCTGGACGTTGGCGTCGGCGGCGGCGAGGTTCGCGGTCGCCTGCGTCAGGCCGCTGCGCCGCTCGTCGAGCTCCTGCTGCGAGACGACGTCCTTCTTGCGCAGCGCCTCCCAGCGGTCGACCGTGCTCTTGGCCAGCGCGAGGCTCGCGGCGGTCTGGCCACGCACCGCTTCGGCCTGCGACAGCTGCTGGTCGATCTCGGGCGATTCGATGACGGCGAGCAGCTCGCCCTTCGTGACGTGGCTGCCGATGTCCCGGGTCCAGCGCTTGACGTAGCCGGCGGAGCGCGCGGCCAGCGGTGCCTGCTGGAAGCCCTGCAGCGATCCGGGCAGGGCGAGCGTCTGGCCGCCCTCGCTGGCGCGCGCGATGGTCGTCCGGACGTACTGCACCGCGCCCTCGCTGACGTTCGTCTCGAGGATCTTCGCGTTCGCCATCCGGCCGACGATCGTCCGGCCGGCGCCGACCGCGAGCAGCACCAGGACGACGATGACGGCGATGCGCGTTCCGCGCGCGACGCGGGCACGCTGCGCCGGATCGACCGGCGGTGCCGGATCCGCGGGCGGCGGTGCGGGGTGATCGGCCATTACTCGGCGCTCTGCAACATCGGTGCCCGCGCGGCGTCGGCGCGTCCGGCTCGGTCGGCGCGATGGCGCGCCAGCCGGTCGTGCACGCCGGCGAAGACGACCGGAACGAACAGCAGCGTTGACACCGTCGCGAACAGCAGGCCGCCGATGACGGCGCGGCCGAGCGGCGCGTTCTGCTCGGCGCCTTCGCCGATGCCGAGCGCCATCGGAATCATGCCGATGATCATCGCCAGCGCCGTCATCAGCACCGGCCGGATCCGCGTCGAGCCGGCCTCGAGCGCGGCGAGCGCCGGCGCGGCGCCTTCCTGCTGGCGCTGGCGCGCGAACGAGACGAGCAGGATGCTGTTCGCGGTGGCGACGCCCATCGTCATGATCGCGCCGGTGAGCGCCGGCACCGAGAGAGTCGTGCCGCTGATGAAGAGCATCCAGGCGATGCCGGCGAGCGCCGACGGCAGCGCCGCGACGATGATGAACGCGTCGATCCACGACTGGAAGTTGACGACGATCAGCAGGTAGACGAGGACGATCGCCATCGCCAGGCCGACGCCGAGGCCGATGAACGACGACTGCATCGTCTGCACCTGGCCGCGAACGACGATCTGGCTGCCCTTCGGCAGCTTCGGCCGCGCCTCGTCGACGAGCGTCTGGACGCGCGCGGCGACGCTGGCGAGATCGGTGCCCTGCACGCCGACGTACACGTCGATCGCCGGCGTGATGTTGTAGCGCGAGACGACCGCGGGCTGGCGCGCCGACGTCGCCTCGACGAGGTTGCCGAGCAGCTGCGTCGACGCTGCCGCCGTCGACGTGCCCGGCGTTCCGGTGCCCGCGACCGGCACGTTGAGGAGCGCGTCGAGCGAATCGACGCGGTACTGCGGCGCCTGCACGGCGATCGAGTAGACGACGCCGTTGGCCGGATTGAGCCAGAACGCCGGCGCCGTCTGCGAGCTGCCGGAGAGCGACACGAGGACGTTCTGGCCGACGTTCTGCGCCGACAGCCCCATCTGCTGCAGGCGCGTGCGATCCATCTGCAGGTTGACGGCGGGCGCGTCGAGGCGCTGGTGCACGTGCGCGTCGACGGCCCCGGGGATCTGCTTGATCCGCTTGACCAGGTCGGCGGCGATCGTCGCGTTGCCCTGCTGGTCGTTGCCGGTCAGCTGCACGTCGATCGCCGCGGGCAGGCCGAAGTTGAGGATCTGCGTGACGATGTCGGCGGGCTGGAAGAAGAACTCGATGCCGGGGAAGCGCTTGGGCAGCTCGCTGCGCAGCAGCGTCACGAACTCCGCGGTCGGCCGATGACCTTCCTTCAGCGACAGCTGGATCTCGCCGTCGAGCGTGCCGATCGTTCCGGCATTGCTGTACGACAGGTTGATGCCGCTGTTCGGAACGCCGAGGTTGTCGAGGATCGTCTCGAGCTGGTCCTTCGGCACGAGCTGGCGGATCGCCGCCTCGACGTCGTCGGCGAGGCGCGCCGTCTCCTCGATCCGCGTCCCGGTCGGCGCGCGCAAGTGCAGGCGGATCTGCCCGGCATCGACGCTCGGGAAGAAATCGCGGCCAAGGAACGGGTAGAGGCCGCACGACAGCAGACAGAAGGCGAGAAAGCCGACGCCGAAGACGCCGCGCTTCTCGAGCAGCCCCGACAAGGTCACGGTGTACGCGCCGCGCACGCGCTCGAACTGCCGGTCGAAGGCGCGGTAGACGCGCTGGAGCGCGCTCGGCCGGTCCGCGTCGTCGGGCTTGCCGTCGCCGTGCGTGCCGCGCATCAGCAGCATCACCAGCGTCGGCACGAGCGTTCGCGACAGGATGTACGACGCGATCATCGCGATCACGACCGCCTCGGCGAGCGGAACGAACAGGAAACGGGCGACGCCGGAGAGAAAGAACATCGGCACGAAGACGATGCAGATGCACAGGGTCGAGACGAACGCCGGAACGCCGATCTCGCCGGCGCCGATGACGATCGCCTCCTCGAGCGGCTGGCCCAGGTGGAGGTGGCGCTCGATGTTCTCGATCGTCACGATCGCCTGATCAACCAGGATGCCGACCGAGAGCGCCAGGCCGCCGAGCGTCATCAGGTTGAGCGTTTCGCCGAGCATCTGCAGGACCAGGATCGACGCCAGGATCGAGAGCGGGATGGTCAGCGCGATGATCAGCGTCGAGCGCCAGTTGCCGAGGAAGAGCAGCACCATCACGGCGGTCAGGCCGGCGGCGATCAGCGCCTCGAAGACGACGCCCTGCACCGCCGCCTTGACGAACACCGACTGGTCGAAGAGCGGCGTCACCTTGACGTCGCCCGGGAGCAACGCCTGCACGCGCGGCAGCAGCGCCTTCAGGTTGGCGACGATGTCGAGCGTCGATGCGCCGCCGTTCTTCAGCACCGAGAGCAGCACGCCGCGCGCGCCGTCCTTGCGAACGATGTTCGTCTGCGGCGAGAAGCCGTCGCGCACGTGGGCGACGTCGCGCAGGTACGTGGTCGTTCCGCCGCTCGTCTTCACCGGCAGGTCGTTGAGCCCGGCGATCGCTTCCGGCGAGCCGTTCATCCGCACCGCGTACTCGATGTCGCCGAACTTGGCGGTCCCCGACGGCAGGATCAGGTTCTGCAGGTTGACGGCGTTGACGACGTCGGCGGGCGCGAGGCCGCGCGCCTGCAGCGCCTGCATGTCGAGATCGACCGAGATCAGGCGGTTCTTGCCGCCGTACGGGAACGGGATCGCGATTCCCGGGATCGTGATCAGCTGCGGCCTGAGGATGTTGATCGCCGCGTCGAACACCGTCTGCTCGGGCAGCGTCTGGCTCGCCATGCCGAGCTGGACGACCGGGATGCTCGACGCCGAGTACTTGATGATGAGCGGCGGCGTGATTCCCGGCGGCAGCTGGCGCAGCTGGGTCTGCTCGATCGCGACGACCTGCGCGATCGCAGTCTGGATGTTGGCGGTCGGCTGGAAGAAGACCTTGATGATGGCGATGCCGGCGAGCGAGGTCGACTCGATGTGCTCGATGTCGCTCACCGTCGTCGTCAGGCTGCGCTCGTTCTGGGCGGCGATGCGCTGGCCCATCTCGGTCGCGGGCAGGCCGTTGTAGTTCCAGATGATCGAGATCACCGGGATGTTGATCTCGGGAAAGATGTCGGTCGCCATGTTGAGCAGGGCGAACGGCGTCGCCAGCACGATCAGCATCGCCATGACGATGAACGTGTAGGGGCGCTTCAGCGCGAGCTGGACCATCGACATTGGGGATACGCAACGAGCGCGGCGGCTCGTGCGGGCGGCGGAAACGTCGATGATATTCAGAGTCGTCGACGCGCGTTTGCGCGGCGTGGAGCGGCGTGGAGCGTCGCCGCGGCGACGAGGGCGTCACGCCCGCGATTCGACGCTCTCAGGGCTTGCGATGGATCGTCTTCTCCAGCCTGGCGACATCCAGACCCATTGCCGTCAGGCGGCCGAGCAAGGCGGCGAATCGCGACTCGTCGACCGTCGGCGATCGCGACAGGATCCAGAGGTATTCGCGCGTGGGCTCGCTGATCGCAGCGAGCTCATACGAGTCGTCGAGATCGACGACCCAATAGTCGCCCCACACGAACGGCACGAGCGAGAGCCAGGCAGGCGCAAAACGCACCTGGAGCTTGGCCGAGCCCTCACCGCCGACCTGCCGCGCGACACCGATCGCCTGATCGATCTGGCCATTCTCGAGACGGCATTGGTTCACCACCCGCAAGCCGCCTTCCGGCATCAGGCTGTAGTCAGCCGACGTATCCGAGACGCACTTGCGCTGAAACCGGTTCGGGAGCTTGGCGATTTCGTACCAAATCCCGACGTATCGCTTGGCATCCAGCGCGGGTATCGATTGCAGCGCGGCAGCTGGCGGCGCCGAGGAAGCCGCAGTCACCCCGGTCAACGCGCACACCGCGAGAAACTTCAGCAATCGCATATCAGAGGCTCATTTGGGCAAGTCGCGGTGTGGTCCGCTGCGGCCGCGAGGGCGGCGAGCGCGCGGAGCATTTTCGTTTGGCCTCAAGCCGATCCGTCGGCGCGGTCTCGGGCGGCCACTATCGCATGTCGTCCTGCGCGCACGGCTCGGCCGCGTGTTGATGGTCGATCAGTGCGACGCCGCCTGCAATGTCCGGCGCACCTTGAGCACGAACGCCGGATCGGCGCTGCCGAGCTGCGAGCTGCGGCCGACGATGCGCCCTTCGGCATCGAGGAGGATGAGCGCCGTGGTGTGATTGAACTCGCCGTCGGCGAGCGCGCGGTACTGGATGCCGAGCACCGCGGCGAGCTTGCGAACGCTCGCCGCGTCGGTGCGGGCCATCGCCCAGCGCGGCGCGGCGATGGCGCGCTCGTCGGCCTTCTGCTTGAGCACCGCGACGGTGTCGTGCGCGGGATCGATGCTCACCATCAGCACCGCGATCTGGTCGCGTTCGCCGGGCGCGAGCTTGGCTTCGGTGTCGCGCAGCGTGTCGACCAGCATCGGGCAGACGAACTGGCACGAGCTGTAGAACATGCTCACGAGCATCGGCTTGCCGCGCCGGTCGGCCAGCCGGAAGTCGCGTCCCTGCTGGTCCGTCAGGGCCACCGGAAGCTGGTAGACGGAGTTCGCCGGCAAGGCAGCGGCTGTTCCGGCCACTGCCGCCTGCTTCGTCGTGGTCGACTCGGTCGATGCCGGCGCGGCCCGGCCGCTCACGGCAGCGGCGAGCGCCAACGCCGCCGCGAGACTGACGGCTCGGCCGGTGGCGAAGCGAGAGCGGGGGGAGTCGGCGTGCACGGTGGCTCCTCAATGAATCGGATGGACGCAGCGAAAGCCCAGGCTGCCCGTGCTGTCGGAGGCGTTGAGCGAAGACAGCAGCGCGACGCGCATGAGCACGGCGTAGTTCTCGCGATCCTGGAGGTTGATCGCGCCGGCGCCGCAGAACTTGAGCTTGTCCGGGTCCTTGCCGGTGCGGCTGTCGCCGTCGACGAGCAGGGCGTTGAAGTCGTCGACCCATTCCCAGACGACACCGTGCAGGTCGCGAACGCCGTAGACGTTCGGCTTGCCGCCGACCTTCGGCAACGGCCCGGTCGCGGGCCTCGCATACCAGCCGAGGATGCGGGCGCGCCATTGCGGGTCGGCCCGGGCGTCGCGGCGCGTCGCGTCGGCAGCGGCTGCGTACTCCCACTCCGACCACGTGGGCAGCCGACCGCCTTCGGCCTCGCAATAGGCCTGCGCGGCGAACCAGCTCACCTGCGTGACCGGCTGCCGATCGGTGCTCGCATCGCCGGGCGCGTCGGGCGAGCGCCAGGCTCGCAGATAGCCCGGGTCCGCGAAGGTCGCCGGGACGCGGTCGCGGCGCCACTCCGGATGCGCTTGCACGAAGCGGCGGAACTCGCGCTGGGTGACCGGCGTGGCCCGCATCGCGAACGGCGCGATCGCCAGCGGCCCGACGTCGGCGTCGCCGGCGAGCACGCTGGCGAGCTTGCCGCCTGGCAGCTCGACGTAATCGGTCACGGGTGCCGCGAGCGGCAAGGTCACGAACGCCAGCCCCAGCCAGCCGATCGCCCGCCGCGCCGGCGTCGACGCGGCTCGCGGGGTGCGGAGGCGAAGCGACACCGCGTCCTCAGTGCGCGGCGGCGACCGCAGGCGCCTTCTTGGCGGCGCGAGCCTTCTGCACGTCGGCCGTGAGGACGCGCCCGCCCTTGTTGCCCCAGCTGTTCATCACGTAGGTCAGGATGTTAGCGATCGCGTCGTCGTTGAGCTGGGTCATCGGCGGCATTACCGAGTTGTATTCGGAGCCGTTCACGGTGACCTTGCCGGTCAGGCCGTTCAGCACCACGTCGATCGCGCGCTTCGTGTCGGCAGCGAGATAGTCCGACTTGGCGAGCGGCGGGAACACGCCGGGCAGGCCGGCGCCGTTCGGCTGGTGGCACACCGAGCAGGTCCCCGCGAACAGCGCCTCGCCCGCCTTGACCTGATCGGCGACGGTCAGCACACCCGTGGCCGCGTTCTTCGTCGCCGTGGCGACGGCGTTCATGTTCGGCTGCGACCGGTCGCCGAGGTAGACCGCGTCGACTTCCTTGCCGCTGTAGACGGCCTTGTCCTCGGCGCCGTCGATCTTGAGGATCGCGAGGGCGCCCTTGTTGAAGGCACGGAAGATCGAGTGGTCGACGAGCACGTAGCTGCCGGGCACCTTGGCCTTGAACTCCACCGACACCGCGCCCCCGGCCGGGATGAGCGTGGTCTGCACGTTCTGCTGAATGCTCGTGCCGCCCTCGTATCGCACCTTGTCGAAGATGGCGCCGATGACGTGGAAGCTCGACACGAGGTTCGGCCCGCCGTTGCCGACGAACAGGCGCACCGTCTCGCCGGTCTTGGCGGTGATCGCCTTGTCGCCGGTGAGCGCGCCTTCGGCGCCGTTGAAAAGGACGTAGGTCGGCCGCTCGTCGATCGCCTTCTCCATGTCGAACGCCTGCTTGCCCTTCTGGCGGTACTTGCCGGCCGTATAGAAGTCGCCCTGCATCACGTAGTACTCGTGGTCGACCTTCGGCAGGCCCTCCGGCGGCTCGACCAGGATCAGTCCGTACATGCCATTGGCGACGTGCATGCCGACCGGCGCCGTCGCGCAGTGATAGACGTAGATGCCCTCGTTGAGCGCCTTGAACGTGAATTGCGATTCGTGGCCAGGCGCGGTGAAGCTCGAGGCCGCGCCGCCGCCCGGGCCGGTGACGCCGTGAAGGTCGATGTTGTGCGGCATCTTGCTGGTCGGATGGTTCTTCAGGTGGAACTCGACCGTGTCGCCCTGGCGCACGCGGATGAAGCTGCCGGGCACGGTGCCGCCGAAGGTCCAGAAGGTGTACGAGACGCCCTCCGAGATCGCCATGTCCTTCTCGACCACCTCGAGCTCGACGATCACCTTGGCGGGCGTCTTGCGCGTGATCGGCGGCGGGACGTTCGGAGGGCTCGTCAGCACGGCGCGGATCGGCGCGCCCTGCGGTGCGCCGAGGTTGCCCGCGTCGCGTGGCCCGGCCGGCGGCGGCACCGGCGGCGCCGCAGTGGCGGTACCGAGGCACGCGAGCGCGGCAAAGAGAACGGAAGCAGTGCTGGCCGAGCGAAGGATGCGAGACGTCACGATGCGTTCCTTGCAGTCGATTGAAGGTTCATTCGGAATGCACCTATCGTAGGAAGCAGACGGGCATGGAGGTTGATGCGCATCAAGTGCGCGGCGTGTTTGTCGCGATATCGGGCATGCGAACGCACTCGCGTGCCGCCCCGAGACGCGGGGCTGCCCGCCTTCAGGCCGTCGCGTCAGCCCGGCTTGCCGTCGCGGCGGGGCCGGATCAGGATCGGCGCATAGCGCACGGCGAACAACGCGAAGCCGCTCGACCAGAGCGCCGCCGCCGCGACGATCGCCGGCAGCGCGAGCGATGGCGCCAGCAGCGGCGCGCCGACCCGGACCAGCGCCGCGCCGATGACGAGCGCGAAGCAGGTGACGTCGAAGCGGTCGGCGCCCAGCGGCATCCCGGTGTGGCCGCGCGTCGTGCGGACCATCATCGCGATGATCAGACCGGCGGCAGCGCCGACCGTGAGCGCATGGCTGGCCAGCGAAGGAGCGAGCGCGCCGAACTCGGTGCCGACGCGAAGCAGCAGGTGGACCGGGATCCAAGCGTAGGCCGCGTGCAGCGACCAGACCAGCGGCGCGGGCGCGGTGTTCCACGGACGCCAGAGCAGCCAGCGGACGGCATGCGCGAGCGCGGCGAAGGCGGTGACCGCGGCGACCGGACCACCATCGATGCCGGCAGCGTCGAGTCCGGCGAGGACGATCAGCGAACCCAGTGCTGCCTTTTCGACGGCGGTGTTGCGGATCGCGCCGGCGCCTGGTACGCCGTTATTGGTGAACATCGGCACGACCCGGCCGGCCATGACGGCGAGGATGAACAGGACGATATCGAGTGCGATCTGCAGGCCGAGCTGCGGCGGCAGCGTCCACACGCCGAGCAGCGACAGATGCAGCGCAAGATCGGCGCATCCGAGCAGCACGAGCAGGATGACGAAGAAGTAGTTGCGGCGATTGCCGGCCCCGACCAGCGCCACCGCCAGCCCGGCCGCCGCGGCGATCGGGAACGCCGCGCTCGCGATCGCCGACGCCCAGACCCACGGCGTCAGCACCAGCACGCGGGCGGCGAGCCAGAGCGCCGCCAGCGCGGCAAGCGCGGCGCCGCTCGGCGTCGGCCGGTTCGACCAGTTGCGCCCGGCAGTGAAGAGAAAGCCGACGACGACGGCGAGGACGAAGCCGAACAGCATCTCGTGCGCATGCCAGAGCGGCCCTTGCAGATAAGCATGGCCGAGCCAGCCCGAGAACTGGGCCGCCCACAGCGCGATCGACAGCGCCGAAAAGACGCTGGCGAGCAGGTAGAACGGCCGAAAGCCGAGTTGCCACAGCGCGAAGCCGCTCGGCGGCACGCCGGGCCGGACCGGTTCCTCGATCCGGATGACGGCCATCAGGCGACGAGCAGGATGCGGGCGAGCGCCTGTCGGTCGTGCACGAGGTCGGCCAGGGTGTAGCGGTCGAGCACCGCGTAGAACGCGTCTGCGGCCTGCCTGAGCACGCCCTTCAACCGGCATGCGCGGTGGATGCGGCAGCGGTCGGGATTCGATCCGAAGCATTCGGCGGGTTGCGGTGCGCCCTCTGTCGCGCGCACCACGCGACCGATGACGATCGACTTCGGCGCCTGCGCCAGGTTGATCCCGCCGCCCGCGCCGCGCACGTTGACGAGCCAGCCCTCCTTGCCGAGAAAGTGGACGACCTTGGTCAGGTGATTCTCGGAAATGCCGAAGGCGCTCGCCACTTCGGCGATCGTTGCGCGGCGATCGGGATCGGTGGCCAGGAAGATCAGCACGCGCAGGCTGAAATCCGTGAAGCTCGTGAGTTTCATGGCGCCAGGGCTGCGGAGCCGTCGAAGGTGCATTCATGCCGCATCTAACGATGCTAGGCGGCGCGGTCCGGATCGCCTTGACGCACGTCAAGGCGTCTGCGATCAAGCCGTCGGCGCTGTCTTACCGGCGCCCGCCGGTTTTTCCCACACGCCGTGGGCTCGCGTTGAAATAACGTTGCCCATTCGAGCGACACTTCGCCGCTCCACCCTGCTGCGAGAACGCCATGGCTACCAACACCTCCACCGCCACCAGCGACTCCACCACCGCCGACGAGGGCAACGAGACCCGAACGGCGGTCCAGAAGCTGCGCGAGCAGGCCGACGCGGTCGTCGAGCGGATCCAGCCGCAGATCGCCGCTGTCTCGACCTACGCCCGCGACGAGCCGACCAAGGCGCTGCTCATCTCGGCCGCCGTCGGCGCGGCGGTGATGGGGCTGATCGCGCTGGCCGTCCGCTCGGGCTCGCGCTCGCCGACGCAGCAGACGGTGTCGGCCGGCCGATCGGCGATGGCAGCGATCCGCGATGCCGCGCTCGACCTCGCCGACAGCGCCCAGAGCATGGCCGCCGACGCCCTCGAGGCGGCGCAGAAGCGCGTCTCCGACGCCCTGGGAAGCACGCAGAAGCGCGTCGCCGAGGCGCGCGACAGCGCGAAGAAGCGCGCCGACGAGAGCGCCGACAGCGTCTCCGAGGCCGCCGCCGACGCGTGGAAGAAGGTCCGCGACCAGGCCGCGCCGCTGGTCGACAAGATCCGGCCGCAGATCGACGCCGCCGCCGCCTACGCCAAGGACGAGCCTGTCCGCGCCGCGATCGGCCTCGCCGCGGCGGGCGCGATCATCGCCGGCCTGATCGCCCTGACACGTCAATCGGACGACGACGACCCGTACCGCTGAGTCGACGTCCTGCCGCCGAGGCCCGCCTCTGC
>Ga0207644_10000555_pt1 | contig 24139 bp, 21 predicted proteins | sample KBSS73metaG_FD_184326 | JGI IMG/M metagenome (GOLD analysis project Ga0207644, IMG submission 184326) | Switchgrass rhizosphere microbial communities from Kellogg Biological Station, Michigan, USA - KBS S7-3 metaG (SPAdes) (version 2) | ecosystem: Host-associated > Plants > Roots > Rhizosphere... | reverse complement strand
GCCGGACATCCGCCGACTTTCTTGCTGAGAGCGAATGGAAAGTTGGAAAAGTTGATCGACGGCGGTTTGTTGCTCGGGGCGCTGCCGGACGCGCGTTACACGACCGGCTCATGCGTGCTTCGCTCAGGTGACACGCTGATGATCTATTCGGACGGCATCACTGAGTCGGTGAATTCGGCGGGGGAAGAATTTGGTTATGAGCGGCTCGAACGACAACTGCGTGCTTCACATCGCGGCTCGGCCGACTCGATCCTGTTTTCGGTACTCGGTTCGGTTCAGGACTTTGCCGCTACTCGTCCGCTGGCCGATGACATGTCGCTGGCAGTGGTGCGGCGGGACTGATTCGAATCACTCGCCGAACTGAACATCCTCCCATTTTTATTCCCCCGAAAAAATCGACCTGGAACTGCGCCCCGATTTACTCTTCACGTTTTCCCCAATTGGCGTAGAATAGCGCGCACTCCGGCAGCATTCAGGAGTGACACTCGGGAGAACTCACATGGCTGACCCAATTCAATCCGAAGCGACAACTGAGCAGTTGGTAATGACAGATGAGATGCGCCAGGCCTTGCGCGGTGCGCATGTCACCGATGAGGAAGCGTTCATCAGAGGTCAGCAACAAGTCGAAGACATGATTGCGGCGAATCAGCCACTCGGCGATATTCTTTCGACGTTGGTGCGGACGATCGAGGCGCAATCTCCGGGAATGTTCTGCTCGGTTCTTTTGCTGAGTCCCGACGGCAATCACGTTCAGCATGGCGCGGCGCCGAGTCTGCCCACGGCTTACGTTCAAGCCGTCGATGGCGAGCCTATCGGACCAAAGAACGGCTCGTGCGGAACAGCGATGTATCGCGGCGAGCCCGTCGTCGTTACAGATATTCTTAACGATCCACTTTGGGAGGATTATCGCGATCTGGCGAAGGGCACAGGACTGCGCGCGTGTTGGTCGACACCGATTCTTTCACAACGTGGCAAGGTGCTCGGTTCGTTCGCGATGTACTACACCCAACCGCAAACGCCCACCGGTGAAGAAGCGCGTCTGACAGAAGCGGCGACACGTCTCGCCGCAAAGGCCATCGAGAACCGCAATGCGGCACGCTGAGGGGCGCGCATGACTGCTCACTGTTTTATCCACGTGAAATCAAAGCCGATTCCTTTCCAGTGAATCTCTTTGATCTTGCCGGCGGCATCGCGCGCAAAACAGGCGTTGCCAAAGAAACGATACTCAAAAAAGCAGTCGGGCTTCGTCGGGTAGAGCTTAATGTCCGACGAATACAGAAAACCGTTTTTCAAAACAATGTCGATTGCCGCGCCGTCGGCGCCGGTATAATGACCGAGGAATTCGTCGAGATTCTTGTTTGGGTTGGCGATGATGGTTGGAATCGCAAACGTCTTGACCGTGACGGGCTTACCCTGAAGGATCTCCGTGAGGCCCTTTTGAATGAGATCGAACACGCCCGCCGAATTCGAAAGAATCGCGAAGCCGTATTTCTTGTCGCGAGCGATTTCGTAATACGAGCGATGTCCGTTGGTCGTGCCACTCCCATTAAAAGGACCGTCACCCTGAAAGTACGTTTTGACATCCGCGCCATATTTTCCGTCGAGCACCGCTTCGGCGAACCGATATGTATCGCGTGCCGTACCAAACACTGAGCCGGCGCCCACCAGAAACGAATAATTCTTCAGCGGCACGTTCACCAGTCCGTTCGGAGAAAGATAGTAATCCTGCGCGCGTCGCTCGATTACCGATTCGCCATCAAACGTTAGTGAGTCGGTCATTCCCGCCGGCGCAAAAACATATTCCCGCAAAAGCTGTGCGTAGTCTTTCCCTGACGCGATCTCCAATGCGCGCGCGAGAACCGAATAGCCCGCCGAACTGTAGCGATTCTGAGTGCCGGGTTCGAAAAGCAGCTTCGCCTGTTTCACTTTGTCCACAAACTCGGCGGACGTGTAGCTGACCGATTCCATTTCCGGCGGCATCACGCGATGGGGAATGCCAGAGCGGTGCCGCATGAGCATCTCGATGGTGATCTTGTCGCCGTTCGGAAAGTCGGGAATGTACCTGGTGAGCTTGTCAGAGAGCGCAATCTTTTTCTCTTCGATTAACCGCCAGAGAATCACAGCGGTCATGTACTTAGTTATCGAAGCAATGCCAATTCGCGTGTTCAGTTGATTGGGAATTTTGTAGTCAGCATTCGCCAGACCAAAGGCCTTTTCATAAATGACCTTGCCGTTTTCAGAAGCCAGCACCACGCCCGAAAATTGATGCGCGTCGGCGAAAGGTTTGATGAACGCGTCAATCTTCTTCGCGTCGTTGGACTGCGCTAAACCAGCGTTGGCAAAACACGCTAACAGTACGCATGAGAAAACAGCGAATCGAACGCCTTGGGTGCGACTCATTAGGGCTCTCCTTATCAATTCACACGCCGCCTTTCGAGGTTGGTTCCGTTTCCAGCTCGGGTCGAGGGGGTAGCCGCTCGTATTCTTAGCGAATGGTTAACTCGAGTGTGAACGTCGTGTTGGTCGCTTCGTCTTCGGGGAAGACCATGATTTCGTATTCACCAGTCTTTGGCAGCGTGCCAGTCCAGTCCTTTGCGCTCGGACCAACTTCAATGATGTCCATGCCCGGCGCGTAGAGACCAAAGATCGCATTACCTTTTGCCGAGGTGAGATGCAGAATCATCTGCTGGCCCTTGCGCGCCCGCACGTGATAAGCGATCGGATCCATGCCGCCGCTTTCACTCGGCCCACCGGTGGTTTTGTTCTTGAGAATTACAGTAGTGCGACCTTTGGGAAACTTAACGGGGATAATTCGCGCCGACGCCGTTGTCGCAAATAAGAGAAGAACACCGAGACTTCCCGCAATGAATTTGTTCATGAAAGTTCCTTTCGAAAGTTTATGCCGGGATGTCGGGCATGTTCCGCCCTAGAGACATTTTATCCGCAGAGTCCGGAGCTCGCAGCAGAGAAACCTTTGGTCCACAAGCGGATATCATCCTCTGCGGATGAGTTTTTCTGAGGCTACGGCTTGCTGTCTGGATGATTGATCTTGACGTCCTTTATTTCAGTCGAGAAGCGCACGTAATTACTAAAGGTCGAGATTGACTCTGACTTGATTCCGTCAAAGAGCTTTTGGTAGTCGGCGCCGTTGATACGTATGACGCGCGGCAGCCAGACTCCTTCGGGCAGACGCATCATCTCCATGTAAACCGCTGGTTCAGCTTCGGCCGGCGTCACGACCGGCTGAGCCACTCTTGAATTGCTCGCACTCACATTGGGCCTTCCCACCAGACGAGTGACGATATGGTCCTCCGCGTCGATCCAGATCTCACCCGTGAGTTGGGCAATATACTGTTCGTCTTTGGAGAATTGTGCGTCGGGGCGCGGCCTGAAATTAAAGATCAGTGTCTCGCGTCCGTCGTGTTGCTCGCGCCGCACCAGAGTCAGGTCGCATGTTTTAAGGAACGTGTGAATGGCCAGTGAGGCGCTGCTTGATCTGCCGAGACTCGAATGGTTGTTGGTGGTGCGAGTGTACATCCCGAGAGGCAACATTCCCTTTATCTCGGGCGGAGTCTCGGGCGCCCATGGTTTTTCGGTCGCATTCTTTTCTTCGGCCTTCTCCAAACGCTTGCCCGCTTCAACCCGCGCCTTTTCCAATTCATCAGCCGGCACAGGCACGCCATTGTGACTCGTCACTAGCAAGATTCCCCTGCCGCTGGTGCCGCCCTTCAAAATAGGAATGAAAACTTCGTAGGTAGTGGTTTCTTCTTTCGTCTGTCCTTTTTTGTCTTTTGAACGGCCGACGGATGTCATGACATAGGTGTAGTCGGTCATCATGTCGCCGGCACCCTTGCAGTATGCTTCTTTCACCAGGGTGGGGATGTCGATAGGGTCATCGATTGAAGCAGGAACTACGGCTTCGCAAGCCTTGGGAATTAGACTGGCGCGCTTTGACAGGCTAACGCTGGCTTTTTGCGCCGCGACGGGTAGGCAGCAAAACTGCGTCAGCAGAATTAGAGAATAGAGGCTGGATTTAGATCGCATGGTCCTGGGACTCCCGTACGGGCCGGATTATAGCAGCGTGACGAGACGAACAGACAGGATTTACATGAATGGCAGATCAGTAAGAAGTCTAGCCCGTTCCAAAATAGACAACGCCGTGGCATGTAAAGCGGACGCCGGGACTGAGACTGCCGCTTTCTTCTGCCTGCTGCCGCTAGGTTCTGCTGTCTGCCGCCCGCATCCTGCACTGCTTCCTGCTTCCTGCCTTTTGCCTTCTACTTACTGTTTACTGCTTACTGCTCACTACTCTCGCACCACTACTCTCGCACTCCACTTCGAAAGATCGACGCCTTTCACCAGGAGCCAGCCCGTCATAATCAGTCCGCCCGGCATCATCAACATCAGCAAGACATCCGCCGCGTACGCCGGCGCGAGGATTAGGAGAAAGTTTCTCAGGACGAATCCAAAACCACCGATGGCCATCAGCACGCCGAGAAACTTCGGCAAGTAACCGGAACGAAACATCAGGTACGAGCGCACCAGCCAGCCCATGCCGTAGTATGCGGTCGTGAGCATCCCTGCGTACATTGAGAACTTTAGCGTGAGTAGGACCAACGCGTTCAGTTGATTGGGTGAGAACGTATTCAGATAGCTATCGCCTCTCAAGATCACCAGCGGCGCAAAATAAAACAGCTCGGCACACGCGAAGGTGGCGGTGGCAATCAGCCCAAAGAATGCGGCCAGCAGAGATAGATATTTGTTGACCGGTCTGAGCAACGCGTACAGCAACAGCGCCAGGGTGATGTCGCAGAGCGATTCAATCATGAAGCTGGCGAATCCCAGCCGGTATATGAATCCAAGGTTGTTGATGTTTGCGACCGTGGCTGCCGCATCGCCGGCCACAATGATCTTCGACGGAGCATAAGCCTCGCCAAAGCCGCCGGCGACGAGCGAGACTAAGAATAGAGCACCGGCAATCCTCGCGTACCTCTGTACATTCATCTCTGGATCCTCCCAAAGATCTGCAGGTTCAGTCGAATAAAAGCGTCGTGTCCTGCTTTCTAAGACGAATTGAGCAGAGAAATGTTTCGTGTCTGGCCGCGCGGGCATTGTACTTGGGAGCGCGGGCGCCCTCGCCCGCATTTGGACGGCGCATTTCACCACCAAGACACTAAGCTCTAAGAGTCTTTGTTCTTTCTCTTCGTGCCTTTGCGACTTTGTGGTTAAGGTGGTACGGGATTTGGAGTGCGCCGGCTTCGCTGGGAGCGCGGGCGCCCTCGCCCGCATTTGGAGTGCGCATTTCACCACCAAGACACAAAGACACTAAGCTCTAAGAGTCTTTGTTCTTTCTCTTCGTGCCTTTGTGTCTTTGTGGTTAAGCATGCCTACTGCGCTGCCTGCCGCCTGCCTTCTGCTTTCTGACAAATCTGCGTAATCTGCGGATAATTCTTCCTTACAGTCATGAGATGGGCGGCACGACAACGAACAAGGACTCTGCTGATTGTTCTGATCGGTCTCGCTATGCTTGTTGGATTTCTGGCGTGGCTTAACCACAGGAGAAGCGGCGGCGCGCTGCTGACGTGGTCTCGTTCAGAAACAAAGATACCGGTGCCGCTCGCTTCGACTGAGGTGACTCGTTCCGGCTCGCCAACCCCTTATGCAACGTCGCCGGCAACATCGTATCCGACTAGCGCACCCACTGCACCTCTCGTTTCTCCTGCGGGTTTGATCGTTCCCGTGGCCGGCGTGCGCGCTGATCAGTTGGTGGATACGTTTTCGGCTGCGCGTAGCGAGGGGCGGGTTCATGATGCCATCGACATTCCGGCGCCGCGCGGGACGCCGGTGCTGGCCGTGGCGAACGGCAAGATCCTCAAACTGTTTCAGAGCGTGCCCGGCGGCACGACCATTTACCAGTTAAGCAGTGACGAAGAGTTCATTTACTACTACGCACATTTGGATGGATATACCGCAGGCCTGAGCGAAGGCCAGACCGTGACTCAAGGCGAAACGATCGCATACGTCGGCGACACCGGCAACGCCGGGGCAGGGAATTATCACCTGCACTTTTCCATCGCCCTCACTTCCAATCCAAAGAGATACTGGGAAGGCGTCAACATCAATCCCTATCCTCTCCTGCGAAAGTAGTTAGACTGGAGCGCAAGCGTCCCGCTGCCGAAGTCGCAACCGCGACGGTTGCGCTCCAGTCAGTTGAGCTTTGAATTCATCAACCGTCAAACACCGAACCAAAGTCGAGAAAATAATTTGGACTGCGTGCGGTGCGCGGGCATCCCTGCCCGCATTTGGAGTACGCCGGCTTCGGCGGCGCTTTGGATTCTTCGTCCGCGGAGCGGACGCCACCACAAAGCCTGGGGCGTAAGCCACAGGATTCAATTTCACAGTAAGGAGCGAGCCCGCGAAGCGAGCGAAAGACCTCGTAATGGCCAAGTCCTGATCATGATCGGTCTGTCGCCCGCTTCCGCGGGCTCTTCCTCTTTTGCTGAGACAGCCAGGGGCTTACGCCCCGGGCTATACGCTTTCGCTCGCTACGCGAGCTATCGCAGGAGCGCATCACGCTCTTGAGCCACGCCGAGCTTGATAGGCTCGCCCCGCTTGACAGCTTCGCCACGCTTGATTGATTCGTCACGCGAGGTGTTGTATGGCAACGATGACCGGTAATTCTTCCGCGTCTTCAACGCGGAATATCTGAATGCACCTGATCCAGACGCTACGCGTCTGGCTACCTTTTCGTGCCGCTCCGCGGCAGAACCGACGCGCTGCGCATGTCATAAATGCTTTCCATAACGTTACGCTACGCGTGGCCACTCTTTACCGTGGGCGTTGCCCACGGCTATTGAATCTCACGCCTTCAGCGTGAAAGCCGTTGACCTCTGAGGATTGGGGAATCGCAGAATCGCAGGCCTGACCCATCAGCAATGTTTGACCTTCTTCTTTTCATTCCGCAATTCGAAATTCGCATTTCGAAATCCCCTTCTATTTGAAAATCTTGTTGAGCACACCTGCGAGGCGGATGCCTCCTTTCAACAACTGCTGGCGCATGCGGTCGCGCTGCGCGCCGGTGTATTTGTAAGAAATCTTGTGGACTGATGGCGTTCCCGAGTCGTCGGGAAATAGATAAAGTTGCGGCCGCATAGCCACCGCTTCGTCGGCCCAGGAGATGGTATCGCCGTTTTGCCAGCGAGCCACGTCGGCTTGGCTAGCCCGATCCAGAAAGCGCGCGTACTCGGTGTAGTCATAGCGCTCGAAGTCCACCATCTCGTCATCCCATGTGGAATGTAGATTGGTCTTCCAGCGGCCCATCCAATCTACCGCGACTTTGTTGCCGCCCAGATCGGTTCCGCCGACGTGGAGAGGTTGATGAATATCTCCTACGAAGTGGACCAGAAACCGGAGTGCGGTGTCGGGGGTGATCGGATCGGTCTCCTGGGGATTGCATGCGCCTTTGCCGGTCCCGTCGCTCTTATCGGTAAGGGCTTTTACCGAAAACAGATCGGTTCGCTGGCCCGTGCGGAGAAAAGCGGTTAAGGCATCGATGGCCACCACCACGTCGCCGCAAGGATCCTTCTGCGCGTCGCGATAGCTGGCCACACCGTCAGGAACAGTCGCGTAGTGAAGAGGCTTATATTTATCGAAACGGGGATCGGAACGCAGTTCGTCGGGCCAGTTCGCGACGTCGGCGAGGGTCCGGCCGTCCAGAAGTTCAGATACCTTAATCCGCGCGGCGGGCGTCAGGTGGCGCTGCGCAATCTCAGCCACCACTCGATGGCCGGTGGGGCCCCAGGCCTGCGCGGTCGGAGTGAGGTTGGCGAGCAGTAACGCAGCCAACGCGGCCACAGAAATATTCCGAATCCGCTTTTTGTTCATGTGATTTTCTCCAAGTAATTTCGATCAGCGAAGCGTCTTTGACACCAACGGTGCGAGTTGACCCGAATCACCGGGCGGCGCGTGTCCTTATACACCTGCCTCAGCAGACATTCAATGGATTTGGATGGGTGCAGTGAGCAGCCGCGAAGCGGCACAAAAGAAGGTAGCCAGATGTGAAACATCTGGGTACAATCCCCAATAGAAATTCGCGCATCGGCAGATGCGCCAGAAACACATGCCTTCCACACATGTTAGTTTCCATTCTCATATCGTCTTCTCAACAAAAGAGCGCGTTGCATCAATTGGCGGAGATTGGCGTCCACGATTGCATGCGTATCTCGGCGGAATTGCTAATGGCCTCGAAGCCACACCGGTCGCTATTGGTGGGACAGCAGATCATGTTCATTTGTTAATCGGGATGAAATCTACGCATCGGATTGATTACTTAGTGCGCGACATCAAGGCTGATTCTTCCGAATGGATTCACCGCGAATTGGGCAGACGGATGTTCCAATGGCAGAAGGGATATGGCGCTTTCTCAGTTAGCCCATCGAACGTCGAGCGCGTAAGAAAATATGTGCTGATGCAGGAGGAGCATCATCGTCGCATCACATTCCAAACGGAATACATGAAGTTATTGCGGGCGAGCGGCATTGAATACGATGAGCGATATGTTTGGTAAATCCTTCCGCGTTTTCAACGCGGAATATCTGACACGCCGCGATCCAGACGCTTCGCGTCTGGCTACCTTCGCCTGCCGCTCCGCGGCAGAACGGCCGTGCTCCTTATGTCGGTCGAACATGCAGGTTGCCGCGGGTTTTTTGAATCGCACGTTGGCCGCGAAGCGGCACAAAGAAGGTAGCCAGATGTGAAACATCTGGGTGCAATCCGAAATCAAAACGTGCGCATCGGCAGATGCGCAAAACATGGCAACGATGACCGGTAATTCTTCCGCGTTTTCAACGCGGAATATCTGACACGCCGCGATCCAGACGCTTCGCGTCTGGCTACCTTCGCCTGCCGCTCCGCGGCTTTCCGCCTCATGCCTCCTGCTGTCTGCCTTCTGCTTTCTGCCTTCTGTCCTGTTTCTGCGGAATCTGCGGATTATTGTTGTACCCTTTCTTTCATGCATGAGTGGGACGTTATTGTCATTGGCGCCGGGGCGGCGGGTCTTTTTTGCGCCATCGAGGCGGGCAAACGCGCGCGTAAAGTTCTCGTAATTGAACACGCCGACCGGGTCGGAAAAAAGATTGCCATCTCCGGCGGCGGGCGTTGCAACTTCACCAATACCTCGACCCGCCCCGATAACTTTGTTTCCCGGAACCCACACTTCTGCAAGTCAGCGCTCGCCCGCTACACACCCGCGGATTTTATTTCACTGGTTGAAAAACACGGCATCGCTTATCACGAGAAGAAGCTGGGCCAACTCTTCTGTGACGGCAGCTCGCAACAGATCATCGGAATGCTGCTCCGCGAGTGTCACGACGCTTCAGTGGAGATTCGCTGCGGCTGCGAAGTCCGCTCCGTGGACCGCCACGGACCTTCTGCAGAGCGCTCGTTCATGCTGCAAACCAATCAAGGCACCTTCCACTCCGCTTCCGTGGTGATTGCCACTGGCGGGTTATCTATCGCCCCGCTGGGAGCGACCGACTTCGGTTATCGCATTGCGCGACAATTTGGGCTGCGCATTGAAGAAACGCGCGCGGGCCTGGTGCCTTTAACGCTGCCGCCACAGATTCTGAAAGCTTTGGCGGCGTTAAGCGGAGTCTCGATTGACGCCCTGGTCACTTGTCCCCAGTCTCCATCGTCTCCATCGTTTCGGGAAAACATTTTGATTACACATCGCGGCTTGAGTGGGCCGGCAATACTGCAAGTTTCAAACTACTGGCGCACCGGCGAGTCGATCTCAATCAACCTTCTGCCCGATGAAGACGTGTTGGAGATTATTTCGGCGGCCAGAATAATCGAGGGCGATTCAGCACCAGGTTCTGCCCAGGCAATGACACAGGGCGCGACGAAGACTGCAAGCCACAGCTCCCGGATTGAGCTGGTCAATATGTACGGGCTCTTATCACGTTACTTGCCGCGGAGGTTTGCGCAGGCCTGGTTCGATCTTTACGGAGCGTCGCGGCCGCTCAAACAGTACAACGACAGGGAGCTTCAGGAAATTGCGGATAACATTCACCGTCTCCAGCTGACGCCGGCTGGAACGGAAGGTTTCAGAAAAGCTGAAGTGACAGTCGGAGGCGTCTCGACCGCGGAGCTCTCGTCACAAACAATGGAAGCCCGGCGCGTTCCCGGGCTCTACTTTATCGGTGAAGTGGTGGACGTGACCGGCCAACTGGGTGGCTACAACTTTCAGTGGGCCTGGGCCTCGGCTTTCGCCGCCGGTCAGGTTGTGTAATTGAGTATCTCCTGCCGTCTGCCTCCTGCCTTCCGCCTTCTGCGTTCTGCCTTCCGCCGCTACCGAAGTAAACAAACGGCTAATGATTGAGAATCGCAGAATCGAAGCCCTGACCCTTCGGATTTCGTTTATTACGAGTATCTGGCTTTCAAGAATTCAAACAGGCGACGCATGTCAGGGTAGTAACCCTTAACTCTGTCGTAAACCGCATCAACTAAAGCGGGATCCAAGTAGAGATGCGAAGTTTCGTTTCGACAGTCAAGCATATCCAGCCACAACGTCTCGTCGTTTATCCACCCAATTGCGTAAGTTTCTTTGAGGGTCTCGCGCGGTGTTTTCGTTATCGTTCCCTCGTACTCCAAAGCCCGTTTGAGGGTTTTCCAGAAAAGCTCGATAACGAACTCAAACCGTTGGATCGTGCCCTCCGCAACCAATGGACTCGTGCGATCGGTAGTAACTGCCTCTTCAAATCTATCGAGCGCGCGACCTAAGTTCGTGAGGCTGTCTTTTAGTTTCCGTTGACTCATAAATGATTACGCCATCATCTAAATTGCGACGTTGTAGTTCCTGGGGAGAGCTCTCGAATCGGACTAGCGTGATCCACAATAACGTGCGTGCTTCCTCAGCGAGCCTTTTCATCTCCAGCCATCGTTCGTTTTGAAGATGGGGTGCACTAACGGACACATCGACATCAGAACGGTCACCAGCGTCGCCGATAGCGCGAGAGCCAAAAAGCAAAATAAAACGAACTTCAGGAAATAGTGCTAATTGTTCGAAGAACTCAGCCACCGGCCTTGTAATAAGCTCCGGGTTAGGCAACCGCTCAAGGTGCAAGAGTGACATGATAACGTTCGAAATAGATCGGCAGGCCCTCTTCTACGGTTCCCAACCCGCGCCTCAACCTTAAGCTGAGTTAGAGGTCATTCCAAAGAGCGCTAGCCTTAAATATCAGAATCGGAGATTTGATCACGGTAGTCTGTTTCAAACCGGCGTTACTCTTCCAGTCGCATCCTCGTGGCGCTTTGTTCAGCTTGTCTGTCATACGATTTTGCTACTTCTTTAAGCGCTTCGGCCAATCTGTGATAACCAGATAACTCCACATCCTCTGCCTTTTTACGATAGAGGGATGCAAACTCCCTTTCGGCTCGACCTTCGGCATCAGGGAAATAGACCCCGCGCGAGTTGAATATTGCCATCGCGTAGCCATTTCGCACGTCAGCAGCATCTTTCGCATTTAGTATGTCGGCTGAAGCCTTATGCAGCCAAAGGCCAGACGGGTCTGGGGGCGATCCAAAGAGTACTTTACCAACATATTCTTTCGCGACTTCGAGGTGACCCGACTCAGAGCACTTCACTTTCACCTGTTCGTACCACTTGGTTAGAGCTTCGCCGTCAAAGGTTCCGTCCTCGTTACTCCCGGGCGGCATTGACCAGCTTTGCAGCAAACGAAAGGCATTGGACGCAAGAGCTTCTCGATTTTTTGATGGGGTCTCTGAGCTTTTGTCATCATTCTTCGACCGAAACATTAACTGGACGACTTCGCAAAAGAAATCTGGGTTTGTAGCCAAAGCTCGTTCAAGCGTAATAGGCGAAGGAGCAGACATTCCGTCTAGCAGAGCGAGAAATTGCCATTCGATCTTGAAGAGTTCCTCTGGGTCGGTTTCGGGATTTTTCTGAAGGACGCGAATCAACTGCGTGATGGCATGCGGATCTATGGCTCCCGCCTCTTCTTTTGTTGGGGTTAACGCATTCAGTACCCGCACAACCTGCCCGGGATCCATCGGCTCCTGACTATAAAACATTTTGTCGAGGACGCTGATTGCCGCATTCACTCTGTTACTCTCGAGCAATCGATCAACCGCCCACTGCAAATCATCCTTCGCTTGATACGGATTCACTTGAGCCTTTTCCCAATAAGATCTCTCATGAGAACCCAGCATACGGATTGCGCGTAACCAGGTTTCGTTGTTGAAAGGCAAGCGGGCGAGTAGCGTAGCCTTCTGCTCGGTCGTCCAAGTGTTCGTCTCTAGAGTGTCGATCCAAGCCCAGTCCTTCAATTGCAATCGCCCTAACACGAAACCAGAGGCGAAATACGTAATTGCTTTATCTTCCGATTCCAACAGGCTCGGTAGAACTTGCTTCTCGTTAGCATCCTGGGCAGTCTCGCCAAAAGCAAAGCCGACCTTCCATGGGGATTCAGCTGTTTCGGCTAGAGTGATAATTCCCTTCATGCCTCCATCCGCATACGCTTCCTCAATCGCGTACCGCCGGCGCTGGTCCAGGAGTCTCTGCTGTTGGAGAAAGTCATCCTTTTCTTCATAAAGATCGAGGTCTCTTTCCGTAAACAATCGGCGATGTTTGAGAATTGGAGATTGCGGCTGTAGTGTGTTTGCTATTGCGGTAAGCCGTTCGATTTCTTTAGCAGGCATCGCCCATTCCGCGTCCGCGTACTTACGATGCATCGTCAGCATCTCTGTTAATTCATTCCAAACGGGCAGCCTTTCATCCTCAGGTAAAGACGTGATCGCATTAGAGGTCAGATATTCGAGCACCTGCTCACGAGCCTTAAATGGAAGATTGTTCACTCGACGCACAAGAGCAACAAGCTTTTCCCTGTTGTTCTTAGCAGCTTCAATCGCCAACTCTGCGTATGCATTAATCTGTTCCGCGTAATCAGCATCAGTCGTACCTTCCTTCCAATCATCAGGGATAGTGTCTCTAAAGACCGGCTTGTGTGTCATTGAGGATGATTGCTGAGCTCTTGGAAGGAGGTTAATTAAGAGGTTCCACGCTACTTCTGGTAATTCCTTTTGAAGCGTAGTTACAGCGCTTATTCGCTTAGCAACTGGCGCGCAAGTCTGAGGGAACCAAGGAAGTAAAATTGTCCATAGCGAATTTGCGGGCCTGTTTGCCCAGTTTCCGCCCGGATCTCTCTCGGAAAGTTCACCAAGAACAATCACGACTCGAGTGAGATAATCCGAATCCCACGCCAGCGTTTCCAATCCCCACAACAATCCTGTGATATAAGTCCGTCCGGTAATTCCAGATCCCTCTTGCGCGAACACACCGTCCAGTGGACTTGGGTCCTCTTTTAGCGCGTGCTCGATAGTGTCGAGAAATTCTTTCGGAGCTGCTTCGGCAAGCAACGGCATGACATCGTTTAGGCTTGCCCATATCTTCCATGAGGCATTCTTCAGAATCTCGTGTACCGTCAGTCGGGCTATATTCTCGGCCTTATACCGCGAACATGATGTTAAGTACTGCGGGTAAACACCGAGGAGTGCTAGTGTCTCAGCCAAACCCTTTCTTAACGATTCAGAGTATTTAAGTGTCTTGCCATACAACGATGCGGCGAATCGCTGATCCTTTTCTAACTCAAATTCCGGATTCTCCTCTCTTAAAACGCTTACCGCGACGCCATGAAGCCGATCGAGGTGGTCATCAAATATTCTTGGTCCGAGAGCCTTCCATGCGGCAACCCGATCGTCAATCTTCCAACGTCCGTCTTTTTGTCGAATTGGCGATTCGGTGAGCAACGATACTTCCCGAATGGAGGCTATCCACTGTTCTTGATCTCTAATCATCACCTTTGATCAATCTTCTTATTACGTCACGATCTCCTTCCGATTTTTCACTCCAAGAGCCGAGAAGCGTAGCAAACATCAGAGCATCCGCTTGAGGCGCGCCGAAATTAGAATAGTCAAAACGTTTCTTCGCATTCACGGTTCCGTGCTCATCGGGAACTGGTTCTTGTCGGAGTACATTAGATAACGTGGTCCTGACGTTCGGCGTGACAGCTTCTAATGTCACCATTGATGCATTTTGATTGGAGAGTCGAGCCTGCTGAAATTCGTCGAGCACGTCATGGAGGTAGCCTTTGAGTGTTTCACAAGAGTGAAATCTCTTTTGGGGTTCATGCTCGAAACCTCTGTCAAAGAGCGTTTCGAGCGCGCGTGATCCTAGGTCATCTAATATCTTCCTAGCTGAATCACGTTGATGTGGTTTACGACGCTCCTCATCTTCTGCGATCACCGGATTCTTGCCTGTCAGCAAATAAAACAAGATGCCACAGACTTGGGCGATATCAGACTCCCTGTAACGCGTACTGCTATTCGTCTGAAGTTCTGGAAGGGAAAGAAACTTATTTCTGATTGGATGTCCGTCAGAAGTTAGAGGGGCACGCTCCGTGTCGTCTTTGTTGAAGGACAATCCAAAGTCGATGAGAACTGGGTCAGAAGTTTTCCCGCCGCGTAAAATAATATTGTTCGGTTTAATATCACGATGAAGGAAGCCTTCGTTATGACAATAATTGAGTATCTCGGATAGTCTAATCACCAAACGCACAGCTTCATCTGGTTGAATGCGTTCCAACTCGGGAGACGCGACCCTTTCATCTAGAGTTGGTCCATCGACATAATCCTTCACAAAGTATAAATCTACGCTTAGATCGGCATACCCATCAGTGTTAGATTCAACGATCTTCTGTATTGCGTCGTGTTGCAGTCGTTGAAGAGCCTTCACTTCGTTGTGCATACGCTTCCGACGTTCAGGCACACGTTGTTCGTTCAGAGTCTTTAGTACGTATTTTTCATCATTCCCGCCACGTCGCTTTACGATCGAAGGTGAACCGTGACCGCCAGGAGGCAACGGGCCGACTCTCTCCCAGTTCTGGTCCCAGGGTCCTGCTCTTCGCTTTGCCATTCTGTTCAAAGTCTATCTGAAACCCGACGAGAAGCGGAACCGCTAAGCGCTCGTAGTATTCTAATTTCAATCCCAATTTCCGCTCTTTAGTCATCGCGAACGCATGGTCGCGGCGCGACGAAGAGCTCCGCATTCAAAGTCCTGTTGCCAAGGAACGCTTCAAGAGAGGGATCCACTCAAGTCACGCTTTGATCCGGCCGCTACCGCTCGCGGTTCTGACACATTGCTTCCGTACATAACGGCTGTGAACAAGCATTGATGCCTATTCTGACAACGCCGATCGCAACAAAGAGAATAGCGACATCAGCCCAGCTCAAACGAAGGGGATCGTTGCTGGATCCGGTCGCTAAAATCGAGGCACCATTCTCCGCGGTGTCTTAGGCCCCCCATGAACTAACTAACAATTAAGTCAAAGCGAAATGCCGCGATGTCACGTCGCGGCATTTTCTTGTTAAGAGCGCGCCTCCGAATCTCTGGCTAATAATTAAGCGTTTGCCTGATACAATGCCGCGACCAGGACGGACGGATAAGATGCTTCACAAAACTCCAGCCCGATTGTTTCGCCTCGGCCTGCTCTTTACCCTGACGGCATATGCCCTGACCGTAAACGCGCAAAACCCACCGGCGCCCGACAAGGAGATGGACCATGTCCAGGCGATGATTGCGCAGAGTAAGAAAGATGCCGAACAGTTCTCGAAGTCGGGCGGCAAACCAGGTGACGCGAACGATCCAAACTTAAAATGGTCGGCCGCGCTTTGGCAGTATCGCGAAAAACATCCGGGCACGCCGGCAACAGTCACGGCGACGATTGAAGCCCTGCGTCAGCTGAACCGCGCCGATCGCCTCAGCGAGTTGCAGGCGAAAACAGACACGTTAAAGCCGGATGATGCTGCCTGGAAGCAGGTCTTCTATGTGCTGATGAGTGCCGCCTCAAAGAGTAAGGACTACAGCTATCTGATCGGCAAAGCCGAAGCCCTGGCCCAGACTGCCATTGACCGGGACATCAAAGCCCAGGCCCGGTTCAATATTGCCGACGCTTATTGGCGAACCAAAGATACCGAGCGAGCACGCAAAGCTTTTCAAACCGTCGTCACTGAATTTCCCGGGACGCCCTTTGCGGAAGAGGCTGAAGGCAATCTGCATGAAATTGAGTTTCTCAATCTCGGACAGCCGGCGCCCGCGTTTGAGCGAACCACGATCAACGGAGATCCGATTTCTCTCGCCGGCTTTAAGGGAAAAGTGTTGGTGCTGAAGTTCTGGGGCACTTATTGAGCGCAGTGCGTGGGGGAGGTTCCTCTGCTCAAAGAACTTTACGCGAAGTATCTGGATCAAGGCGTAGCTGTGGTCGGCATCTCTCTCGATGAAGAGGTGAAGCCTGTTCAGGAGATGGTGAAAAGCAAAGACATGCTGTGGCCGCAGATCCACGATGCAGACCAGAGCCTGGTGAAGCTGTTCAATGTGAAGGGCACGCCCACTTACTATCTGATCGACCGCGAGGGGAAGATCGCCGCCAAAGACATCCCGATGAAAAAACTAAGCGGTGCGATTGACGAGCTTCTGAAGAAGTAGGGGTGAGACGGGGACGGGGAGACGGGGGGAGGGGGAGACACGGGGACGCGGGGACGCGGGGACGGGGAGACACGGAGACACGGGGACGCGGGGACGGGGAGACGGGGGGACGGGGAGACACGGGGACGCGGGGACACGGGGACACAGAGAAACTGCTAATTGTTCTTTGTGGCTGAGCGTCTTAGTGGTTGAGGTCTTAGTTTCACGCAAGGGCGCAAGGCCGCAAACGAACGCCCGCTCCGCGGGCTCTTTCTTTTTTTTTGTACCGTGATCCTGAGGTTTGCTCGCCACGCTCGCTGCACCCCAGGCTTTATGCTCACGTGCGCTTCGCGCACTGACTGCCTTTTCTCGCAGGACGCGGAAGGCACGAGGCAGGAGGCAGGAGGCAGAAGGTCGTGAGGTCAGTACCGGGAGCGGTAGCGACCGGGTCATCATATCCAGAAGGCAGACGGCAGGCCGGACCCGAATCTTAAATCGCGCATCATCCTCAAACCCTTGACCCGGCTGTCCCACATCTGAGACATTAGGGAAAGTGAAGCCGGCTCTCTTCCACCCAAAGGCACGAGCGGTTTTAAGGAGCTTCCCCGAAGATGTGCGCCGCGAACTTGGGAAGTGATCTTTGATTTACAAAAAGGCGCCAAGCTTTCAATGCCTTTATCGCGGCCCATCCCGTCGATCGCTCCCGGGGTCGAAGAGTTGCGCGTTAAGGATCGCTCGGGTGCGTTCCGGGTGTTCTATTTCGCGCGGCTGGAGACGGCCGTGCTGATCTTTCACGCTTTTGCGAAGAAGACGGCAAAGACACCGCTGCATGAAATCGAATTGGCGCGAACGAGATTGAAGGAGATGTTATGAAAAAGGTAAAGCCAGTGGTGGCACGCAATGCGAAAGAACTCGCGAAGGCGCTGGGTCTCACGCCCGCGGACGGCGTGGAGATCGAAATTCGCAGCGACTTGAACGACAAAATCATTGAGGTGGTAAGCAAGCGCGGGTTGACCCATTCACAAGTCGCAAAGGTGGCGCACACCTCGCGCACACGCGTGACCGCAATCCTCAATCGAAACACGCATGATATTTCCACCGATCTCATGCTGCGGATTCTTGCGTCCCTCGGGGTACAGGCGAAACTCCAATTCAAAAAAGCTGCGTGAGACAGCCGGCGAAGCCGGCGACGGCATAAAGCCCGGGGCGTGAGCCCCGGCGAGCAGGGAACACACATGTCATTGAGCCTGCCAAGTCGGGCGACAGCCGGTTCACAAAAATCGTCCACCGCTATCGCCCGCTCCGCGGGCTGACATTTGGTTTGCGTGGATCCTGGGGCTTACGCCCCAGGCTTTATGCTGGCGCGTGCTTCGCACGCTATGAGGACGGTTATTTGGGGTTGGATCCGTGGGCCATGCCCACGGCTATTGAATTTCACGCCCTTCGGCGTGAATAGGCCCTCGCTTACGGTCACCTACTGCTTCTTGACCCGCCCGCTAACGCAGGCGGTTCTGACTGGACTGGCCAATCCTCTTCACAAACGCCGCGATTGCGGCGTCGGCGGCTTGCGGCTGATCGTCGAGAACGAGCATGCGCGCGTTGGGAATCTTCACGAGCTCAAGCTGTGGGTGTTTCGGAACCAGCGTCTCCCATGAATCCAGAAACGAAGGCTTGGCGAAAGCGTTCGCGGGATCGGCGAGGAACTTCTCGTCAAAGCCGGGCACCAGCGCCAACACCGGGACCTGTAACTTGCCAAAACTCTGCGTCACATCCGAAGCCCAGAATTCACAGAGATAGCGAATCTTCACCTCCAGCGGCGCACTTTCCAATTCGTCCCACGCCGCCTTTGCCCGCGCTGCGTCGACGCTCAACAACTGTGGACGAAGGTCGCCGTTTTTCCATGTGTCCGGAGTTACGTACTTGAACCACTTGCCAACCCAGCTCTCGTCAACAAAACCGGCGCGGTCGGAATAAGCAATGGGAGTCCTGCGCGCCGGGTCTTTCGGCGAAGCGAAGAACTGCACCAGGTTTGTCCCGACGAGCACGACGCCGCCGATCTGTTCGGGATGTTCCGACGCAAGTTCCATCGCCGCCTGCGCCGCCGGCTGGCGCTCCGCGACGATCAACGGCTTGCTCAATTTTTCTCGACGGATGAGATCGAGAATGTCTCGCTCAAGGCGCCGCGTCCAACTCATCTCGGCGAAGCTTGTACCCGCAGGCGGCACCGCTCGCGCCGGCGTCCCATTAAGCCCCGGCGGTGTCAGGAGAAAGAATTTGTATTGCGTCTGATTTCGCGCGATGAAGCCATCGAAAGATTTGTTTCCGGAATACATTCCCGGAATCAGAATCAGAGTTTGTTTGCCCTGGCCGCTTTTGGTAATCGCGGGCGGCCGATTATCAGGAAGGGTTTTATATTCTTTCGGAAGCACGAGGTTGTTCCGGCCGACATCAATCTCGCGCACGCCGGGTGTTGGTTTTGATAAATCGATCGCGGCAGAACCGGCATTGGGAAGATCGTCGTTCCATTGCTCGTTCGAACCGACTGCGGCGATCAACTTCAGCGTCATCTTGTCAGTGATGTCCGTGCGCTTGACGCCAAGCACGATCGAGTCGCCCTCGACCCGGATTTGCAGATTGTTCTGCCGCAGATTATTCATCTGCTTCGCATTGACTCCGGCTACGTCGGCGACTCCGATCGTTCCCACGAAGCCCCGGTTGCTACGCGTCACATTTGCTGTAACCAGCCGATCGAATTTGAAGGTCTTGTTTGTGCCCCACCAATTCATTTTGGTTGAGTCATCGCCGCCGGTGTCAATCGCTAGGTTCACGCCGAAGGCATCCGGATTCGGTTGGCCGTAGAGCGCGATGCGAAACCAGAGCATGTCCTGTTCTTCGTCGTAGCGATAAGCGAGCTGGGCCGCATCAGCCGGTGCTGGATCGCGACCGTCGCCCTTGCCGTCGAAAGTCAGGACGGTGTAAACCTGCGCGGTGATTGTCGACGGGAGCAGAATCAATGTCAGGATCAGGAAGATCTTTGCCATGGCAGTTCCTCGATTGAAGCTACGAGCGACGCTGCGAAAATGTTTTCCCGGAACCGAGAAGAATTAACCACAAAGACACGAAGGCACAAAGACTGCACAAAGAACAATTGGAATAGCTTTGTGCAATCTTCGTGTCTTAGTGTCTTTGTGGTTAATTTCTCGTCTGCGTAATCAGCGTAATCTGCGGATTAAGAAAGAATTTACAACTCTTAACATCCATAACATCCCGTAAATGGTAAACAGTAAATCGTAAAATAGATCACCCACGACTAAATCGCTTTCCCCAGATCGCGAAGCCCAGGCGCGATTTATCTTTCCTGTGCAAACGAGGTCGGAAGATAGACCCACCCGCCAACGCAGGTGGTACTGACTTCTGTTCAAGGAGAACGCCAATGTCATTCAACAAATCCAAGCTGCTGCTGTGCTTGCTCGTCGCAATCGTCGCGCTAACTGGTTGCGCGAATGTCGAGAGCACGAACAAGAACTCGACCGCGAGCACAGAACCTGCGAACTCGACTGCCGCGGGCAAGATTCCGATCACGACTTCTTCAGAAGAAGCGCGGAAGGAGTTTCTCCAAGGCCGCGATCTCAACGAGAAGCTGCTCGTGCAGGATTCGATCTCGCATTACGACAAGGCAATCTCGCTCGATGCGAACTTTGCCTATGCCGAGTTAAATCGCGCCGGCGTCAGTCCCACCGGCAAAGAGTTTTTCGATCACTTGAAGAAAGCGGTGAGTCTCGCGGACAAGGCTTCGAATGGTGAGAAGCTGCTTATCCTCGGCACAGAGGCGGGCGCGAACGGTAATGCGGCGAAGCAGAAGGAATACCTCGATCAACTGGTCGCGGCGTATCCGAATGACGAGCGCGCGAACTTTGCTCTCGGTGGTTACTACTTCGGGCAGCAGGATTTTCCGCAGGCTATCACGTACTACAAGAAGGCGACCGAGCTGGAGCCGAAGTTCTCCTCGGCTTTCAACCTGCTCGGTTATGCCTACCGGCAGAATAACGATTACGCGAACTCGGAAAACGCGTTCAAGAAATACATCGAGCTGATTCCGAACGATCCGAATCCTTACGATTCATACGGCGAACTTCTTTTGAAAGAGGGCAAGTTCGATGACTCGATCACGCAGTATCGCAAGGCCCTTTCGATTGATACGAACTTCATCAACGCACACCAGGGCATCGGCATGGCTTTGCTCTACAAGGGCAACGCGTCGGAAGCCGCGGCGGAAATAAACCACATTACCGAGAAGGCGCGCAGCGATGCGGAACGCAGGACGGCTCTGTTCGCGCTAACAGTAGTAGATGTAGATGCCGGAAAGTGGGACGCGGCGCTCGCGGATGTCGACAAGCAATACGCGCTCGGCGATCAGACGAACGATGTGCCGGGAATGACGGGCGACCTGCAACTGCGCGGGAACATCCTTTTGGAAATGGGCAAGTACGACGAGGCGAAGGTGCAGTTCGAGAAGGGTCTGAAGATGACAGAGGACTCAAACCTTTCGCAGGAGATCAAGGACAATGCAGCGCTGTTCCATCACTACAACCTGGCGCGCGTGGCTTTAGGGAAGAAGGACCTGGCCACGGCCAAGACTGAAAGCTCGGCTTTTATGAACGGGGTAAAGAACCCTTTGCAGACGAAGCAGGCGCACCAACTGATGGGTCTGATCGCGATGGAAGAGAAGGACTATGATAAAGCGATCGCGGAATTGAAGCAGGCGAATCAGCAGAACCCTTACGATCTGTATCGCTTGAGTCAGGCGTACTCGGCGAAAGGTGATGCGGCGAAGGCGAAAGAGTTTGGGCAAAAGGCCGCCAACTTCAATTCGTTGCCCGCGATTCAGTATGCGTTTGTGAGAACGAAGGCGGCGAAGATCTAGCCGCAGATTAACGCGGACTCGCGGATAAGACTTAACCACAAAGGCACGAAGACACTAAGACTGCACAAAGATCCGTTTTGTCATCAGTCTTAGTGACTTTGTGTCTTTGTGGTTAACGGCTTATCGGGCATAGAAAAGAAGTATCCGCAGATTTCGCAGATTACGCAGAACGAGACGAAGACGGCAGACGGCAGCAGGCAGGAGGCAGGAAACCGGAGACGAGCGCCAAAGGCGATGAATAAAATACCTATTGCAGAAAGTACAAGAAGTAATCGTTGAAATGAAGGTGCTTCAAGTTGTCCGGAGGCGGAACCGGCGGCGGCCCTTCGATCGGGACGGGGAGAATCTCCGGCGGATCTGAATCATCCCGCTTGCGGTTGAGCGCGTATTCAACTTCTTTCAGCACCCAGCCGGATTGTTTTGCCGCGCTCGACCAAAAAAGTAAGAACAGATCGCATTCGTCTATGTGCCGATACAGCTGTCTTTCCCAGCGCGTTCCCGGTTCGAGATCGAGGATGTCCTGAAAGAATTCTATGCCCAGATTCTTCAACATCTGCACACGCTTTAGCACCTCAGTGCGATCAACCGACGCGTATGAGATGAAGGCTTTCTGATAGTGTCGCGCGCTCGTACCCGCCGGCTTCATCTTCTTCAACTCCTCGGCGCGCACACCAGACTTTATCGTCAACTTGAACTTAATGTGACCGAGCGGCACGCCGTCCAGAACGACTGTGAGCGTGCTGATCACGTTTTCGGCGCGCGGTGACGCCGGCACAGTGACGCCGAATTGAACTGCTTCCGGAGAACCCTGCCACGCGACCGTTTGCACCGGCTCGTCAACTTCGAGCCCGGGTGCGGCCAGATGAAACGAGAGCTTTGAGCCGCGCGCGATTTCGAGGCCGAGACTCTTGTAGCCGCGCATTGTCGCTTCAGAGTCGAATTCGCGCGCCATTGTCCGCGCCTCTTCTTTTTGTTCGGGGCGGTGGACAAAAGCCTGCACCATGAAAGTTTCGCGCGGCGGAACGACCGGCGGCGCAAACACACTGCAATCGACGGCGTCACGAATCGCCTGCGTTTTTCCGCCCGCTGATTTTCGCGCCACGCGCTGACCGTCGTTTGCTGAAATCTTGCTGAGGAGCGTCTGCTTTTGCTTTTTGCTAACCGGTCCTGAGGTTTGCTTAGCAGGCTGACTTGGCGCGACTGACTTGGAAACTAATTCCCTTGATGCGGGCATTAAGTTTTCACGGGATGCGTTGGTGCCTGCTCCAACGCGCGGCCGAGCCCCATCCGAGGCGTGACGTAATCCTTCACGAGGCGCGGCCGAACCAGGATAGGGACGGCGATCGCGGTCGGCGGTGCCGCGCCCGCTTCGAGTTGAAGAATCGGATTCGCCGCCGACACCGCGACGAATGAACGTAGGTAGCTCGAGCGGCGGAAAGTCGTTAATCAAGTCCGCTAATGTTTTGTCTGAATTGATTGTCTCTCGATCCACCGACTGGGCGCGGCCAGGTGCAATTGAGCGATATTCCCTCGAAGCGGAACTTTGCGTGTCTCGATCCACTGACTTCGCGCGTTTCGGTGCGGGAGAAGAATAATTCGTTGCTTTTCTGGCTTTAGCGTGAGTAGCGTCTACGAGTCGACGGCCTGCGGCACCACTCCTGCCGGCGGATGACTCAATAGGTGACGACATGGCGGGTGACGACGACGAGGAAACCTCCGGCGCCATGCTTTCCGAGTCATAATCTTGTGAATGGGTTCGCGGTTCGTGCCTGCGAGATTCAAACCGTCCGGATCGTTTTGTAAGTCGCGATATTGCTACGAGCAAAACAAACACGACGCTTACCGCAACCGCAACTATGAGATACATGACGACACTCCTGCTGATGGAAGTGGTTTCAGATTGGCTGCGTACTTTTAGAAGAAGTTCACCGGTCTGTCAATCCTGAGGTGCACGGGACGGCAGATGGCAGACGGCAGAAGGCAGAAGGCAGAAGGTCGTGAGGTCAGTACCGGGAGCGGTAACGACCGGGTCATCATATGGCAGAAGGCAGAAGGCAGAAGGTCGTGAGGTCAGTACCGGAAGCGGTAGCGACCGGGTCATCATATGGCAGAAGGCAGAAGGCAGAAGGTCGTGAGGTCAGTACCGGGAGCGGTAACGACCGGGTCATCATATGGCAGAAGGCAGAAGGCAGAAGGTCGTGAGGTCAGTACCGGGAGCGGTAGCGACCGGATCATCATATGGCAGGAGGCAGAAGGCAGAAGGTCGTGAGGTCAGTACCGGGAGCGGTAACGACCGGGTCATCATATGGCAGAAGGCAGAAGGCAGGACTGCAACCGAACAATAACTACTGACTACTGACTATTGACAGAAACTGTCTTGAAAGAATTGGCGCCAGCAAGCGGTCTGTGTCGTGACCCTGTCCACGATAAAAAAACGCCTGGTGATTTCCGCGTTGCATCACGAGCGCCTTCGTTCTTTTCAGATCCGCTGTGACTGCTGGGTCTGATGCCTCCCGCGCGAGCATCGTCTCTACCGCTGCAACCGACAGCGTTTTCAAACCCAAGCGCTTCGCGAATTCGAGCCCGTTTCGCACGGGCACGGCGGTGTCCTCAATTCCGTAATGCATCTGGGCGCGCGGCAGACGTCCGGCAAAGTAGAGTGGCGAACTCGCAATCAG
>Ga0207644_10000553_pt1 | contig 24281 bp, 20 predicted proteins | sample KBSS73metaG_FD_184326 | JGI IMG/M metagenome (GOLD analysis project Ga0207644, IMG submission 184326) | Switchgrass rhizosphere microbial communities from Kellogg Biological Station, Michigan, USA - KBS S7-3 metaG (SPAdes) (version 2) | ecosystem: Host-associated > Plants > Roots > Rhizosphere... | reverse complement strand
ACCGGGTGACGCGAACGGCGATGGAACCGTCGACCCGGGGGAGATCGTGAAACAGCGGGGGGTCGAGGACGTGGCGCTCAGGCCCCTGGGCTTCAACGACTCCGCGTCCGAGGTCTTCAACAACGATATCTACGACTGGACCGTGGGGCTCCGCTTCTCGATCCCGATCGGCAACCGCTCCGCGAAGGCGACGGCCGCGCGCAGCAAGGTGCGGTACGAGCAGTCCCAGATGAGCCTCGAGGACACGGAGCGCGGCATCCTCGTCGAGGTGCGCGTCGCCGTGCGCTCCGTCGAGACCTTCCAGAAGAGCGTGGACGCGGCGCGCGCGAACGTGCTGCTCCAGCGCAAGAAGCTCGAGGCCGAGCAAAAGCGCTACGACAACGGGATGAGCACGTCCTTCCAGGTGCTGACCTTCCAGAACGACCTGACCGCGGCGCTCAACCAGGAGATCGCGGCGATCACCGCGTACAACAAGTCGCTCGCGGCTCTCGGGCGCGCGACCGCGACGATCGCGCAGAAGCGCGGCGTCACGATCGCGGCCCGCGCGCCTCGCGGGACGCCCCGCTCGCACGACTCGGCCCTGGCGTCCGGCTCGAGCCTGGAAGTGAAGTGACCACCGTTCCCGCCGCCTTCCCGCCGCGCGAAGGCGCGCGGCGGACGCGGTGCGCGCCGTTGCCGTGGCTGTGCCCGGCGGTGAGGCCGGGGCCTAGGAGGGGGAGGCCATGACAGACGTTCCGACCGGGCTCGCACCCGGAGGTCCAGATCCCGTCGCGACGGAACCCGCGCGCATGAGCCCGCTGTCGCGCTACCTCAACGTTTTCTTCTCCCCGGGGCCGGTGTTCGAGGACATCCGCCGCGATCCGCGCGGCTGGTGGGTCCCGATCCTGATCAGTGTCGTGCTGTGGTCCCTCATGGCGTCCCTCTATGTCACGCGCTTCTCCGAGTTCCAGGGCGAGATCGCGGCGTCCCAGCTCAAGGACAGCACTTTTCTCAAGCTCGCCCCGGTCGAGACGCAGGACAAGATCGTGCAGGCCGCGCGCAAGAACGCGGAGGTCACGCCCACCTGGCAGATGATCGCGCAGCAATCGAGCTACATCCCGTTCGGGACCGTCTTGATCGTCTGGTTCTTCGCGTTCCTCTACAGCGTGATCGCGCTGGCCATGGGATGGCTGGGAGACACGCGGGCGTCGAAGATCTTCATCACCTTCGGCCTCGTCCTGGGCATCGTGATCGTGTTCGGGGTCTGCGTCGCCGTCATCAGCGTCGCCGGGAGGCAGGGAACACCCGACAACCCCCTGCCGCCGGCTGCCTGGACGGTCGGCGCTTCGGCGATCCTGTGCCTGGGGGCGGTCGTGGCCCTGCTCTGGGCCATCGGGAGGATGGCGCGTGAGGCGGCTCTCGGCCGGATTCTCGGCGTTGCGTCCTACGCGGTCGCGCCGGGCACACTCGCCGCCCTCCTCGGCATGATCATCGTGTTCCTCAAGACCCCCGACGCCACGCCGTTCGGCGAGCTGATCCCCTCCAACATCGGCGCGCTCGCGGGGTCCAAGGGTGCGATCGGCGCGCTCGCCGGCTCGCTCGACATCTTCACGCTGTGGACCTTGATCCTCGCGAGCATCGGACTCGCCAAGGTCCTGAAGCGCAGCATCGGCGCCGCGGCGGCCGTCGTCTTCACGCCGTGGATCCTCTGGGTCCTCTGCAAGGTCGCGTTCGGCGCCATCGGGTCGGCGGGTTCATGAAGAAGATCTTCATTGCGGCCGCCATCCTCGTGGTGCTGGTGGTCATCGTCCTCATCGCGGTCTCCCAGAAGAAGACCGTCGGGGACAACGTCTACGTCGCAGGGGTCTCGCGGGGCGACATCGTGGTCGAGGTCACCGGCACGGGCGTCGTGCAGGCCCGCACGAAGGTCAACATCTCCTCGGAGATCTACGGCCAGATCGTGGAGCTGCCCGTCAAGGAAGGGCAGGTCGTCGCGAAGGGCGCGCTCCTGGTCAGGATCGACCCCGAGAAGTACCGCAACGAGCGCGAGCGGCTCGCCGCGAACGTCCGCGTGAGCAACACCGCCATCGAGTCCGAGACCGCGAACCTGAAGAACTACGAGCTGGAGCTGCGCCGCGCGGCGCAGCTCTACTCGCAGGGGATCCTCTCCAGCGCCGACAAGGAGAAGGCCGACCTCGCCGTCGAGACGTCGCGCATCCGGATCCGCTCGCTGAAGGAGGAGGTCTCGCAGGCCGAGGCCGCGCTCTCGCGGGCGCAGACCGACCTCACCAAGACCACCATCTACGCGCCGATGGCCGGCAAGGTGACGCAGGTCAACACGGAGGTCGGCGAGCAGGTCATCGTCGGGACGACGAACATCCCCGGCTCGGTGATCATGGTCATCTCCGACATGAGCGAGGTCCTCGCCGAGGTGAGCGTGGACGAGACGGAGATCGTCCGCCTCGCGCCCGGGCAGAGCGCCAAGGTGAGCGTCGACGCCGTCGAGAAGACGACCTACGCGGGGCGCGTGACCGAGATCCGCAACACCGCGAAGAAGGAAGGGGACGTCAACGTCTTCGGAGTGAAGGTCCTGCTGACGACGCCCGACGAGAGGCTCCGTCCCGGGATGACCGCCAAGGCGCGGATCGAGGTGGAGCGGCGCGAGAACGTGCTCCGCGTGCCGATCCAGGCGGTCACGACGCGCGAGCGCAAGAAGCTGGACGAGGAGATGAAGGGGGGCGTCAAGACCGCGTCCTCCGGTCCCTCGCGCGCGGCCGGGAAGACGGATGAGGGAAAAGGAAACGGCGCTTCCGGTGAGGGCGCGGGCGGTCCGGGCGGCTCGCCCTCGGCAAGCCCCGTCGCCGACAAGAAGAAGCCCGTTCCCGCCGAGAGCAAGCGAAACGCGCCCGATGGGAAGACAATGGACGGCGACCGGGACGAGATCGAAGTCGTCTACGCCGTAGACGGCAACAAGGTCCACGCCGTACCCGTGACGACGGGCGTGAGCGACGAAACGTACGTCGAGATCAAGGACGGCGTGAAGGAAGGCGAGAGTGTCGTCAAGGGGCCCTACCGGGTCCTGCGCCGCCTGAAGGTCGGCGACCGCGTCGTGAAGAAGGACGAGAGCGAGATGAACGATGCCGCGTCGGGCGGCGAGTCCTCGTCCAAGGAAGAGATCGACTGACGCACTCCACGCTTCCGGCGGAGAACCAGACCATGGCCGCACCGATCATCCAGCTCGACAAGCTCTCCAAGACCTACGAGATGGGCGCCACCCAGGTGAAAGCGCTCGAGGAGGTCTCCCTGACGATCGGCAAGGGGGACTACATCGCGATCATGGGCCCCTCCGGATCGGGAAAGTCCACCCTGATGAACCTGATCGGGTGTCTCGACACGCCGACCCACGGCTCGTACGTCCTCAACGGGCGCGAGGTCGCCACGCTCGACGACAATGCGCTCGCTGAGATCCGCAACAAGGAGATCGGCTTCATCTTCCAGACGTTCAACCTGCTCGCCCGCACCAACGCGCTGCAGAACGTCGAGCTGCCGCTCATCTACGCGGGGCTGCCGCGCCAGGAGCGCCACAAGAGGGCCGAGGAGGCGCTCGTCTCCGTGGGACTGGGCGACCGCATGCACCACAAGCCGAACGAGCTGTCCGGCGGCCAGCGCCAGCGCGTCGCGGTGGCGCGCGCGCTCGTCAACAAGCCGTCGATCCTGCTCGCGGACGAGCCGACGGGGAACCTCGACTCGAAGACCGGCGAGGAGATCATGGAGCTCTTCGACGTGCTCAACCGCGCCGGGAACACGATCATCCTCGTCACCCACGAAGAGGACATCGCCCTCCGCTCCCGGCGGATCGTGAGGCTCCGGGACGGCCGCATCGTCGACGACTCGATCCCGGTCGGGGCGAAGGCCTAGCCGGCCGGGCCGGCGGCGGAGCGATCTCGTGTTCTGGGAAAACATCCGCATGGCCCTCGCCGCGATCTGGGCCAACAAGCTGCGCTCGTCCCTGACCGTCATCGGCATCGTCATCGGCGTCGCCGTCGTGATCGCGGTGCAGGGGATCATCCAGGGGCTCACGGGGATCGTCATCAACCAGATCCAGGGTCTCGGCGCGAACACCCTCCACGTCCAGGAATACCGCCCGCCGGGCAAGGAAGGCGAGAAGCTCCAGAGGATCGAGCTCTCCGTCGACGATGCCGACGCGATCAAGCGGCTCTGCCCCGACGTCACCGACATCGCGTACTGGGTGCTCGCGTTCACGACGGTCAAGAAGGGCGACGAGCACGCCTCGACGGCGGCGCTCGGCACGACGGCGAGCTTCCAGGAAGTGCGCAACTTCTACGTCGACCGCGGGCGCTTCTTTTCGAGCGTCGACGATGCGCACCGCTCGCGCGTGTGCGTCATCGGGGATCACGTCATCAAGGACCTGAACCTCAAGGGGAGCCCGCTCGGCCAGACGATCCAGGTCGGGGGACAGGACTTCACGATCATCGGGATCATGGAAAAGCGCGGCGAGGTCTTCGGCGAGAGCTTCGACAAGCTCGTCCTGATCCCGCACTCGACCTCGTCCTACCTGGTGGGGACGGACCGGGCCTGGAAGCACGTCGAGATGCTGATGCGGGCCTCCTCCACGCTGCGCGTCGATGCGGCGATGGACCAGGTGAACGACCTGCTCCGGCGCCGCCACGGGCTGAAGCCCGATCAACCGAGCGACTTCCGGGTGCAGTCGCAGGCCCAGCTCATGAAGACCGTGAGCAGCATCACGAACGGGCTCGCGATCGGCGCCGCGGTGATCGTCGGCTTCGCGCTGCTCGTCGCATCGATCGGCGTGACCAACATCATGCTGGTGTCGGTGACCGAAAGGACGCGCGAGATCGGCATCCGCAAGGCGATCGGGGCCAAGAGCCAGAACATCATGGCGCAGTTCCTGATCGAGGCCGTCACGCTCTGCTGCCTGGGCGGAGCGGTGGGGATCCTCTCGGGGCTCGGGCTGAGCGTCCTGGGGCACGGGATCCTCAACCACCTGGTCCCGGGATGGCCACCCATCTCGATCCCGCTCTACGTGTTCGTGCTCGGCGTGATCGTGCCCGCCTTCTTCGGCGTCGTCGCCGGCATCTGGCCGGCGTACCGCGCCGCCCGCCTCGACCCGATCGAATCCCTCCGCTACGAGTAGGGGGCTATCCGGGCGCGCGGTCCGGGACCGGGCCGCGGATCAGGCATGCGAGCGAGGTCCCGGCGATGTGCCGCACGCCCTGGAACTCGGGGTCCGTCGCCTGGAGCTGGTTCAACGCGCGCGTGACCCCCGGCCATCCGCCGTAGTCGTGCCAGAGGATGATCCCCCGTCCGGCCGGGAGCATCTTCAGGGCCTGGCGCGAATCCGACATCACGTAGTCGTAGTGATGGGCGCCGTCGACGAAGACCAGGTCCATGCGCCCGTGATAGGGCGTGAAGTCGAAGCTCGCCGAGTCCCCCAGAAGCTGCGTGACCCGCCGCGCCTCGGGCCGTCCGAGCAGGCGTACGCCGACGACCGGCTTGTCGACGTAGGCGCGGTCGGCGTGCTCGAGCGCCAGAGCGGCGGTCTCCAGCTGCTCGGCGGGTAGGTCGAGCGAGAAGACGCGCGCGCCCTCGGGGCAGTTCGCGGCGAGCGTCAGGGCGGTCCGGCCGTCGAAGGTCCCGATCTCGAAGCAGCTCGCGGGAGCGCACGCGGCGGTGAGCCCGGCGATCACGAGCGACTCCAGGGCCGAGACGTTGCCGTCCTGAGGGGTCGGCTCCGGGATCCGGACAGGGAGGGGGTTGCGAAGAAGGTCCTCGATCGGGACCTCGGGGAGCGTCGGCTCGACAATCCTGGTCTCGAGGCCGAAGTGAGAGCAGATGGCGGCCAGCAGAGCGCGGTGGCGCCCGCGCACCCATCCGAAGGCAAAAAGATAGATACAGCAGAGGAAGGCGAAGACGTAGCGCTTCACCAGGATCAGGGCCGTGCGCACGGGGGAGATCCTCCTGCGGGCGTGGATCGCCCTCCGCGCCCAGGATATATCAGGCCGGCCGAGGGGCCTGTTCGGGGTGCGGATCCGCTCGGGGGTCCGTTCCTTGATCCGGGCGAGGCGCGCGTGCTAACGTAACGGCGCTTCACTTGTGAAAGTTATCACTTGACGGGAAGCTACCTGCCCATCGCGCTGATGGCGATGCTCGCGGCGGGCGCCGCTGCGGCCTTCATCGCTCTTTCGGCGGTCCTCGGCAGGGTCCGGCGCTCACGCACGGACCTGACCCCCTACGAGTGCGGCATGCGGCCGTACGAGCCTTCGGAGGAGAAGCGCTTCTCCGTGAAGTTCTACATGATCGCCATGCTCTTCATCCTCTTCGACGTCGAAGCGGCGTTCCTCTATCCCTGGGCGGTCACGCTCAGGTCGTCGGAAAGGGGCTTCGTCTTCGGTGAGATGGCGGTCTTCCTCGTGATCCTCGTCGCCGGCTATGTGTACGTCTGGTGGCGGGGCGCCCTGGACTGGGACTAGAGGCCATGACCGGCCCGAATCCAGAAGCCCGCCCACCGGACCCCGCGGCGCCCCTCGCGCCCGCCGCCGGGGACGCTCCGCCCGGGCCCGTCTCGGCGCTGGCGCCCGTCGCGGCGGCCCTCGCCGCGCGCTTCCCCGGCGCGATCCTCGAGACGATCGAGTACCGCGGCGAGACGACGCTCGTCGTGGCGCCGGAGCAGGTCGTCGAGCTCTGCCGTTTCCTCAGGGCCGAGCCCGGGCTCGAGTTCATCTTCCTCGTCGATCTCTGCGCGATCCACTGGATGGACCGCGCGTACTCCTACGAAGTGGTCTACCTGCTCCACTCCTTCCTCCTGAACGCGCGCATCCGGCTCAAGGCTCGGCTCGGAGAGGACGGGAGGATCGCCACCTTGACGGGCGTCCATCCGGGCGCGGACTGGCACGAGCGCGAGGCCTTCGACCTCGTCGGCGTGGTCTTCGAGGGTCATCCCGACCTGCGGCGGATCCTGATGCCCGACGACTACGACGCCAACCCGCTCCGCAAGGACTTCCCCATGAAGGGGTATTGAGTTGGCTCAGGAGCGCTCCTATACGATCGAGCACGACGATCTCGACCCCGAGATCGTGACGATCAACATGGGGCCGTCGCACCCGTCCACGCACGGCGTCCTGCGGCTCGTCCTCAAGCTCGACGGCGAGAAGGTCGTGAGCTGCACGCCGCACCTCGGGTACCTGCACCGCGGGATGGAGAAGATCGCCGAGAACAAGACCTACAACCAGTTCGTCCCCTACACGGACCGGCTCGACTACCTCGCGCCGCTCTCCAACAACGTGTCCTACATCCTCGCGGTCGAGAAGGGGATGGGGCTCGTCCTGCCGCCGCGCGGGCAGGCGATCCGGGTCATCGTGTGCGAGATGGCGCGCATCTCGGCGCACCTGCTCTGGCTGGGGACGCACGCGCTCGACCTGGGCGCCGCGACCGTCTTCTTCCACACCTTCCGGGACCGCGAGCCGCTCTACTACCTGATGGAGTGGCTCACGGGCGGCCGCCTCACGACGTCCTATACGCGGGTCGGCGGGCTCTCCGGGGACATCCCGGACGGATGGACGGCCGAGCTGCGCCGCTTCATCGACTACTTCCCGCCGATGATCGACGAGTTCGAGAAGCTCCTCACGCGCAACCGCATCTGGACGCAGCGGACGCAGAACGTCGGCGTGATCCCGAAGCAGATGGCGATCGACTACGGCGTCACGGGACCCTGCCTGCGCGCGGCCGGCGTGGACTACGACGTGCGCAAGGCCATGCCCTACTGCGGCTACGAGCGCTACGACTTCGAGATCCCGATCGGCTCGGTCGGGGATGTCTACGACCGCTACCTCGTGCGCATCGAGGAGATGCGCCAATCGGTGAAGATCCTGGACCAGGCGCTCAAGACGCTCCCCGGCGGTCCCATCAACGTCGAGGACGGCAAGGTCTTCCTGCCGGGCAAGAAGAAGGTCCTCACCTCGATGGAGGAGCTGATCCACCAGTTCATGCTGGTGACCGAATCGCTCACGCCCGAGCCGGGCGAGGTCTACCACGCGATCGAGGCTCCGAAGGGCGAGCTCGGCTTCTACGTCGTCTCGACGGGCGGCCGGTCGCCCTACCGCCTGCGGATCCGCTCGCCGTCGTTCTGCAACCTGCAGGTGATCCCCAAGATCGTCGAGGGCGCCTACCTCGCCGACGTCGTCGCCGTCATCGCATCCCTCGACCCTGTGATGGGCGAGGTCGACCGATGAGCGCGGCGCACGACCCGCTCCTGCCGATGATCGATGCGCCGTACTCGCGCGAGCCGGTGGCGCCGCTCGAGGATCCCGACCTCGCCCGGGAGATCGCCGCCGTGGCGGCGCGCTACCCGACGAAGCAGGCGGCCCTCCTGCCGGCGCTGCACCTGACCCAGCGCAAGCACGGATGGGTCTCTCCCGCCGCGGAGGCGTTCGTCGCGCGCGAGCTGGGTCTGCCTCCCAGCCACGTGCAGGGTGCCGTGACCTTCTACACCCTCTACCGGACGCGCCCCATGGGCCGCCATCACATCCAGGTCTGCCGGACGCTCTCCTGCGCGATCTCCGGCAACGAGGAGATGATCGAGTACCTGAAGACCAAGCTCGGCATCCAGCCCGGCGAGGTGACGCCCGACGGGCGCTTCTCGCTCGTCCTGGTCGAGTGCCTGGGGGCGTGCGGCTACGCGCCGATGTTCCAGGTGAACGACGACTATCACGAGCACCTGACGCAGGAGAAGGTCGACACGCTCCTGGAGTCCATGAAATGAAGCGCACGAGGGGCGCGCGATGAGCTACGAACCGGTCCTCCTGCGGAACATCGCCAAGCCCGGCTCGGAGACCCTCGCCGTCTACGAGCAGGGCGGGGGCTACGCGGCGCTGCGCAAGGCGCTCACCTCGATGACCCCGGACGAGGTCCTGGAGGAGGTCAAGAAGTCCGGATTGCGGGGGCGCGGCGGCGCGGGGTTCCCCACGGGCATGAAGTGGTCCTTCATGCCGAAGGAGACGCCCAAGCCCAAGTACCTCGTCTGCAACGCCGACGAGTCCGAGCCGGGGACCTACAAGGACCGGCTCCTCATGGAGCGCGATCCGCACGTGATGCTCGAGGGCTGCCTGATCGCCTGCTACGCGATGGGGTCCCGGCGCTGCTTCATCTACATCCGCGGCGAGTACGTCCAGGCCGCGCGCACCCTCGAGCGCGCGATCGCGGACGCCTACGCGAAGGGCTACGCCGGCGCGAACGTCCTCGGCAAGGGATGGGACTGCGAGCTCACCCTGCACGTCGGCGCGGGCGCCTACATCTGCGGTGAAGAGACCGCGCTGATGGAGTCGATCGAGGGCAAGCGGGGATACCCCCGCCTCAAGCCCCCCTTTCCCGCTTCCTTCGGCGTCTTCGGCTGCCCCACCACGATCAACAACGTCGAGACGCTCTCCAACGTGCCCTACATCATCGACCGCGGCGCGGCGTGGTTCACCTCCATCGGCCGCGAGAAGAACACCGGCCCCAAGCTCTACTGCGTCTCCGGGCACGTGAAGCGCCCCGGTATCTACGAGGCGGCGCTCGGCGTCCCCTGGGAAGAGCTCCTGAACGACTACTGCGGCGGGATGAGCGGACCGCGTCCGCTCAAGGCGGTCATCCCGGGCGGGTCCTCGGTGCCCGTCCTGCGCGCGGAGGAGATCGCCGGCGCGCGGATGGACTTCGACGATCTCGCCGCGCGCAAGACGCTGCTCGGGTCCGCGGGCGTGATCGTCATGGATACCTCGGTCTGCATGGTGAAGGCCATCCACAACCTGGCCCGCTTCTACGCGCACGAGTCGTGCGGACAGTGCACGCCCTGCCGCGAAGGCTGCGGCTGGATGGAGAAGATCATCGCGCGCGTCCTGCGGGGCGAGGGCGTCCCGAAGGACCCCGACCTCCTCCTCGACGTGGCGGGGAACATCACCGGGAACACGATCTGTCCGCTGGGGGACGCGGCCGCCTGGCCGGTCCAGTCCTTCGTCGCGAAGTTCCGGAACGAATTCGACCACCACATCGCGAAGAAGGCCTGCGATGTGTCCTGAGGAACGATGCCGAAGCTGACCATCGACGGCAAGGAAGTCGAGGTCGATCCGGGGACCACGGTCATCCGGGCGGCCGAGAAGGCCGGGATCTTCATCCCGCGCTACTGCTGGCACCCGGGTCTGACGATCGCGGGGAACTGCCGCATGTGCCTCGTCGAGGTCGAGAAGATGCCGAAGCTGGTCATCTCCTGCTCGACCCAGACGGCGGAGGGGATGGTCGTCAGGACGACGAGCCCGAAGGTGAAGGAGGCGCAGGACGCGGTCCTCGAGTTCCTGCTCATCAATCACCCGCTCGACTGCCCCATCTGCGATCAGGCCGGCGAGTGCAAGCTGCAGGAGTTCGCCTACGGCTACGGGCCGTCGCAGAGCCGCATGCTCGAGGAGAAGACCCACAAACCCAAGCAGATCGACATCGGGAAGAACATCGTCTTCGACGGCGAGCGCTGCATCGTCTGCACCCGCTGCGTGCGCTTCACGCAGGAGGTCACGAAGACCCACGAGCTGACGGTCTCCCACCGCGGCGATCACGTCACGATCGAGACCTTCCCCGGCATGCCGCTCGACAACGCGTACTCGGGGAACACGGTCGACATCTGCCCGGTCGGCGCGCTCACCCTGAAGCAGTTCCGGTTCCAGCAGCGCGTCTGGTTCCTGAAGGACGTGAACTCGGTCTGCGCCGGGTGCGCGCGCGGCTGCAACGTCTTCAACGGGATCAGCAAGGGACGGATCCTCCGCATCACGCCGCGCGAAAACCAGGACGTCAACCGCTGGTGGATCTGCGATGAAGGCCGCCTGAGCTACGAGAAGCTCGCGCGCGGCGGGCGCATCGCCTGGCCGCGCGTCGCCGACAGGCTCGCGGCGCGCCCGATCCCCGAGTCCGAGCTGGCGGCGCTCGCCTCGGTCGCGGCGGCGGCGCCCGCTCCCGGCGCGCACGCTCCCGGCCCGGCTCTCGCCGCCTCTTCGGCGTCCCCCTCCCCGGCGGCAGCGCCCATGCTCGAGACGTCCGAGGAGGAGCGGCCCGTGCTCCCCAAGTTCAACGAGGGCGTCCCCCCCGCGCCGCGCTCGGGCGGACCGGCCAAGCCGGGCGAGACGGTCATGGCCGCGGCCCTCGACGCCGCGGCCCGCGTCCTCGCCGAGGCGCGCGCCGGTGCGGAAGGGTCGGTCGAGTTCGTGCTCTCGGCGCGCGCGACGAACGAAGACCTCTACGTCCTGGGCCGGATGGCGCGGGACCTCTTCGGCGCGACGCGCCTCGCGCTGCCCGCGCACGAGCGCGGCGAGGACGACGCGCTCCTCCTGCGCCGCGACAAGACGCCGAACCGGCGCGGGGCGCTGGCGATCCTCGGCGGGCTCGGCCTCGCCGTCGAGAGCGGCGCGGAGCTCCTCGTGCGCGTGGGATCGGGATCGGCGCGCGCGGTCGTGGCGCTCGGTCCGAACCTCATGGGGCTCGAGACCGAGCCGCTCCTCGAGCCGCGCGGCGTTCCGGGCATGGACCGCGCGGACAAGGGCGCGGCCCCCGCCGTCTCCGGCTCGCCCGAGTGGTTCGAGTCGCTCGCGGCGGCCGCGGCGGGGACGGGGGCGGCGCTCATCGCGATCGACGCCTTCGAATCGCCCCTCACGAGCGGCGCCGCGGTCGTCCTTCCGGCGCTCACCTACGGCGAGATCGAGGGGTCCTTCACGAATTTCGAGGGGCGCGTCCAGCGCGTGCGCGCGGGCCTCGCCCCCGGCGCCGACGGGCTTCCCGTCTTCCGGATCGCGCAGGAGATCGCGCGCCGGCTCGGCGCCGCGCCCCCCGCGCGGCACGGGGCGCAGGAGACCTTCTCCGCCCTCTGCGCCGAGATCCCCGCCTTCGCGGGCCTGTCCTACGCGAAGCTCGGCGAGGCGGGCGCGCCGCTCGCGGGATCCGGGGCCGAATCCGAATCCGGGTCTGCGTCCGGGTCCGGGTCGGAGGCGGCCGCTCCGTGAGGATCGACCTCTTCAGCTTCCTTGCGACGCTCGTCAAGATCGCCGCCGTGATGGGCGGGCTCCTGAGCGTCCCCGCGGCGATGAACTGGGTCGAGCGGCGCGTCTCGGCGTGGATCCAGGACCGCGTGGGTCCCAACCGCGTCGGACCCTTCGGGCTGTTCCAGCCGCTCGCGGACGCCCTGAAGTTCTTCATGAAGGAGGACATCGTTCCCGGCCACGTCCACAAGGCCGTCTACATCCTCGCGCCCGCGGCCGCCGTCACGGCCGCGCTCACGGCCTTCTCCGTGATCCCGTTCGGGCCGACCCTCACGCTCTTCGGCCGCGAGATCGCCCTCGTCATCGCGGACGTCAACGTCGGAGTCCTTTTGACCCTCGCCGCGACGTCGATGGGCGTGTACGGGATCGTGATGGCGGGCTGGTCGTCGAACAACAAGTTCTCGCTCATGGGCGGTCTGCGCTCCTCGGCGCAGCTCATCTCCTACGAGCTGGCGATGGGCCTGGCCGTCATCAGCGTCCTCGCGATGAGCGACACGCTGCGCCTCACGCTGATCGTCGAGCAGCAGGGTCGGCTCTGGAACGTCTTCCTGAATCCGATCGGCGCCCTGATCTTCATGATCGGGTCCTTCGCCGAGACGAACCGCGCGCCCTTCGACCTCCCCGAAGCGGAGTCCGAGCTCGTCGCCGGGTATCACACCGAGTACTCGTCGATGAAGTTCACGATGTTCTTCATGGCCGAGTACGTGAACATGGCCACCTCGGCCGCTCTCTTCACGACGCTCTTCCTGGGCGGATGGCACCTGCCGATCCCCGGGATCGAGGGACACCTCTCCGGCAACCTGCTCGCCGTGGCGGGGATCCTCTCCTTCTGCCTCAAGGTGGCCGCGTACATGTTCTTCTTCGTGTGGGTGCGCTGGACCCTCCCGCGCTTCCGCTACGACCAGCTCATGAACCTGGGCTGGAAGGTCCTGATCCCGCTCGCGTTCGCCAACATCTTCCTCATCGGCGGGCTCGTGGCGCTGGGCGTTCCGGGATGGGGAGGGCAGGGTTAGCCATGGAGGTGCTGGTCTTCATGGTCGTCGCGACGGTCGCGGTCGTCAGCGCGATGGTCGTCCTGCTCCACAAGAACCCGGTCATCGGGGCGCTCTTCCTCGTGACGAACCTCGTCTGCATCGCCGTCCTCTATCTCCTCCTGGACGCGCAGTTCCTCGCCGCGATCCAGGTGATCGTGTACGCCGGCGCGATCATGGTGCTGATCCTGTTCGTGATCATGCTGCTGAGCCTCAAGCGCGAGGAGGGGATCCACGCGGGATCCGCGCAGCGCTTCTTCGGGGCCCTCGCGGCGACAGGATTCGTCGCGCTGATCGTGCGCGGGATCCTGCCGATCTCCTGGCGGGTCGCGTCGGTCCGCTCGGACTTCGGGACGGCCGAGTTCATCGGGCGGCGCCTCTTCTCCCAGTACTTCTATCCCTTCGAGATGATTTCCCTGGTCCTGCTCGTCGCGATGGCCGGGGCGGTCGTGCTCGCGAAGAAGAAGCTCTGAGGCCGGGACGATGCTGAACGTACAGGGATATCTCGTCCTCTCCGCCGCGATCTTCGTGATCGGGGTGATGACGGTGCTGTTGCGGCGCGGCGCGATCACGATCCTCATGGGGATCGAGCTGATGCTCAACGCGACGAACCTCGCCTTCGCCGCGTTCTCCCGCCAGAGGGGGAGCGCCGAGGGCCAGATCTTCGTGCTGTTCGTGGTGGCGATCGCGGCCGCGGAGGCCGCGGTGGGCCTCGCGATCGTGATCGCGCTCTTCCGCCTGCGCGAGACGACCGACGTGGACGACGTCAACCTGATGAAGTGGTGAGAGACGCACCGAGAAGGATCCGGGTAATCGAGCCTTGCTGCCGCTGATCGGACTGATCCCGCTGCTCCCCCTCGCGGGCTTCCTCGTCTGCGGCCTCTTCGGCAAGCGCCTGCCGAAGGGGGCCGTGGCCACGGTCGCCTGCGGGAGCGTGCTGCTCGCGTTCCTCCTGTCGCTGGGGGCCGTGCTGCAGCTGCGCGCCGCCTCGGGGGAGGCCGCGCGCACGGAATCGGACGGCAGGATCCGCATCGACGGTCAGGCCCGGAGCTACGCAATCGATTACTGGACGTGGCTGCCGCCCGTGGCGCTCGCGAAGGAGAGCGGCGGCGGGTCGACGGATGCGTTCCGCGGCGGCGAGATCCACTCCTCCGCGGCTCCGGTCGACGGCGAAGGATCGGGGACGCCGCGCGCGGAGTCATGGGCGCCCCTCGGGAAGCGTCCCCCATTCCGCGTCGACTTCGGTTTCCGGCTCGACCCACTCTCCGCGATCCTGATCCTGGTCATCACCGGCGTCGGGTTCCTGATCCACGTCTACTCGATCGGGTACATGGCGCACGACGCGGGGTTCGCGCGCTATTTCGCGTACCTGAACCTCTTCACCGCGATGATGCTCACGCTCGTTCTGGGGAGCAGCTTCCTCGTGATGTTCGTGGGATGGGAGGGGGTGGGCCTGTGCTCCTACCTTCTCATCGGGTTCTGGTACTCCGACGAGGAGAAGGCGCAGGCGGGGCGCAAGGCGTTCATCACGAACCGGATCGGCGATTTCGCCTTCATCATGGCGCTTCTTGCGATCGTCTACCTCTTCGGGACGCTCGACATCGCGTCCGTCATGGCCGTGGCGCCCGGAGCGCCCGCGGCCGCCCTCACGCTCATCGCGCTCGCGCTCTTTTTCGGCGCGTGCGGCAAGTCCGCGCAGATCCCTCTCTTCGTCTGGCTCCCGGACGCGATGGCGGGCCCGACTCCCGTGTCGGCCCTGATCCACGCCGCGACGATGGTGACGGCCGGCGTCTACATGGTCTCGCGCTGCTCGGCCCTCTTCGTGGCCGCGCCGGGGGCGCTCACGGTCGTCGCCGTGACCGGGGCCGTGACGGCCCTCTTCGCGGCGTCGATCGGCCTCGTGCAGAACGACATCAAGAAGGTCCTCGCGTACTCGACCGTCAGCCAGCTCGGCTACATGTTCCTCGGCGCGGGGGTCGGCGCGTTCACAGGCTCGATCTTCCACCTCGTCACGCACGCCTTCTTCAAGGCGCTCCTCTTCCTCGGCGCGGGGTCCGTCATCCACGCGATGTCGGGGGAGCAGGACATGCGCCAGATGGGCGGGCTCAAGGACAAGCTCCCCTGGACCTACTGGACGATGGTCGTCGGGGCCCTGGCCATCGCGGGGATCCCGCCGCTCGCGGGCTTCTTCTCGAAGGACGAGATGCTCTGGAAGGCGTGGGAAGGCACCCATCCCATCCTCTGGCTCATGGGCGGGGCGGCCTCCGCGATGACGGCGTTCTACATGTTCCGCCTGATCCTCATGACCTTCCACGGGACCTTCCGGGGCACGAGCGAGCAGCAGCACCACCTCCACGAATCGCCCCGCTCGATGACCGTGCCTCTCGCGATCCTCGCGGTGCTCTCGGCGGTGGGCGGCTTCATGGACGTGCCGGGCGCGCTGGGCGGATCCCACCGCCTCGACCAGTGGCTCGCCCCGAGCGTCGCGGCGGGTTCCGCGCACGGCGCGGCGGAGGGGGCGGCCTCGATCGCGGAAGGCGCCGCCTCTCACGGCGCGGACCCGATGGAGTACGTCTTCATGGCCATCGCGGTCGCCATCTCGTGCCTGGGGATCGCGGCCGCTTTCGCGTTCTACTACCGCCGCAGCGAGCGCCCCGCGCGCGCGGCGGCCGCGTCGGGTCCGATCTATCCTCTTCTCCTCCACAAGTACTGGGTGGACGAGCTGTACGACGCGACCGTCCTGCGGGCGTACTACCGGACGTCGGCCTTCTTCGCGACCTTCGACACCTGGGTCGTGGACGGTCTGGTCAATGCCGTCGCGGGCTTCACCGAGCTCGTGGGTCAGGCGCTGCGGCTCTTCCAGACGGGCTTCGCGCGCAACTACGCGCTGTGGATCTTCATCGGGGCGGTGCTCGTGGTCTGGATGCTGGGCCGATGAGGCCGATGACGCCGATGACGCGGGAACGGAGAGCGCCGGGACGAACGCGATGAACTTCGACTTCCACGTCGTGATGCCGGTCCTGATCGTCGCCGCGTACGGGCTGCTCGTGCTCGTCTTCACGCCTGCCTTCCCGCGCAAGGACGTGCGCCTGCTCGCCGCCGCGAGCCTCGTGGGTCTCGGCGTCGCGGCCTTCAAGGTGGTGCGCCTCCACGGGTACAAGGCGGAGACGGCCGGAGGGCTCGTCCTCACCGACGACTTCGCGCTCTTCTTCGACCTGATCTTCCTGGTCGCGGGAGCGATCGCGATCCTCGCCTCGTCCAGCTATCTCGAGCGCGAGAACGCCTGCCACGGGGAGTACTACGCCCTGATTCTCTTCTCGATCGCCGGCATGATGACGATGGTCGGCAGCGAGAACCTCCTCATGATCTTCCTGGGGCTCGAGCTGCTCTCGATCCCGCTCTACATCCTCTCGGGATTCCTGCGCGACCGCGTGCGCTCGGTCGAGGCCGCGCTCAAGTACTTCCTGCTCGGCGCCTTCTCGACGGGCTTCATCCTCTACGGGATCGCGTTCCTCTACGGCGCCACGGGATCGCTCGATCTCCACGAGATCCAGCGGGCGCTCGCCGGCGGCGGCGTCTCCCGCTGGACCCTGGCGGTCGGCGCGGGGCTCACCCTCGTCGGCTTCGCGTTCAAGATCGCGGCCGTGCCGTTCCATGCGTGGGTGCCGGACGTCTACCAGGGCGCGCCCACCCCCGTCGCCGCGCTCATGGCCGCGGGGACGAAGGCGGCGGCGTTCGCCGCGCTGCTGCGCATCGTCCATACGGGGCTGCCGGCCAGCTCCGGGGTCGACTGGCACGCCGCCCTGGGGGTCCTCGCCGTCCTGACGATGACCGTCGGGAACGTGATCGCGATCGCGCAGACCAACATCAAGCGCATGCTCGCCTATTCCTCGATCGCGCATGCGGGCTATCTCCTGATCGCCGTGGTCGCGCGCGCCGCCGAGGGCGAGAACGCGTCCGGATCGTCGATCGAGAGCGGCGTTTCCGCGGCGGGGTTCTACCTGGTCTCCTACACGTTCATGACGATGGGGGCCTTCGTCGTCGCGTCGATCGTGGGGAAGAGCGGCGGGAGCGGCGAGGAGGGCTACCAGCTCTCCGCGTACGCGGGGCTCGGGCGCCGGCGGCCCTTGCTCGCCCTCGCCATGACGGTCTTCATGCTCTCGCTCACCGGGATCCCGCCGACCGCCGGATTCATCGGAAAGTTCGCGATCTTCAAGGCCGCCGTCGAAGGGCATCTGTACCTGCTGGCGACCATCGGCCTTCTGAACTCCGCGATCGGCGCCTACTACTACCTCGGTCCCGTCGTCGCGATGTGGATGCAGAAGGAAGCCGACGGCCCCGGGCCCGTCCCCGCGACCGCCGGCGTCCAGGCCGCGCTCGCGATCAGCGCGGCCGGGACCCTCGTCCTGGGGATCTACCCGGGCCCGCTCCTCGAGATCGCCCGCGAGCTGTGCGTCGCGCTGAGCTGAGCCCGGTGCCCGGGCGGCCCCTTGCCCGAGACGGCGCGCCTCGCGGACAATCCAGACCATGAAGGTCCGCATTCTCTCCGGCGTCCAGTCCTCGGGGCGGCTCCACTGGGGCAACTACTTCGGCGCCATCCACCAGCACATCGCGCTGCAGGACGAGCGGGACGCCGAGCGGTTCTACTTCATCGCCGACTACCATGCGCTCACGACCGTGCAGGACGCCGCGAGGATGCGCGGGCTCGTCCGCGAGGCGGCGATCGACTATCTCGCGCTGGGGCTCGATCCGGCGCGCTCCACCTTCTTCCGCCAGAGCGACGTACCCGAGGTCCAGGAGCTGGCGTGGCTGCTCGCGACGGTCACGGGAATGGGCCTTCTCGAGCGCGCGCACAGCTACAAGGACAAGGTCGCCAAGGGGATCAAGCCGAGCGTGGGACTCTTCTACTACCCGGTCCTCATGGCGGCCGACATCCTCGCCTACAAGTCGACCCTCGTGCCCGTGGGCGAGGATCAGGTCCAGCACATCGAGATGACGCAGGACATGGCGGGCTACTTCAACGCGACGTACGGGACCCAGGTCTTCGTGCGTCCCGAGGCGCGGCTGAGCGCTTCCCCGAGGGTGCCCGGCGTCGACGGCGAGAAGATGAGCAAGTCCTACGGCAACACGATCGATCTTCAGGCCGACGAGAAGGAGCTCAAGAAGGCGATCATGGGGATCAAGACCGACAGCACCCCGGTCGAGGACCCGAAGGACCCCGCAAAGGACACGGTCTTCACCCTCTACGCGCTCTTCGCCTCGCCCGCCGAGCGGGAGGCCCTGGCCGCGCGCTACCGCGCGGGCGGCATGGGCTACGGCGAGGCCAAAAAGCTCCTCCTCGAGAAGGCGATCGAGCACTTCGCTCCCTACCGGCGCCGCCGTGCGGAGCTCCTCGCGAGCCCGGCCGAGGTCGATGCCGTGCTGCGCGAGGGGGCCGCGCGAGCCCGCGACGTGGCCCGCGCGACGCTCCAGGAAGCTCGCGTCGCGTGCGGCCTCGCCTGATGTCCCTGGGCCTTCGCACATCCCACTCCACGCCTGCGCGCGTCCCGCCCCGCGCGGCGCTCCGCCCGTGAAGCCGTCATGCGGAGACCCGCGCGGGCAGGCTCGCGGCGCCTGGCCCGCCCCTTGTGAAATCAGTTACAATCTCCACGGGTTCCACGGAATAGGGTCGCAAGCGCACCCATGAAACCGTCGCACGTCTCGCGGCTGACGACCAATCGCCTCTCGGTCTACCTGCGCTGCCTCAACACACTCGAGCAGGCGGGCATCAAGACCGTGTCCTCGCGCGAGCTGGCGGAGCAGTTCCACCTCAACTCCGCCCAGATCCGCAAGGATCTCGCCAACTTCGGCGAGTTCGGCGTGCGCGGCGTAGGTTACGACGTCCCCCTCCTCAAGCAGCAGCTCATCCGGATCCTGGGCCTCAACAAGCCGTACAACATCATCATCGCGGGTGCGGGGAACCTGGGCCTGGCGCTGGCGGCGTACGGAGGCTTCAATGCGGACGGCTTCGGGATCAAGGGCCTGTTCGATTCGAACCCGGAGCGCGTCGCGTCCCTCGTGGCCAGCGGATATCCCGCCTACCCGATGGGCGAGATGAAGCGGATCGCGAAGAAGGAGCGGGTGAACATCGCGATCCTCGCCGTCCCCGCCGCGGCAGGGCAGGCAGTGCTCGATCACGTCGTCGCGTCCGGAGTGCGGGCGATCCTCAATTTCGTCCCGGTGCGGCTGCGCGTTCCCGAGGGGGTCGAGCTGGCGACGGTCGACCTCAAGATCCAGATGGAGAGTCTGGCGTACCATCTCACGCTGCTCGACGGTAGGGTCGGGCGGGAAGGCAAGAACCGGCCCGAAGGGGCCCGCAAGACGGACAGGTCCGCGCCACGCACGGCACGCAAGTAGCCGCCGCGGCGCCCCGCCGCCACACGCAACGGAGGTCGCGCGCCCATGCCCAAGGTCAACGAGAAGCCTGGAACCGTCGCCGAGGAGCTCAACCCGTATCTCATCGCCCAGCGCCAGTTCGACACCGCCGCCGAGCTGCTCAAGCTGGATCCGAGCCTTCGCGCCATCCTCAGGAATCCGAAGCGCCAGCTCATCGTCTCCATCCCCACCCGGATGGACGACGGCACCTACCGCGTCTTCGAGGGATACCGCGTCCAGCACTCGATCGCGCGCGGCCCGGCCAAGGGGGGCATCCGCTATCACCCGCAGGTCACGCTCGACGAGGTGAAGGCGCTCGCTTCGTGGATGACGTGGAAGTGCGCGACGGTCGGCATTCCGTACGGAGGGGGCAAGGGCGGCGTCGTCTGCAATCCCAAGCAGATGTCCATGACCGAGCTGGAGCACATGACGCGCCGCTACGCCGCCGAGATCAGCATCATCATCGGGCCGGAGAACGACATCCCCGCGCCGGACGTCTACACCAACTCCCAGACGATGGCGTGGATCATGGACACCTACTCGATGACGCGCGGGACGACCGCGCTCGGCGTCGTCACGGGGAAGCCCCTTGCGGTCGGCGGCTCCGCCGGACGCAACGAAGCGACCGCGCGCGGGTGCCTGTTCGTCAGCCGCGAGGCGCTCAAGGCGAAGGGGCTCTCCCTTCGTGGCGCCCGGGTGGTCGTGCAGGGCTACGGCAACGCGGGATCGATCGCGGCGTCGCTCCTGCACGCGGAGGGAGCCGTCGTGATCGCGGTCTCGGACTCCCAGGGGGGGATCCACAACCCGAAGGGGCTCGACCCGGACACGGTCATGAAGCACAAGCAGAAGTCCGGCAGCGTCGTGGGTTATCCCGAGGCCGAGGCCGTCAGCAACGAGGCGATCCTCGAGATCGAATGCGACCTTCTGATCCCCGCGGCCCTCGAGAACCAGATCACCGCGCAGAACGCCGGGCGGATCAAGGCGAAGGTGGTCGCCGAGGCGGCGAACGGCCCCACCACCCCCGCCGCCGACGAAATCCTGCACCAGAACGGCATTTTCGTCCTTCCCGACATCCTCGCCAATGCGGGGGGCGTCACGGTTTCGTACTTCGAATGGGTCCAGTCGCTCCAGTCGTTCTTCTGGCGCGAGGAGGAAGTGAACGCCAAGCTCAACGAGATCATGACGCGGGCCTTCCACGAGGTCTACGAGACGTCCAAGAAATACAATGTGCACATGCGGACGGCGGCCTACATCCTCGCGGTGGACCGCGTCGCCGAAGCCACACGCCTGCGCGGGATCTTTCCCTAGCCGCAAGGACCAGCACCGAAATCGCGCGGCGCGTCCCCGGGGGTTCCCGGAAAACGCGCGGAAATGCGGGGGCGTCCGCGCATTTCGGTGGCACCGGCGGGGTTTTCGTCCTAAATTTTACCGGACTGGCCATGGGGGCCGGAAGAGCGTCCTGAGATTCCCGCGTACAAACGGGTTGACAGAGCAGCCGTGCAGCCGTACAGGAATCACGCGGACAAGTGCGAATCCCAATTGCGAGGAATGGTGCGTAGGAATCTTCACATACTGATACTCCTGTCCATCGTCGCCGGTTGCGCGACGCTGGCCCTCGGTCAGACGCAGAGGCTCGGCAACGAGTTCCGCGTCAACTCCTATACGACCGCCTATCAGGATTCGCCTCAGGTCGCGCGCAACGGCGCGGGCGCGTTCGTCGTCGTCTGGGAGAGCGCGCCCTTTTCCAACGGGATCGGGCAGGACGGCTCGAGCACCGGCATCTTCGGTCAGCGCTACGCATCCACCGGCGTGAAACAGGGCGCGGAGTTCCAGGTCAACACCTATACGACCGGACCCCAGAGCTATCCCTACGTCAGCATGGACAATTCCGGGAACTTCGCGGTCGTCTGGCAGAGCCTCATCCAGGACGGCTCGCTCCAGGGAAACTTCGGCCAGCGCTTCAACAGCGCGGGGACCAAGGTGGGAGCCGAGTTCCGCCTGAATACCTACACGACGGGGGATCAGACGAGCCCCAGCGTGGACTACGACGGGTCCGGCAACTTCGTCGCAGTCTGGGAGAGCTACCCGCAGTTCGGGTCCTATGTCGGGATTTTCGGCCAGCGCTGGTCGAGCGCGGGCGCCGCGGCGGGCTCCGAGTTCCGCGCCAATACCTACACACGCGATGATCAGGGCTATCCAATTGTGAGCAAGGACGGGGCGGGGAACTTCGTCGTCGTCTGGCAGAGCTACTCCCAGGACGGAGACGGGTACGGAGTCTGGGGACAGCGCTATTCCTCCAGCGGATCGACGTCCGGACAGGACTTCCAGATCAACACCTTTACCTCCCATTCGCAGGAGTTCCCGAGCGTGGCGCGCAATGCCTCCGGCGCCTTCGTGGTGACGTGGGAGAGCTATGCGCAGGACGGCTCGGACTACGGCATCTACGCCCAGCGCTACCAGAGCAACGGCAACAAGTCGGGGAGCGAGTTCCGTGTCAACACCTACACGACCGCCAGTCAGCGCGACGCTCAGGTCGCGATCGACGGCTCGGGCAACTTCGTGGTCGTCTGGAAGAGCTCGCCGGGCTTTGCCGGGACGGGACAGGACGGATCCGCCTCGGGGATCTTCGGCCAGCGGTACAACTCCAACGGCACCGCGCACGGCGTCGAATTCCGGGTCAATACCTACACCACGGGCAATCAGATCGAGCCCTCGGTGAGCATGGACACGTCGGGCAACTTCGTCGTCGTATGGACCAGCATCGGGCAGGACGGTTCGGCCACCGGCGTCTTCGGGCAGCGTTTCAGCGCGGCCGACTGCCCCGCCATGACCAATTCGGGCCCTGTCGCCAACCAGTCTTCGTGCATGGGGGCGACGGCGTTCTTCACGGTCACGCCGGGAGGCCTGGGGCCCTTTACATACCAGTGGCGCAAAGGGAACGTCGACCTGGTCGATGGGCCCTTCATCGTCGGATCCAAGTCCGCGACCCTCAAGGTCAGGAATGTCCAGAACGTCGATGCCGGAAGCTATAGCTGCGTCATCAAGGACTTCTGCCTCCCCGCGGCGTCCCTTACCTCCGGACTGGGGAACCTGAGCGTGACGGCGGGACAGGCGTCCGGTGTCGTCACGAACCTGAAGCTTCAGAAGCTGAACGGCGGGGCGAATCTCAAGCTCACCTGGAACAACACGACGAATTCCACCGATTACGTCGTCTTCGAGGACGCCGCGCCCAATGGTCCCTTCACCACCCAGATAGGGGCCGTGGCGAGCGGTGCGACGGGCTTGACCATAGCCACCCCGTCCACCAACCGGTTCTACCTCGTCGCGGGCCGCAATGCGACGTGCGGGATCGGTCCGCAGGACTGAGCCCGGACCGACGCTTCCTCACCACTTTTCCCCAGTCCAACGAGCAAATGGCACCGAAAACGCGGTGCGTGACCGCTGGTTTCGCCTGCGATTCGCGTGTCGCATCCTCGGTCATCATGGAAATTCTCGGTTGGAATTCCCAAAGGGTCAGACGATTCACAAGAACGTAATTTCGAGAACACCGGAACTGTTCTCATCGCAACGGATACGCTTGACTTGACGAGGGTATCCCCGTATATGTAAGCGGTCACTTTCACCCAAACACCAGGCCATCACAGCCGTTTCAAAGACTAGGGGTTTTAAGAGAGATGGAAAGGGGGAGTTCGATGAGACCAGGAGAGAGTTCGTGTCGTAGGTGGCATACGCTGCTTCTCGCGCTCGTTGTGGCGACGGCTCTTTGTGTGCCCGCCATGGCCGCGCCGGAAGCAAACACGTGCAACGGTTCGAGCGAGTTGAATTACCCGACCGCTCCGAACTTCAGCAGCGTGGGCGACGTGGTCCATGTCGTGCTGACGCTGGGCGCCGGCGGGATCCAGGGCGGTACGGCCCTGTCGATCAACCGCGTGCGCTTCAACCTCGACTGCGACGCCTCGAATCTGGGCATCAACTGCCCGGACGACGGCGGCGTGGTTTCGTATCAGGGCGGACTTTCGACGACGTGCGCGTCGAACTTCACGTCCAGCCACAGCACCGGCGACACGCTGCCGAACCAGGTCGTGTTCACGCCCTCCTCACCGATCGTGGTGACGGCGAACACGCCGGCCTTCTGCACCCTTTCGTTCGACGTGAAGATCGAAACGACCAGCAACGATTCGACTCCCAGCGTCATCGAGCAGGTCTCGGGCTTCGACGCGTCCCTGGGCGACGGCGTGTGCAACACGGCGCCCCCCCTGTCCGCCGGCAACACGAACTCCGGCTCTCTCACGCTCTGCCCGGTGTGCGATGACGGCAACCAGTGCAACGGCATCGAGACGTGCGACCCGCAGACGGGCTGCCAGCCTGGCACGCCGATCGTCTGCAACGACAACAACGTCTGCACGACGGATACCTGCGACGTGACGATTCCCCCCTGCGATGCCTTGGGCGGAACGGTCTGTGGTGATCCGTGCGTCTACACGCCGGGCGCGCAGGGCAGCTGCGACGACAACAACGTCTGCACGACGGATGCCTGCGACCCGGTCGTGGGCTGCACGAACACTCCGGGCGCGCAGGGCACCTGCGACGACAAGAACGTCTGCACGACGGACGCCTGCGACCCGATCCTGGGCTGCACGCACACTCCGGGCGCGCAGGGAAGCTGCGACGACAACGACGTCTGCACGACGGACGCCTGCGACCCGATCCTGGGCTGCACGCACACCCCGGGCGCGCAGGGAAGCTGCGACGATAACGATGTGTGCAC
>Ga0207644_10000549_pt1 | contig 24338 bp, 16 predicted proteins | sample KBSS73metaG_FD_184326 | JGI IMG/M metagenome (GOLD analysis project Ga0207644, IMG submission 184326) | Switchgrass rhizosphere microbial communities from Kellogg Biological Station, Michigan, USA - KBS S7-3 metaG (SPAdes) (version 2) | ecosystem: Host-associated > Plants > Roots > Rhizosphere... | reverse complement strand
GTAACCGTCGGTTAGACATTCTGCTTGACTTGCGCCACCGCGCCGTGTTAACTCCCATGCGCCAATTGCAAGTTTTTCAGGCAACACGATGACTCCCAACCGTCACGGTGGCGTAATGGATCGTAAGAACTTCCCGAAAGCGCGTTCAGAAAACTTAATTGTCGAAGAACTCGACGGTGAGACTCTCGTCTATGATGTGGAGCGTGATCGCGCGCACTGCCTGAACTCCACGGCGGGGCAGGTGTGGAAGCTGTGCAACGGACGCAGAACTCTAAACGATATCGCGCAGCAACTACATCGTGGAACCTCGAAACCGGACGCACAGACAATTAAAGCGATGGAAGAACTCGTTTGGTTAGCACTCGACCAACTCAGTCGCGATCGCTTAATAGAGAAAGAGACATTCGCCGTTTCGTCCGTACCGCGTATTTCGCGGCGCGAAGCAATCCGGCGGGTCGGCATCGGCGCGGCCATTGCTGTGCCGATCGTGGCCTCAATCACAGCGCCGACGGCTGTACAGGCGGGCAGCTGCCGCGCCAGTGGCGTGAATTGTGGGACCGGCAGTCAGTGTTGTTCGGGCATTTGCAATGGCAATACGTGCACCTAATAAACTAAGCGAGCGAGGATTCGAAGCAAGTTTTTCATGTAATTAAACGATTGACTTTTCGTTTTCGCCCCATTCTTTCGGGCCATTCATAAGTTATTCCGCCGAACGCACTCCCATGACTGCCATCGGCACGGATTTATTAGTCGTTTCTCAAATTACGAAACTTTTTCGCGCGATGGTCCGGGTCAGGTCAGTAGTTTCAGCTTTTCTGGCCGGCCCACCGTCCATGGTTTCATCACAGTAGCGCGCGTCAGTTAGGTTCTCTCCACACCTTCTGCCTTCAGCGCTGCTGGCTACAGTTTCAAAGGAGTACCGAACGTGCCCGCTCCAACTCCCACTGGGCGTGAGGTCACCATTGAGTGCACGCCTGCTGCCACGTCTAACAACGCTGAGCCCACCGCTTACCAGTACTCGATTGATGACCCGGGTACTCATCACTCGTCACTCATTACTCATGACTTAGAAGCCGGTGCCGCGAGACTTACAGCGTTAGTGGCGCTCGCTGTGTTGCTCCTTGCTCTTTGCTCGTTGCCGTTCGTCGGACAGGCGACACGTGTTAGTCCACTTACGCATCGCCTACAGTCGAATGTCTACGCTCATGTGTTTGACCGCTCTGGCATTGTCCGCAGTTCGCGAGCAAGTTCGATACTCTTGGTCGGCAATCAATGCGTATCGCAAGCGAATGGTAATTGGAACACCGCGGGAACGTGGACTAATTGCGGCGGGGTCGTTCCGACCTCTGCCGATGACGTTACCATTAACGCGGCACACACGGTGACGATCGATACCAGCTCAGTCATCAACAGCCTTATCGTTAACGGAACGCTTCAGTACGACGCAACCAGCGGACGTGCGCTGAGTATCTCCAGCGATGTAACAATTGGCGGGACGCTCAGGGCATCGGCAGCATTTACTACCGGCTCGACCACACAAACGCTGACGATTTCCGGGAATCTCATCGACAACGGAACCTTCACTTCGCGGCAGACTGGCTCAACCTCCGGCACTCGCGTAATTAATGTGACGATGAATGGGTCGTCTGCCGTGACCCTGAGCGGAACTGCGAGTTCAATAGATTTCAATTTACTGGTAGTCAATCTGAACTCGGGAACCACAACCATCACACCTTCGATCAATATCAATTTTCCCAATAACGTCAGCAATACGTTGACACTTACCCAGGGCAAATGGGTGCAGAACTCAAACACCACAATCATTTCTCAAAACAATCTAACAATTACCAGCAACGCCGAATTGTCCGTCGGCGGCGGCACTTTCACTTTGAGCGCAACCTCAATGACCGTGAACGGCAAACTGTCGATAACGAGCGGTACGGTCAATATCGGCAATGCAATTGGCAATTCAATCGTGGTCTCTGGCGCGGCTGCGAATCTGCAGATCAGCGGTGGGACCATGAATGTTGCCGGACGCTGGGACGAATCGACCAACGCCACGGCGAACATTACGGGAGGCACCATCAACGTATCGACCGCTGGTCAGACAAGTTCTTCCACCAACGCAACTTTTTCGGTGAGCAGCACTTCGACTTTTACGATGGGCTCGGGAACCGGGACTGTGAGGGTCTACAACGCCAATTCCAGCACGGGCGGCGACATAAAGATTCTGACCAGCACTGCCCTCTCGTCCGGAACCATCATCGTTGGAAATGGCGCAAGCACGACGGGAAACCTGCAAATTCAACTCACGCCATCACTGGGAAATTTAGCGATCGATGCGGGTTCGACTTCACCCAATCTAGTCTCAGCTTTGACGGTTACAAACACGCTGAGCCTCACCACCGGCAGCTTCACTAATGGCACGAATTTGACGATGGGAACCGGGTCGACGATTTCTCGTTCGGGCGGATCAATTGCCGCGGCTCCGATTTTTGGCACGAGCGTAAATGTGATCTATTCCGGCCCTCCAGCGCTTACCACCGGTCCGGAAGTTCCGACGAGCGCCACGGTGCTCAACAACCTTACGATGAATAAGTCGGGCGGTGTGACCCTGACTGCGAACGCGCAGGTGAATGGTTTGTTGACACTGACAAACGGAATCCTGACGACGACTGATAGCTTTACGGTGACGCTGAGTGGGTCAGCCAGTTCGACTGCCGCATCTGCCTCGAGCTACGTGAACGGCAATCTGAAGAAGATTTTTTCATCGACCGGAAGCTTTACGTTTGACGTCGGTGATGCGGGCTATTCTCCCGTGACGGTGAGTGCGAATGCCGGCGCCGGGGATGTTACGGCAAATGCAGTTCACGGATTCGCTCTTTCCAACGCGAGCAACAACGTGCTGGAGCGCTTTTGGATCCTGACAGACAACGGAATCACGCTTGCCGATCTTACATTTCAATGGCTGGCCGGAGATATCCACGGCACCGAAGCGACTTACGTAGCTTTTAAGCAGGATGGCGGTGGCGCGACTGCGATTCCGGCAATCGTGAATACAGGTAGTCATACCGGCCAGGTTTTAGCCCAAACTTCTTTCTCGACGTGGACGTTTGGCGCACCGACCGCGCCGACTGCGGTCAAGCTCAGTAAGTTTGGCGGAGAGAGTTTCGCCGATGGTGTGCAATTGAATTGGGAGAGCGGCTACGAAGTCGACAATCTCGGATACCACGTCTATAGCGAGCGCAATGGGGTGCGTGAGCGAGTGACGCCGGGCGTGTTGGCGGGGTCCGCTTTGAAAGTTGGACCACGAAGCCAGTTGCGCGCCGGCTACGCTTATTCATGGTTCGACAGCGAGGGCACGCCGGGAACGTCTTACTATCTCGAAGCGATCGATCTAAATGGCTCACGTCAGTTGATCGGCCCGATCTATCCGGTGCGCGGTATCGGCGAGAGTGCGAACAAGCGACGCGACAGGGCGCGTCTGTTGGGTGAACAGGTTTCATCGGAGGCGTTTGATGCGTCCGATGCGAGTCGCTTCGAGCGTACGTGGCCGGCGTCGGCAAACAAGAGTCTGAATGGCAATGCGAATGAATCATCCGATGATTCGCCGACGTCACAGCCTCCGCTGGGATCGCACAGTTCCCTTGCGAGTAGCCGCGCAGTAAAGATTTCAGTAACGCGCACGGGCTGGTATCGGGTGACGCCGGCTGAGTTAATCGCGGCGGGATTGGATGCGAACACAGACCCGCGGCGGTTGCAGTTGTTTGTCGATGGGGAAGAGATCCCGATGATCGTCAACGCCAATGGTAGCCGTCTCAGTAGCGGTGACTCAATTGAGTTCTATGGACAGGCACTTGATACTTTGAGCACCAACACGCAAGTGTACTGGCTCATCAACGGCACCACCGGCGGCAAACGCATTACTCGGCCGAAAGCGGCGAAGCCCGGCAATCAGGATTGGACGAACTTACTGGGCGGCAGCTTCGGCATGACCGTCGAAAGAGCCGACAAGCTGATCTACTTCTCCAGTTTGCTGAATGGCGAAGCCACAAACATCTTCGGCCCAGTCATCACCAGCAATCCGGTAACCCAGAACCTGACTGTCAACAATCTCGATACGACATCGACGCAGGCCCAACTGTCCGTGACTTTGCAGGGCGCTACCGAAGTCGATCATCAGGTGCAGGTGGAACTGAACGGCTCGCCCGTAGGCGTCGTCACTTTCACCGGACGGGCGCACCCGACGCAGAACTTCAGCGTCTCACGCTCCCTGCTGCACGAAGGCACGAACGAACTGAAGCTCTCGGCGACGGGCGGCGATACAGACGTGAGTCTGATTGATGCTGTTGCACTGACTTACGCACACAGCTATCGCGCTGACAACAACGCTCTGCGCTTCAGTGTCCCAGCCGGGCGGACAATCGTCGTCAACGGCTTCAGCTCATCAGCCATTCGCGTGATTGATGTGACGAACCCGAGCACGCCGAGCGAAGTTGCCCCGCAAATCAGCGCGATGAATGGCGGCTATGCGTTCAAGCTGCAAACTACAAGCACGGGCGGCACGCGCACCTTCACGGCTTTCACGGACGATCTCACGTCGCATCCATCAGGATTAACGGCCAATCAGCCCTCGAACTTAACCACGATGCCGGCTGTGGGCATGCTGATTGTGACGCACAAGAACTTCCGTTCAGCGGTTGATCCTCTGGCGGCGCAACGTCGCACTGAAGGACTGACCGTCTCAGTCGTCGACATTGAAGACGTCTATGACGAGTTCAGCTTCGGAGTGCACACGCCCTACGCTCTGCACGACTTCCTCGCCTGGACCAACAGTCACTGGGCCCATGCGCCGCGGTATCTGCTCTTGGTAGGTGACAGCAGTTGGGACCCGAAGGACTCTCTAGGTCAGGGCTTCGCAGACTTTGTGCCAACCAAGCTGATCGACACGGTCTATCTGGAGACGGCTTCGGATGATTGGTTGACGGACTTTGACGGTGATGGCGTGGCTGATGTGGCTACGGGACGCTTGCCGGCGCGGACGGCGGGGGACGCGACGCTGATGGTCAATAAGATCCTGGACTATGAGCATGAGCGACAAACAGGTTCACCTTTGCGTGGTGCTCTGTTGGTGGCCGACTCAGGGTTTGAATCTGAGAGCAGTGCCACGGCGGCGCTCTTGCCCTCGAACATTCCAGTCACGCCCATCAATCGCGCTGATGTCGGCAGTGATGACTTAACCCGCACGCAGATTGTGAACAACCTCAACACAGGGCCGCTGGTCGCGAACTACTTCGGCCACGGTTCGGTGACAGTGTGGACCGGAGCGGGGCTGCTTGATTCAGACCTGGCGACGAGCCTCAACAACCAGAATCGACCGACTTTGTTTGTGCTGATGACTTGCCTTAATGGTTACTCGCACGATGCCTACATTGACAGTCTCGGCGAGTCTCTCCTGAAGGCGCCGCAAGGTGGCGCAATGGCAGTGTGGGCCTCTTCGGGCTTCACCGAATCGGGCCCGCAGTTTGTCATGAGTTCGCAGTTCTATCAGCAACTCTTCAGTTCCACCTCGGTCAGACTCGGCGATGGCTTCAAACCTGCCAAACTCGTCATCTCTGACCCGGACGTCAAACGCGCCTGGCTCCTCCTCGGTGACCCGTCTATGCGTTTGAGATAACGGAGCGCTAGTTAAATGTTTCGTCAGGTATAACATTCGGCGAAGTGCTTAGCCATTCTGCTAAATCCGATTCATTAAAAACCGCTCACACTCCCCTGCCGCGCGGACAAAATGTGAGTTGTTCGCTCCGCCTTGCATCCGCCAACATTTCTCCGAATAATGCTATCCCGTTAGCCAAGCTCGGCGTATACTCCGCAAGTTAAAAGCTGGTACCCGCCTACCCGAGTTTCGATTAGTCCACGGAGCCGTTTAATGCACATTCGTTCTCTTTTTTCGAACCGGCAGAATAGTACTCATAAGGCCATTGGCGTCGTCATAGTGCTGGCGGTCATAACCATCGCGGTCGGCACAGTTCGTTTAACGCTAAAACGGCTCTCGCACAGACCGCCCGCGGCAGAGGCATCCAACCCGTTGACGGACGATGTCGAGGATAGAGCTTTGTCGTCGAAGCGCGACGCGAAGACAGGCGCAACGAACACTGACCAAAACGGATTTTCGAAAGATACTTCTACTGACAAGAAAAACCCGGCGAAACAGATTGATGGTGGGCCGGTCCTCTTTGGTGAATTCGATTCGAATAGAGCCTCAACCAACTACCCCACCCGTTCGAGCATGTCGCAGGATAGAGACCCGGTCGCAAATGGAATAACTCAGAACTCAACTCGCAATAATGGCGTGAATGGTGAGCTGAAGCCGACGGAATCACACCTCAAGAAGGCACACCCGTTCGATGGTGACCTGCGTGATTTACCTTATGTTCCTCCGATGAAACGAGAACGGCCAGAGCGTGAGCCTCCTGCGGTTTTTCGGCGTCCTGATCCTCTTGCGAGTGCGAAGCAAACTGCACAACCGACCTCGCCGAACGTTTCCGCTCCATTACCTGCGGCGCCGGCGCCGACGCCGATCACAACCTTCGATGGCTTGGACTTTGCGAGTTGGGGAGACGGCCATCCGCCTGATACGAATGGGGACGTCGGCCCGACCTATTACATTCAAACGGTCAACACATCGATTGGTATTTACAACAAAAGCACGGGTGTGCGCGTTGCTGCATTTACCTACAACACCTTCATGAGCCAGGGCAGCTTCGGGAACGTGTGCGATACGGATAACTTTGGCGACCCTGTAGTCCTCTACGACACATTCGAAGATCGTTGGATCATCTCTGACTTTGCTTTCCAACTGGACGGCTCCGACAACGTAATAAATCCACCGGGAGCGTTTCAGTGCTTTGCGGTTTCCAAAACCGCCGACCCGGTGTCTGGCGGCTGGAACTTTTACTCGATCAACACGACTGGCGGGCTAGGCGATTATCCGAAGTTGGGGATTTGGCCTGACGGCCTTTACCTCTCGGTCAACATGTTCGATTACGCCGCCGCGGGATCGTTTCAGAACGTACGCGTCTATGCCTTCAACAAGGCGCAGATGTATGCCGGTGCGCCGACCGTGCAGGTGGTTTTCTTCAACCTGCCATCTGACCAGTTCACGGTGCTTCCCGCCAACGCACGCTTACAGACCGGCACGCCACCTTCGGGGAGCCCGAATTACATGGCTTCGGTCTGGAACTTCCTGAACTCTGAGCAGATTTGGAAGTTCAGTGTTAACTGGTCCACTCCGGCGGCGGCATCTGTGACCGGCCCGTTCAGTTCGACCATGGCGTTCTGGTGGGCACAATGGAGCGGCACATTCGCGCCTACGCCAAAGAACGATCTGGACACGCTGTACCCGCGGATGATGATGCAGAATCAGTACACGAACATCGGCGGCGTCGAGTCTGTCTGGACAAGTCACACGGTTGGCGGAGGTGCGACTCCAAATCCAACTTCAAATACGACAACCTCCGGCAACACCGCAGTGCGCTTCTACCAGGTAAATGTCACCGGCGGTACGGTTTCGGCGAATACGACGCAGAGCTTTTCGTACAGCCCCGACACTACCGTTTACCGTTACATGCCGAGCGCCACCGTGGATCGCCTGGGCGACATGGCCATCGGTTACACCACTTCAAACTCCGCGACCAACCCTGGCATCAAGTACGCCGGGCGGCTTGCCGGCGACGCAGCGAGTTCCATTACCCAAACTGAGCAGACAATGATTCAGGGTACCGGATCGCAGCAAGGCATGTGCGGCGGCACTTGTTCGCGGTGGGGCGATTACAGCGCGATGACGGATTCAGGGTACCGGATCGCAGCAAGGCATGTGCGGCGGCACTTGTTCGCGGTGGGGCGATTACAGCGCGATGACGCTCGATCCCGACGGTTGTACGTTCTGGTATACCAACGAGTATTACGCAACGAATTCACTTAACGATCTCACGCGCATCGGCTCGTTTAAGCTGAACCCGGTATGCACTGTGAACGGCACCGGCACAGTATCCGGCAACGTGACCGCCACCCCAGGCGGGGCGACAATCAGCGGCGCGACGGTCGCCCTCGGCAGCCGCACAACCACAACAGACGGCAGTGGGAATTATTCATTCACCGGTCTTCCGGCCGGCACTTATCCAACTATCTCAGCAAGCTATCCTGGCCGTACAACAGCGACAGTGAGTAACATTGTCGTTACTGCCGGCGGCACAACAACTCAGAATTTCTCCCTCTCGCTAGCATCGCAGAACGCTTGTCTGACTGATACGACGCAAGCTGATTTCAATGCGGGCGTTACGAATAGCACCGACCTTGCCACCAGCCCGGGTGACGTGGTGTTGACAAGGTCGGTAGTAACCGACGCCTCCGTCACCGACGGAAGTACGAGCGGCAATGGCTTCACGAACACAACTTGGATCGGTCAGACATTCACGCCGGCGGTGAGCGGTCAGCTCAAGACGCTGGACGTTGAACTCTTCTGTAGCTCCTGCTCAGGCACAACTTCGAGCATTGTTGTGAATGTCAACAACACCAGCGGCGGATTGCCGACAGGCGGCGCGATCACGACCGCAACAATTCCCGCGTTTAGCAGTAACTCCGGCGTCTTCTACTCAGTGACGTTCTCCTCGCCGCCAACGCTGACAGCGGGCACGGTCTACGCTTTCACCGTACACGCGTCCAGCTCGATCAGCGCGGGCACGTATGCAGTCGTGCGGACAAGTACCAATCTGTACGCGGGCGGGGAGTCAGTTTTATCCACGAATAGCGGATCGACATGGGGTACGTTCACAGGACAATCGAAAGACCTTGAGTTCCATACTTATATGGATACCGGCTACTCCTCGGGCGATTACACGTCTGGCGTAAAGGACTCGAACCCGGCGGGCGGCCCGACTGCGACAACCTGGCTGACACTCTCTTGGACGAATTCGTTGCCGGCAGGCACCGCGGTGAAGTTCCAAGCCGCGGCGAGCAATAACTCAGCCGGGCCGTTCAGCTTCGTCGGCCCCGACGGCACGGCATTAACCTTCTTCACGACGAGCGGCGCTTCGCTCTCTCAGTTCAACGGCAAACGCTATTTGAAATACAAAGCTTATTTAAGCACGACGAACAGCGCCAACACGCCGACAGTGAATGATGTCACTGTTTGTTATCAGGACTTGCAGGATTTGGTTTTTAATGCGAACGGAACTGTACCCGCAGGCACGTACAACAGTCTTACCGTAAACGCGCCGGCGATTGTGGACCTGACCGGCAACGCATCGTTTAGCGGATTTGTCCTGGTCAATTCCGGCGGCAGGCTGAATCTGGGAACGTCGATCGTTTCCGGCGGGGGAACGTTTACGCTCACCTCCGGGGGCATTCTCGGTATTGGCAGTTCCACCGGAATCACTTCGTCGGGCGCGACAGGCAATGTTCAAGGCACCGGCGCACGCTCATTCAACACGGGCGCGTCTTACGTCTACACGGGGGTCGCGAATCAAGCAGCCGGCAATGGTCTGCCTGCGACAGTCGCAAACCTGACGGTCGCTAATACCGGAGGGGGCGGCAACAACACGGTCAGCGGGAATGCAGGACAGACAGTTACCGGCTTGTTGTGGGTTCAGTCGGGCACGTACACCAGCGCCAGCACCTATCACAACGTGCAGATCGATCCCGGCGGAACACTATCGTTGGCCGCTGATGTGACTGTTAGCGGAAACTGGACCAACAACGGCACATTTAATTCGAATACCTTCAAAGTCACGTTCGACGGTAATACGAACCAGTCCATCGCAGGAACTTCGCCAACGGCATTTGCGAATCTGACAGTCGCCAACACCGGTGTTGGAAACAATACTGTGACCTTGTCACAGAACGTCAGTGATACTTCCCTTAATGTTACGAGCGGTAAATTCGATCAGGGCGCATCATCGAATCTGACTAGCGGCGCAATCACAATTTCATCCGGCGCCACGCTGCAAAACACTGGCACCGGCGACCTTACGCTGTCTGGTAACCTCGCGAACAGCGGTACCATCACATTCAACGCGAACGGCGCCGCGTGTGGCGGCAACGACGACATCCTGATTCGTTCGTCTGTCAATGGAGCGCAACGAACGTGGTCCGGCACAGGCGCCTTCCAAATGACTGACGTTGATGTGAAAGATCAGTCAGGCACCGCCGTCATCACTGTTTTGAGCGGAACGAACGGCGGCAACAACGGAGCGAATTGGGTCTTCGTCTCGACGTGTGCCTCGAACACTTACACGTGGGCGCCCACCATCGGCACCGATTGGACAAACCCGGCGAACTGGACGCCGACGCGCACCACACCAAATGCGAGTGACGTGCTGATCTTTGGCAGTGGCACGCCCTCGCCAATCGTCACCAATGTCGCAGGGGCCGTAGCCGGCACGAATGAGACGATCGCCGAGCTGCATATCTCCGGATCATCACCCACATTTAGCACAGGCGGCGGCGCGAATACTCTAAATATCAATGCCGGCACCGGCGTTAACGGTTTCGATCTTAGTTCATTCGGATTGACGCTGAGCGGCAGCAACCCGCTAACGATTAAGTTGGGTTCAGCCACAGTCGGAAATGTTGCGGGAACGATTGTAGTGACTGGTGGCGCACATCGATTAATCAGCAACGATGCCGCCGCGATTACTTTCCAATCAGGATCATTCTTTACAACCAGCACTGGATTCACCGGCAATCCGTTTGGTGATGGGAGCGTCGGGAATGGCGCGGCCGGCTCAGTTCTATTTGCCAGCGGTTCTACTTACTCGCACAACGCCGGCGGCAGCCCATTTGGCGCAACCGGTAATCCTTCGGTAGTTACTTTCCAAACTGGCAGTGCCGCGAGGTTTTTCACTGCAACCGGTTTCGACGGAAACGGCAGAACTTACGCGAATCTCGAAATAGGAAAAGCCGATCCGGGCGGCATCGCAGTCGCCGCCAGCAACAGCGGCAGCGGCAATTTCCAGTTCGACAATCTCACCCTAAACAGCACCGCCACGACGCAATCGTCACTGAGTTACGTCGGATCAGGATCTAGCATAATCACGATCCAAGGCAACATCACCAGCATTGGCAATGGCAACGGTGGCACGGCCCCGGATGTAAACCTCACCGGAGGTTCGGGCGGTATTCAAGTGAAAGTGCCGGGCCCCGGCGGAACCGTGACCTTCAGCAATAGCGGAGGAGCGCCCGCACACGGAATCATCTTCGGCAGCGATGGCACAGTCGATACCTTAACCACTGTAAATCTCGGTCGAATTGTGCAAATGGGTGCGACTCCCACGAACACGATTACTATTAACGGATCCATCGTGCCGAATTCAGGCGCGGTTGGTTACATCATCGGCAATGAGAAGCGGACGTTCGCTGGCCCGGGACCGGCAAGTTTCACTTTTGATGTGGGAACCATATTCGGCTACTCGCCCGTCGATACTCAGAACACCACGGGCTCAGGCAATTTGACGATTGCGGCAAAGGATGCGCCGGTACCGATTGTTGATGCTACAAAATCATTGAAACGGTACTGGACGCTCAACGGCTCAGGCATCACCACGAGTCTCACTTTCCACTACCTCGATCCCGCCGACATACCCGGCACGAGCAACGAGGCAAACTATCAAATCATTCGCATTGAAAGTGGCACAGCAGTGTCCTTTCCGAACGATGGCTGCGCCACTGCATGCGTCAATACCGCGAGCAACACGGCGACACTCGTTGGCGTTAGTCACTTTTCTGATTGGACGCTGGGTGAACCCGCAGCACCGACCGCGGTGAAATTGAGTAAGTTCGCGGCGACGAGTTACGACGATGGCGTTTCCGTCGATTGGGAAAGTGGATTCGAAGCAGAGAATTTAGGTTATGAGTTGTATCGCGAGCGCGCGGGTGTGCGCACACGAATAACACCATCCATGGTCGCCGGTTCGGCTTTGAAGGTCGGGCCACGCAGCCAGTTGCAAGCGGGTTATGCGTACTCGTGGTTTGACGCACAAGGCACAGCCGACGCCGTTTACTACCTGGAGAGTATCGATCTGCGCGGCGACAGAACTCTCACCGGGCCGATATCGCCGTCTAGAGGCATCGGCGAAAGCGGCAACGCGAACCGTGCACGAACACGGCTATTGGGGCAACCTGTTTCTTCGGATGATTTGGCAGATGCGGACCGGTTCGAACAGAGTTCGCCAGCGACGATTACAGCCGATAGTTATTCATCATTGAAGTTGGAAGCGGCTGCTCCGCCATCTGCGCTGTCAGCATCGCAAACTACGCTTGCGAGTAGTCCGGCGATAAAGATTTCAGTATCCCGTACGGGCTGGTATCGGGTGACGCCGGCTGAGTTGATCGCGGCGGGATTGGATGCGAACTCCGATCCGAGACGCTTGCAGTTGTTCGTCGGCGGTGAAGAGATTCCGATCGTCGTCAATGCCAACGGCAATCGATTTGAGTTGGGCGATTCCGTCGAGTTCTATGGCCAGGCGCTCGATACTTTGAGCACCAACACGCAGGTCTATTGGCTCATAAACGGCACCACCGGCGGCAAACGCATCACTCGGCCGAAAACGGCGAAGCCCAGCAATCAGGATTGGACGAACTTCCTCGGCGGCAGCTTCGGCATGACTGTCGAAAGAGCCGATAAGCTGATCTACTTCTCCAGCCTTTTGAATGGCGAAGCCACAAACATCTTCGGCCCGGTCATCACCAGCAGTCCGGCAACCCAGAACCTGACTGTCAACAACCTGGATACGACATCGACACAGGCCCAACTGTCCGTGACTTTGCAGGGCGCTACCGAAGTCGATCATCAGGTGCAGGTGGAACTGAACGGCTCGCCCGTAGGCGTCGTCACTTTCACGGGACGTGCGCATCCGACGCAGAACTTCAGCGTCTCACGTACCCTGCTGCATGAAGGCACGAATGAAGTGAAGCTCTCGGCAACGGGTGGCGATACAGACGTGAGTCTGATTGATGCTGTTTCCGTCACATACGCCCACAGCTATCGCGCGGACAACAACGCTCTGCGCTTCAGTGTCCCAGCCGGGCGGACAATCGTCGTCAACGGCTTCAGCTCATCAGCCATTCGGTTGATTGATGTGACGAACCCGAGCACGCCAAGCGAAGTTGCGCCTCAGATTGGACCGATGAACGGCGGCTATGCATTCAAGCTGCAAACCAGCAGCACCGGCGGCACCAGGACATTCACGGCTTTCACGGATGATTTGGCTTCACATCCGACGGCATTGACCGCCAATCAGCCTTCGAACTTAACCACGATGCCGGCTGTGGACATGCTGGTGGTGACGCATAAGAACTTCCGTTCAGCGGTTGATCCTCTGGCGGCGCAACGTCGCAGCGAAGGTCTCACTGTCTCAGTCATCGACATTGAAGACGTCTATGACGAGTTCAGCTTTGGAGTGCATACGCCCAACGCTTTGCACGACTTCCTCGCCTGGACCAACAGTCACTGGGCCCATGCGCCGCGCTATCTGCTTTTGGTGGGTGACAGCAGTTGGGACCCCAAGGACTCTCTGGGTCAGGGCTTCGCAGACTTTGTCCCGACCAAGCTGATCGACACGGTCTATCTGGAGACGGCTTCGGATGATTGGTTGACGGACTTTGACGGTGATGGGGTGGCGGATGTCGCTACCGGTCGTTTGCCGGCGCGGACGGCGGCGGACGCAACGCTGATGGTCAATAAGATCCTCGCCTATGAGCAGGAGCGACAAACCGGCTCACCTTTGCGTAGTGCCTTACTGGTGGCTGACTCAGGCTTTGAATCTGAAAGCAGTGCCACGGCGGCGCTCTTCCCCTCGAACATTCCAGTCACGACCATCAATCGCGCCGATGTAGGCAGTGACGACTTAACACGCACTCAGATTGTGAACAATCTGAACACAGGGCCACTCGTCGCGAACTACTTCGGTCACGGTTCGGTGACAGTGTGGACCGGAGCGGGGCTGCTCGACTCAGACCTGGCGACGAGTCTCACCAACCAGAATCGGCCGACTTTGTTTGTGCTGATGACCTGTTTGAATGGTTATTCGCACGACGCCTACATCGACAGTCTCGGCGAGTCCCTGTTGAAGGCGCCGCAAGGTGGCGCGATGGCGGTGTGGGCCTCTTCCGGCTTCACCGAATCGGGACCGCAGTTTGTCATGAGTTCACAGTTCTATCAGCAACTGTTCAGCTCCACCTCGGTCAGACTCGGCGACGGCTTCAAACCTGCCAAACTCGCCATCTCTGACCCGGACGTCAAACGCACCTGGCTCCTCCTCGGTGACCCGTCGATGAGACTGAGGTAACGGGGCCTCAAGACAACAAAGCGCGCTGACATCCTTTCGATGTGGCGCGCTTTTACTTACTTAATTGACTGCAAATGGTGCCGACTGGTGACCTTTCATAATAGACACCAAACGGACACAAAGAAGCGGTCAGCCGCCAGACATCCGCCGCGCAGAGCGGCCTTCGCCTTGCAACTTCCGCTAAACTCAGGCATTATAGCCACGGTTAATCCTTCTCTCGCGCATCAACGGTGATGCGCCCCGCGCACAAAACGATTAGCGCCGGACGTTTGGATGGTTCGAGAGCAGGCTCGCTACTAAATCTTCGAAGCCGCTCTGTTTGAAGAGCATCCGAACCAGGTCCTTCGACCGCTACCGTTTCGCCGAAGCCAATACGTTCGCAGCTTCTTTTTCATTCCCAAAGAGGAAAGGTATCTCTATGTCAACTAAACTTTACGTTGGAAATCTCGCTTTCCAAACCACTAGCCAGGAGCTTCAGGAGCTGTTTGCTCAAGCCGGCACGGTTGAATCAGCGAGTGTGGTCGAGGACCGCATGACTGGCCGTTCGAGAGGGTTCGCGTTCGTCGAAATGTCGACCGCGGAAGAGGCGACCAGCGCCATTGATCAATTCAATGGTAAAGAAGTCGGAGGCCGCGCTTTGAAAGTCAACGAAGCCAAGCCGCGCGAAAGTCGCGGCGGCGGTGGTGGCGGACGCGGTGGCTTTGGCGGCAATCGCGGCGGCGGCGGCGGCTACGGCAATCGTGGCGGCGGTGGTGGCGGCCGTGGTGGAAACAACTACGGCGGCGGTAACCGCGAACCACGCTGGTAATACGCGTTGGCAGGGCGCAAGTCTCTGTCTCTCCCGCGGTCAGTCAGAAACATCGACTACCATGGCCGGGTCAGAGACCTGCGCTCCCGCGCAAGGAAACGACACGACGACTGCAAGTCGTCATTAGCAAAAGGAACTTAATGGATTTTTCTCAACTGGGACTTGCGCCGGCGCAACTGAGCGTCTGCAAGTCTCTCGGATACAACGAACCGACACCTATTCAGCGACAGGCGATTCCTGTCATCCTCAGCGGCCGAGACGTAATCGGCTGTGCCGAAACCGGCACTGGCAAGACGGCCGCTTTTCTACTTCCCATCATTCAAAACATGAGCGAGCGCTCGAGACCCGGCCTTCGGGTACTCGTGCTCGCTCCGACGCGCGAACTCGCTTTGCAGATTCAAAAGAATTATGGCGACTTGAATCGCGCCAAAACTAACGCATCGGTGATTGCGATCGGCGGTGCGAACATACGTACGCAAATTAGCCAACTGCGAAAAGGCGCGACAGTTTTGATCGCCACGCCCGGACGCTTACTGGATCTGACGGAGCGTGGCGCGGTCAATCTATCGACGATTGAAGTCCTGGTTTTGGACGAAGCGGATCGCATGCTCGACATGGGATTTCTGCCGGCTATTCGTCGCGTGCTGGCCATGTTGCCAACCAAGCGACAGACACTTTTGTTCTCAGCCACAATGTCGTCGGACATTGAAAAACTTGCTCGCTCAACGATGAAAGAGCCGAAGCTGATCGAAGTAAGTCAGCGTGGCCGCGCGGCGACCATGGTCGAGCAGACTGCTTACCATGTGGAGCAGCATTCAAAGACCGCGCTGTTGATCGACTTGCTGGAAAAAGAAAGCAGTGAATTTGAGCGCGTGCTGGTATTCACGCGAACCCGGCGAGGCGCCGAACGCCTTTCGCATATTTTGAAAGCGCGCGACCATCGCGTGAATCGCATTCACGCCGATCGCTCGCAACCGCAACGCGAAGCGGCCTTGCGCGAATTCAGCGACGGACGAACACGCGTGCTGGTAGCGACCGACATCGCCGCGCGCGGGCTTGACGTCGACTCAGTCTCGCACGTCATCAACTATGACGTGCCGGGCGCACCCGAAGATTACGTCCACCGCGTTGGCCGCACTGGCCGGGCCGGCAATCAGGGCAAAGCGATAACCATCGTCGCACCCGTCGATGAATTATCGATGCGCGCGATCGAACGATTGACCGGACAAACGGTCAGAAGAATCCACCGGCCTGAGTATGGTGCCGCGACCACATCGGCGGCGATCGCGTCGCGATCACTTGCCGGATTCACGAGCCGGAACAGCGTGCGTTCCTTTCGACCGCGAGGTCGTCGCTGAGATTATCAAGATAGACTAAGGTGAGGACAATTATGGAAGAACAGAAAATCGCAATAGGAGATCGAATTGAGCAGATGTGTGCCACCTGTGGTGAGGAACGTGGACACATTGTGGCCTCAATCAGCAAGACCGGGAAAATCACCCGGGTAAGCTGTCCGATATGCAAATCGCGCGTTCCCTACAAAGCCGGAGTGACGCGAACGGCCCCCGCCAAGGCCGGCGCGCCTTACGATCGCGCACGCGTATATCGCCGCGGACAAACGATGACGCATCCCACCTTTGGCGAAGGTGAAGTAACGGCAGTTATCGAAACGGGCAAGATTGACGTACTGTTTGCCGATCGAATCCGCCGGCTGATCCACGCTAATGGATAGGTCATTACAGTTCGCAAGAGGAGTGATCGTCTTGCGGACTGCGGAACGGTCCTGCCGTTATCGCCAGTAGATTGCTCGAGCTGCCGGCGCGGCACCGGGTTGGCTTCACCACGTTGTGGGCGGAGCCATCCCGCTGAGCATGGTCTTTCAAGGCGAAGCTTATCTGTAAATGACTCCCACGATCAGGATCTATGATCGTGGCGATCCTTCTTCCCTTCTCAACGGGCTGCTGATGCAAGATCCCCCCGACTCTCGGCAGCTCGTCCCCAACTGCTAATAACATACTGACAGTCGATCTTCCGGAATTGTTGAAGCTCTTGCTTATGCTCTTCGTGGTCTACTTTCATCTCCTGATGAGCGCCATCAACCACTTCACTGTATTAGCCGGCGCATCAGCCGCCGCTTCACAACTTCGACGAGAACCAGGTAGGTGCCGTTCGCAACTGCAATGAATAGCAGGAACGACAAGGGCATCGGCGTGAATCCTATCAGCGAACCAAGCCGCGTGAACGGCAGCACCGTGCCAAACAGCACCACAGAAACAGTGGTCAGCGTCAACGCCAAACTTGGCCTACTCCTAAACGGATTGTGTGCGGTTCGAATGACGAAGATAACGAGGGTCTGTGTCGCCAGCGATTCCACGAACCAACCGCTGTGAAAGAACTGCTCTGACGCATGGAAGATTTTGAGCAACGCAAAGAACGTCAGAAAATCATAAATCGAACTGAGTGGCCCGATGTAAATCATGAAGTCGCGAATCAGCCTCACATTCCAACGCTGCGGTTTTTGAATGAAAGTCTCATCGACCTTATCAGTGGGAATCGTTACCTGCGCCAAATCGTAAAGAAAGTTATTCAGCAGAATTTGCGTCGGCAACATCGGCAGGAAGGGGAGAAAGACCGACGCCGCGGCCATGCTGAACATGTTGCCAAAGTTGGAACTCGTGCCCATCAACAGATACTTCATAACATTGCCGAAGGACTTGCGTCCTTCGATGATGCCGGCATGCAACACTCTGAGGCCCGGTTCGAGCAGAATGAAATCAGCCGCATCCTTGGCCACATCGACAGCCGTAGAAACAGAGATGCCGACATCAGCGGCGTGCAGCGAAGGGGCGTCGTTAATCCCATCTCCCAGGTAACCGACCACATGACTGCGAGCTTTCAGCGCCAGAATTATTCTGTTCTTTTGCGCGGGAGAAACACGCGCGAAGACCGAAGTTTGCTCGACTAAGTGCGCGAGCGCTGGATCGGTCATCCTTTCAAGTTCATCCCCAAGAATGATTCGTTCGCTGTCGAGACCTACCTGCGAACAGATATGTTGCGTTACCAACTCGTTGTCGCCGGTCAGAATCTTGACTTCGATGCCATCGCGACGCAGGGCGAGCAGCGAAGACTTCGCGCTCTCTAGCGGCGGATCAGAGAAAGTCAGGAATCCGGCGAGCACCAGCCCCTTTTCATCTTCCGCACGATAGACATCTTTCGAAGAGACATTCGCATAGGCGACGGCCAGCATACGAAAACCCTGCGCACAAAGCGCCCGATAAGTTTCCTGTGCGCGCGCGCGCGAATTGTCGTCAAGCGGGTTTTGTTGCCGGTTGAGTTCGTAAGCACTGCAAACCGTCAGGACGCTTTCCGGCGCGCCTTTGGTTATTAGTAACCTTCCGCCGTCGTGCTCGACGACGATCGAAACGCGACGTCTTTCGAAGTCGAAGGGGATCTCATCGATCTTCCGGTAATCATGAATGTCAGGATGGTCGTGTTGCAGCACCGCGGTATCAAGCGGATCGCTGCGGTGTCGTTCTTTGATCGCTTCGTCGAGTGGGTTGCTGACGCCCGTTTCATGGAGACTGTTCAGATAAGCGAGCAGAAAAACCCGTTCAGACGGACTGCCGAATGGGTCGACGTGCCGATCAAGCGCCATCTCGCCGCTGGTAAGCGTTCCGGTTTTGTCGCTGCAGAGAACATCGATGCTGCCGAAGTTCTGCATCGCTTCCAGGTGCTTGACGATTACTTTCTTGCGGGCCATGTGCACGGCCCCCTGACCCAAAGTAACCGTTGTGATCATGGGGAGAAACTCCGGGGTCAAGCCGACCGCCAAGGCAACCGCGAAGAGCAACGATTCCATGAAATCGTGATGCAGTACGACGGCGACCAACAGAACGAAGAGCACCAACAGGATCGTCGTCTTCATGATCAGCAGACCAAACTGCTTCGTTCCCCTTTCAAACTCCGTTTCCGGCGGCTTAGTCGCCAGCCGAGTGGCAATGTCGCCAAAGGTCGTGTTCTTTCCAGTAGCCGTAACCACAGCCGTTCCCGTACCGCTGACGATCGAGGTCCCGAGAAAGACTTTGTGTGCCTCAACAGAATCCTTTTCGTCGTGTGATTGAGGATCGATGGCAGCTTTTTCGACGGGCAAAGACTCCCCGGTAAGCGCGGCTTGTTGCACATGCAGATCGCGCGCTCGAACCAGGTCGGCATCGGCGGGCACCAGATCGCCCGCTGCGAGTTTAATAACATCGCCGGGCACGATTTCGCGTCTCGGCAACTCAATCGATTTTCCGTCTCGTAAAACAGTGGCGGTGGGAGCAACTTCTTTGCGAATGCGATCAACCGCCCGTTGCGACCGAAACGTCTGAATAAAGTTCAGCGCCACGCTCAGCAAAACCATCAGGACGATGATCGAAGCGTTGATGACTTCTCCCAGCGCGGCCGAAATGGCACTGGCGCCGAGCAGAATGATCGCGAGCGGATTGGCAAACAGAAGCAGCAGCTGAAAGACAGTCGCGGTACGTTTCGAGGCCGCCGGTTCGTTTGGCCCAAATTGCGCGAGGCGATTTCTGGCTTCAACTGAAGTCAGGCCGCCTGGCTGTTGGACGGTGGCGGGCGGAGAGAGAATATTTGTAACCGGTTGGTCGCGTTTAGGTGATGACGAATCGGGTGTAAACACAAGCGACGAAACCTGCCGAAGCTAACAAACCGACGGAGCCTGCCGTCGAGGCGCCCAGTTCAGTGACGGTGATCGCCAAACCGGCACTCTTACAGAAAACCGCATGCGCGTTAAAGATGGGTTACATAAGACACCCGGGACGCTTGAACCATTGTGTCATGAACTGCCGGGCACACTCATTCGATTAGTTTTTCCCGTAATTGTAATCGCAACAGATGTGCCGATCCGAATGTCTAGAAAAACTCGGTTCATGGGTTCCAGCGCAGTTTTTCTTTGAGGACAGTTGCGCACTCTGTGAGAGGAAACACGCTTTTGCATAGCTCGTCTGAATTCCGCCGCCGAATCTATGAAGCCGGTTCGAACAATTCGATCGGATTGCCATCGGGATCCTCCAACTGGATTTGACTCCCGGCAGGACCAGTCTCGATTTCGTTTCGAAAGGGTACTTCGAATTCTTTCAGTGTCTTCACCACCGACGCGATATCAGCAACTTTAAGGACGAGTCGATTACAGCCGCCCGGTTCCTGCTGACGTCCATCGGGCAGAGGCCGGGCACCCGAACTGCCAGGGCCGCTGAGAAAAACTTTAAGCCCGCTCATTGAGACGCTGGCAAACATCGAGCCTGCCTGATGCTCCAACTTGAACCCCAGATGCTGTGTGTAGAATTTGATCGAACGCTCGACGTCTTTTACTTGATACCGAACACCCCAAATCTCAAACATAGTTTTCCCTCCTTATAGATTTACTCTCTCGTTATCGTTGATCAGTTGCGGCGTGCGGGCGAGCCTGCGCTACGCAGATAAGCATCGATTGACCACACGCCGGCGCCGACAATGAGAAGGAACAGTGAACCAAGCAGCATCGCGAAATCGACGCGCGCCTCATGAAGCGTCGCCCAAAAGCCATACGAGGGAAGTTTGCTGACGTTGAAACGCCAGAACCCATGACCCAGCATGATCGGGACCTTGGTAGTAGTAATCGCCACCAGCATGTCGATGATGAGCGGTATCGCCGCGAGACGGGTCAATAGCCCAACCAGAATGAAAGCGCCGCAGACTATCTCGACGACGGCGACAAACGGCCCGGTGATTTGCGGTGACGGAATGCCGATCTTTGCGAAGCGACCCACACCTAAATCGTTTGCAAAAAGAAATTTCTGTATACCTTCGGAAAGAAACACTCCACCGACGACCAGGCGAATCAGAATCACAGAAGCCGGGGCGTTGCTGGCAATTATTCGCTTCATGATTCCACCTCGTCGAGTTTAGCTATCGAAATTCGTCAACGAGTCACGATAGCTTCTCTTTTTCTGTCACGTCAAAGACAACAGTTCCGTGCAGTTATTCTGGTCAATATTTACGGCACTGCTGAATCGTAGCCGTGATTATTGTGAACCGTTTGACTAACCAGAATGCTAACTATGAGGAGAGATCTATGCTACCGTTTCACGATTTCGAAGAAATCACCTTGGTATTCATCAAGCTCCCGGAGTCGCTGACCGAAGAGAAGTATGGAACTTCTCGAACGTGAACAATTCCTGGCTGAACTTGAGGCCATTCGCAGCGATGTGGTTGGTGGTACGGGTCGTCTTGTGCTGGTCAGCGGCGAGGCCGGCATTGGCAAAACATCATTGGTCGAACACTTCGCCGAAGACCACAAGAACGTTTTGTGGGGCGCGTGTGATGCATTGTTCACCCCTCGGCCGCTCGGGCCACTCTACGACATAGCTCATCAAATTCGTGGCAAGTTACTAGCATTGCTCGAGGAAGAGGCTCCTCAGCCATTCATCTTTTCCGCAGTTCTAAATGAGCTCGAAGATACGCAACCCTTGTCATTAGTCGTCATCGAAGATGTTCACTGGGCAGACCAAAGCACACTTGACCTGCTTAAGTTTCTTGGCCGGCGGATCAATCGAATTAAATCGATGCTCATTGTCACTTACCGTGACGATGAAGTTACTGCTGATCATCCACTGAGGCTGGGTGAATGACAAGAAGGGTAGATGCGCGATCAATACGTCGCAGTAAATGAGGGTGTGTTTGTTAGTGTAGCTAAGGGCCGTTGATCCTCTAGGGTCAGTGGCCCTACTACGCTTTATGTGATCGATCACTGTACCGAAGTTGTCTTCCATTCAGCACGCGAGATTGCCGGATTCATCGAAGTGTCAGAATATTTAGGAAAATCAAAAAAGAAGTGAAAAGCTGAGTGAAACTGGAGAGTCTGTGAGTTCCCCCTTCGGCAATAATTTTTCTTTCAATTCCCCAGGACAAGTAACTCCAGTCTGCACAGGAACCAAGGCATCAGCCCAAAGATGCCGAGCATCATGAAATAAACAATTCCCGAAACAGTATCGCGGGGGCGATCTGGATGATCTCGCTGAAATCAAGTGTGTAGATTAGATGTGCGCTCATTTTCGGTCCTCTTCAAAATCACCTACCACTTTGGATAAACAGTAATGAGTATGCCCGGTGCCTTGGTCTTCAATGCCGAGCCGCTGGCACCTTGAATCAGGTCGATCAGGGTGATTCAGGGCGTTTCAAAAAGCGCGTTTTCCTCCCACGGAGTGCGCAAGTTTCCTCAAAGAAGCGTTGCACATGAGTTATGCGCACCCTATTCCTCACGACTTTGAGACGGCATATCGGTTGCGATCAAATACGCCAGAAACCAAGCGAATGAGTGTGCCCAGCAGTTCATAACGCAGCCCGGGTTTCAAACCTGCCGGCACCTTTTGTAAAGCGTGGAGGCAATTACGAAAGTCAAAGAAGTGATGACTCCGAATGCGAAAGAAGTCAAAGAAGTGATGACTCCGAATGCGAAAGCCATTTGGATCACTGAGAGTCTGGCGGACGCGGCCAAAGAGATGTGGGGAGATTTGTGGGGCCGGGTACATTCATGGCAGGAAAAGCGAGCGGTGCTTGGTTCAATGAGCCATGCGCCCGGCGTTTCCAGAGTAGTGGATCATCTGCGAGTTGATCCCTATTTCTAATTAACTAATTTCGCAATTATCAGATGGAGGAAAGAGACAATGAAGAACAAAGAAAGAAAAGACTTGGAGCTGGCGCGCAAGACTCCGGAGGTTAATCCCTTCGGCATGATGCGCCGCTTCACCAAAGACATGGAGCAGTTGTTCGAAGATTTCGGGGCTTTCAAGTTTCCGACTTTCTTCAATCGTGAGTTTCCCTTCACCTCAGAGTTCAAGGATTTCGAGTGGATGCCGCAGGTCGAAGTCACGAAGTCCAACGGAGACTTCATGGTAAAGGCGGACCTCCCCGGTTTGACCAAAGACAACGTCAAGGTCGAACTCACTGACGAAGCCCTGACAATCTCCGGCGAACGCAAGGAAGAGAAGGAAGAAAAGGAGAAAGGCTTCTACCGCAGCGAACGTAGCTACGGCCGTTTCTTCCGTCAGATTTCGTTGCCTGAAGGCGTAAAGACCGACAAGGCCAATGCGACGTTCACCAACGGTGTCCTGGAAGTGAAGATTCCGGTCGCCAAGATGGAATCGCACGCGCGGAAACTCGAAATTAAGGAAGCTCCCGAGAAAGCAATCAAAGCGGCTGCGTAAGCGCCAACAGCGAGCGGGTTGCTCCGGATACGCACTGTACGAGCGCCAGCTCGCTTCGGCGGTTTTGTAGTTAGAGATGATAAACGATGTGGACGTTCTCAACATGTAGCCGGCATATTCACTGCGATGATTGCGGGTTGCGCCGTTGCTGGCAATTGTTGTTGATCAAGCGCTTCATCGAATTGAGTCCAGGCGTGCAGGACAGCATGACTTTTTAAGGGCACGTCCCAGAGAGATTTGGGACGTGCCTTTTGTTTTTGCAGCGTCTCCCCGCTTTAGGCGGCAAGGAGAAACGAAAATGAGACACAAAATAATTTTGGCTCTGCTACTGACGGCGCTTTTCAGCGCCGCCGCGCTGGCGGAAACAAAGTCTGACTACGATCGCAACTTTGACTTTTCTAAGCTGCGCACCTGGGACTTCAAGGTTGTGACGCGGATGCCCAACGATCCGATTGCTCGAAACGAACTTTGGGATCGCCGGATTCGCGACGGGCTGATTTCGCATTTCGCAGAAGTTAGTTTCACGAACGTTGATGATGGCGAGCCAACTTTCCTGGTCAACTACTTCATGGGGCTCAAAAAGAAATATGACGTTCGGTATCTCAACTATGGCTATCCTGGACGCTGGGAAAGCATGAATCGCTATGGTCGTTGGTACGGCTGGGGTCCGGGTTACGGCCGCCCGGACGTCTGGAGAATTCCATATACCGAGTCAACGATGATCGTCGACGTGATCGACTCGCGCACCAATCATTTGGTGTGGCGTGGCTATGACACTCAAACGATCGATTTCGAGAAGTCTGAAAAGACTATTCACAAATCCGTTGAGAACCTGACCAAACGATTCCGCAAAGACGTCAACAAGCAACTGAAGCGGATTCGATAAAACCCAAGCGAAGCACGGTGCGTGGAAGTGGAACCTTCTTCCGGTGACTTAAG
>Ga0207644_10000548_pt1 | contig 24411 bp, 21 predicted proteins | sample KBSS73metaG_FD_184326 | JGI IMG/M metagenome (GOLD analysis project Ga0207644, IMG submission 184326) | Switchgrass rhizosphere microbial communities from Kellogg Biological Station, Michigan, USA - KBS S7-3 metaG (SPAdes) (version 2) | ecosystem: Host-associated > Plants > Roots > Rhizosphere... | reverse complement strand
CGGTATGGGGCGATGCGGCGCTGACCAAATTCGCCAGCGCTTCCGGACGAGGACCTCCGTGCCCGCGCATTCGGTCAAACGCCTCAGGAACGGAACTCGCTACGCCGAATGGGAGCCCTGCGATTACCGCACCGCCAGCGAAAACCTCCGGATAGGTGGCGAGCATGGCCGCAGCCATTGCGCCTCCAGCCGACAGACCCGTGACGAAGACGCGCTGAGGGTCCGTGCCATGCCGGCCCTGCACTCCCGCGACCATTTGTCGGATCGACAAGGCCTCGCCCTTTTCGCGGGCTGCATCATCCGGTGAAAACCAGTTGAAGCACAGGTTGGGATTATTGAGGCGTTGCTGCTCCGGATAGAGCAGAAGAAAGCCATGTTGCTCCGCGAGCCGCGACCAGCCGGAGCTCTCATCGTAGCTCGCCGCGTTCTGCGTGCATCCATGGAGAACGACTACGAGCGCGGCTCCCGGCCCAGCGCTTTCGGGCACATAGATCCAGGCGTTCAGCTGTCCGGGGTTTGATCCAAAGCCACCGAGGGCTCTTAGGCGTTTACTGGTGGGTGAATGTAGGGGCAGGCCGCGGGGCAGCCGCCTCAGGCGGGCGAGGGTGTCAGACAAGCTACGCACAGGGCAAACTCCGAAAGGACGATTACAGCATCGGAATTTGCTGCGCTGCACAATATGGCGCCGGGTGTGACCATATCAATGGCCGGGCGGCGACAACCTGCCAGGAGTTTCACCAGACCGTGCGGCGGTGCCGCATGATAATCCGCGAAGGCGGCTTCCTGCTCCAACTGACTCAGTCCGAGCGATCCGATTTGATTGAACCTCACCTTCGGCCAACGCGCCGTTGACAGGCCCACGGCCGGGTCCCCGCGGGCAGCGTGACACTCGGCCTAGGGCCGCAACCGACCCAACCTTGGACATTAAACTAGTCGCTGAGGCGGGTGGCCCCCTTGGAAACTATACGGCGTCCGGCTCGGCGGCTTCGCGCCTGAAAAAGATGACGACCCGCAATCCGTCGTTCGGTGCGGAATGGACTTCCAGTTCAGCCTTGGCATTCTGTTTCAATGACTGAGCAATCACAGCGCTGAGCTTACCTGATTGAGGCCAGGTTTCGCCTTCCGGCAGGCCAACGCCGTCATCGGATATGACGACGCGGCACCCTGTATCAGTGACTAGGCTCGACACTGAGATAGTACCTCCGTCGCGCCCGACGAAGGCATGCTTGAGTGCGTTTGTCATAAGTTCGTTGACAACGAGACCGGTCGGCATGGCAACATTGATTGAGACCGGCCAGGTGTCGACCTTGAGGTTGAGGCGGATACCCTCCACCGCATGCGCCTGCATGACGGACGATGCGACCTGGCTCAGATACACGCCAAGGTCGATCCCATCGCTTGCACCTTCTCCGGCCAGAAGGTCGTAGAGTATCGCGAGCGCCTGGACTCTGCCGGCCAGACGGTCGAAGCGATTGCCAGTCTCGCCGTCAGGAACGTTGCGAGCCTCCATTCGGATCAACGCCGTTATCATTTGGAGATTGTTTTTCACGCGATGCTGCAATTCGCGAAGCAGAACGTCCTTGTCGCGCAGCAGCTGAGCATATTGTTCGGCAGCGCTTGGGTCACGCTGCCCGATCCTCGACAAGGCTACGAGGCGGAACATCGGCACGCCCTCGTCGCTCTCGATCGTGTTCGACCAAGCATCGACATCGACGCAGTCGCCGTCCCGATCGATTGTGAAGGTTCCGATATATTCCTGGTCGCTTTGAACGGCCTCGCTTAACGAAGTGTCGTCACCCCGCGCTGCCGCGACGCCCGGGAGGACTTTCCAGTCATTGCCATGGATCTTCGCTGCACGTTGGCCGGTGAGGCGTTCGAACTCTAGATTGCAGTAAAAGATGGCTTCCGATGCGCCGACGTCGGAGACGGCGATCGCGACCGGGACGTGATCGAGAAACTGCTTAAACCGATCGCTTTCCAGAGCATCGGCGAGAGCCGGAGTAGCGAGAGCCGGAGTAGCGAGAAGCTGCTCGATGCCCTCGGCGTCGGTGTTCTCGTCCATGTCCATCTGTGACCGCTAACTACAGGAGCTCATAAGAGACAACCAGCCAACATTTGATCGCATGCGGCCTGCCCGTTGCTTGATAGCAACGCCGTTATATAATCAACGTTAGTAAGGAACGTCGATGGGTGGGCCTCGTTAGCCGCGAGTGAAAACCGCCGAGTTGATCAAAAAGATGCGTGCACGTGTCGAGCAAGCTCGGCGCCTTGCCAAATACATCAACGACCCGCGGACGACCGAGACGCTGTTACTAATGGCCGAGGAAGGCGAAGCGGATATTCGGAAGTTAGAAGAGGGTCGGCACCTCGAGCGCTAAACGTCTGCTTTCGACCCATTCCTGCCATTCGAGACTCATCGCGACATGACGGGTTGACCCGACTCGTCAGCTTGCGCCACCGCAAATTCAGGCCGCCAGTCGGTAGCGCACCAGCATTTCTCAACGGTCGAGCACGCGTGACGTGACGCGTTCGATTCTCGATTCAGTTGAGGAGCAAGATTATGCGCACCTTACTCAATGCGCTTGCAGTGGCATCGACCCTGACCGCAATCTCCGCAATCGCCTCAGCACAGACTGCCAGGGAGGGCGGCGCCACGCCTTATATCGAAATCAAGAACGAGCCTCCGCCCAGACTGATAGTTGATCCCCCACTCGCCGAAGGCCTGCCCAAGGGCCTCGTCTGGATCCAATATCGAGCAGAAAATGTTCGCATCTCGCCCGTTCTCAGCGAGGGCGCCCTTAAGGTGTCGCCACGCGTGGGCCATTTGCACATAACCGTCGATGACTTGCCATGGCTGTGGGCGGATACGAGCAACAGCAATACCATCGACATATATGGCTTGCCGCCCGGCCCCCACAAAGTGAAGATCGATCTAGTTGATGCAAACCACAATCTGTTCCCAGGACAGAGCAAAGTGGTGAGTTTCACCATGCCCAATTGGAACGGCCATCACTAGCTCGCCCCGCGTCCAATCAGAGGGCGCCACGGAAAGGCCAAGGTCCCCGACCGAGTTGAAGCCGAGCAGCCGACGGATTGAGGCTTTCTCGGACGGTGTGTTTGCGGTCGCTGTCACGATCATCGTTCTTGAAGTTCGTGTTCCAGACAGTCTTGCGTTCACGATTGATGCGCTGGCGCTGCAGCAATTCGCCACTTTGCTCGGGATCTACGCGCTGACCTTCGTCGTGGTAGGAATCCTCTGGGCCAACCATCATTATCTGATCTTCACATTACCCACCACCGACCGCGCTGCGGTGTGGCTCAATAATAATGTCCTCTTCTGGGTGACGATGGTCCCTGTCGTCGCCCGCTTTTTCGGGCTGCACCCGACCTCGCCCAGAGCCATAGCCGCGTATGCTTTTGTAGTAATGATGTGCACCGTTTCGCTCTCACTGCTGAGACGCCACGCATCGCGAATAAGCGATAATCACTTTCACATAGCAGTGCACCGCCGGGTGCTCCAAAAGGTCTGGATCGCGATCGCAGCATATGCAGCCGCTATTCCGCTGGCATTTGTCGATGTCAGACTGAGTTGGGGGCTTCTCATCATTCTGCCGGCAATGTTCTTTCTGCCAATCGTTCGCGCGGAAGTAGGCGATCACTAGTGTCTGCTTTCCACCCAAAGGCCGCCCCGCGAAGAACTTTTGGCGAAGTTCACGTGCTTGTCATTCGACGGCAATGTCGGTGCGTGCAGCTTCAGCTAATGGACGCACCTGTAACGGGCGCCTCACTGGCTAACATCCGTGAGGACATGGACCAACTGGCTGATCACCTCGCCACAATGATCAAATATCACGCGGACGATCCTGCCGTGGTTGCCAGCCTCAGGCGCGCACAAGCGGCGGCGCGACGCGGGGCCACTCTGACTCTCAAGTATCGCGCTCAGCCTTAATGTCAGGAATGGGTCGGAGGTTGTCGCGGCACTTTGGGTGGAAAGCCGTTAACTCAGCGAGCTCAGGGTCACCTCTTGAGGCCTGCCATTGTTGCCCACTGAAACCGAGGACGGTCTCTCTATGGTTTGATGGCGGGTCTCAACGACAATCCAGCCGTTATTCGCCCGTAACGGCGGAAACTTGCTGCTTCGTTGCGGGTTTTTGGATCGCAATCGGAGAGAGGCCGGTGTCAACGACCCACGAGGATGCTGACGTCGCGGCGGTAGAACGCGAACTGGTGCAATCGCTGAAACGGTGTCGGCTGATCGTCCGCAAGGGACGCCAACTGCTTCAGTTGGGCCAAGCGGCGCGACGGGATCCTTTCTAAACAGAAGATTTTCACGCGGCCCAGCTAATTATGCGAGTAAATCGGCCAAAGGCCTTGGGAGGGGGTTTGTGATGCGTAATCCGGCGAACGATGACCAGATGCCGAAAACCGTTGAAGAGCTTCATGTAGCCCTGCGCGATTGCCGAGAACACCTTAACCGTCTGGAAGAGCTTCTTCTTAAGAGCCAAAAGGAACTCGGCCCGAAATAGGTGCGCCGCTTCCCGCCGCCCGACGATCGCGCACATTTAAGGCCGCTAGGCGCCTCAGTAACCTTGCGCTGCTAATGGCAGGAATGGGTGGAAAGCTGACATTGAGGTTGCTCCAAGTGCGGGTGATTCGATCGAAGGCAGCCTCAGAACTTCGAGCAAACAGATTCCCTCTTTTCGCCGCAGAAATCCGGCAAATGGGTATCGCGCCAATAGCGCATCAACCCGACCCGTTCGGCAATAGGAATGAAGCGCGGATCCGCCCTCAGCGGCGCCAGTGCCGGCGTCGAAAGCACCCCTAGGCCTACCCGAAGCGGCTGAGCGAGGAACAAGCGATCTTCCACTTTCGGGTCTTCAGCGGCGAGCGTGGGAAACAGCAGGTCGGCAATTGCGAAGGCTCCGTCCGGGTCGCCACTGCGGACCAGCGCGACGAGGCAGAAATACGCGAGGCTGTCCTCGATCGGTTGGGAAGAGCAGCGCGTCCGGACTTGCTGCGGCCGCTGGGCGGAAACATCGGCGGCGATCGCAGCTACCGCATTGCGATCGATCACATCGACATCGGTTGGCATCGTGGCGACGAAACGGGCCGCGTCCTCAATGCTTCCGCGGTCGAGCATGCCTTCAATGCGCGCTGCAAATGCCAAATCGAAGTTTGGCCACCAGCGGCGGACCTTCTTAAATTGCTGATCGGCGCGGCCGCGAAGCCCAACGCCTTCGAGAAGCATGGTCGACGCTGCCAGGCGCCCGGCCATATATGGCATCGCCGCTACCGCAAGCCGGTCGTAGGCGAGCGCTTCCTGGAAGCGGCCGACGCTCACCAGCTGATTGCGGATTCCCGCTGCGATGAAGGGCGAGTCGGGATCCACCGCATAGGCCTTGCGCAGCGAGGTCTCGCACTCTTTCAATCGGGCCGGGGAATGGAGCATGCAATCAGGCCAGGCGACGTCGCCATAGCCTGGCGCGAGGGTGCGGGCGCGTGCGGCTGCCGCCCGGCCTTTGGTCAGCGCGGCCATTCGGTCGCCGGGTGCAAGCAGCGGCAGCACGTGATTGGTGATCATCGCGAGGCTGAGCTGGGCGACGGCGGAATTGGGCATCTGCCCTGCTAGCCGCTCGACGGACTGGTACGCGCCGACCGGGTCCTCGAACAGGATCATCATGTTCCATTGGCGCAGGACCTCGCCAGTTAGCCGACGATCTCCGGGCCGCTCGCGATCGAGCGCCATCAGCGCTCCGGTCGTCGCCAGCGATGTCGCTGCGAACGCGCCTATTTGCTCCGGCAGATTCTTCGCCTGCTCGGCAGGCACGCTGAAACGGCGGGACAAGAGGAGAGTGCCGTGCGTCAGGTCATCGAGCTGAAGATAGGCCTCGACCCGCCCGCTGACCGATCGCACTTGACCGGAAAGCCGAAGGTCGGACGGCTGGGCCTGGCCCAATCCTCTGCGCGGCCTGAGCACCGGCAGGCCGGCATTGGTCAGCATGTCGGCGACGATGGAGTCGCTCGCCTGCGCGGTTTCACTTGCAAGCGCTCCACCCGCCGACGCGAAAGGCGTGAGTTCGACGACGGCAATCGGAGGATGCGACTGGTCGGGATGTTGGCGGAGCCAGAGCAATGCGGTTGCAGCCGCGGCAGCGACTAACGCGGTCAATGCCGCCCACCGCAGCCTGCGGCCGAACCGAGAAGCGCGCTGGACTTCGGTCAGGCGATAGCCTGACTTGGGCACTGTCTCGATGGTGAAAGCACCGCTCGCCTTGGCGATGCGCCGAAGAAGCAGGATCGCGCGGTTCACGACATCCTCGCCGACGATCCGGCCGTCCCAACAGGCGTCGATCAGCTCGTCGCGGGTGACAACTTCGCCGCGGCGTTCAGCAAGCGCGACGAGCACTTTCATCACCAGCGGCTCGACCCGCTCCGACCGATGATCGAAGTGTACCTCTCGCGCGAGCGGCTCCACGTGGAGCTTCCCAAGCCGAAACGACGACCGCTCGGACAAATCGATCGAGGGCGATGCAATCAACCTGGGGCGATCCACAGCGCACTCCTCCCGAGCGAGGCCGGCTACCACGAAATCACGAAAAAATCAGGTTACCTCCATCGCCTTGCACCGACGATTGAGTGACCCCGGCGTCCGACTTGCAACCTGGGGATATGACATGCGCTTGCTTTCATTACGCACAGCGGCGGCAGTGATCCTGGCCTTCACCACAGCGGCGTGCGGCGGCGACGGCAGCTACACGGCGATGATCCCGGCGCCGACACCGGCCCCCACGCCGACACCGACGCCGACACCCGCGCCTCCGCCCGGACCAGCGATCCCGGCCGCTGTGCAGACGGCATCACCCGTTTCACCAGTCGCAGGAACCACCAAATTCTCGACGCTGACACAGGCGACCGACTTTCCGCTTCTGATGACGGCGGCAAAGGGAGGAACGGGAGACGGCGACTCCACAACGACGTCATTGGGCGGGACGATCCGGGCCAACCCCGACGGCACCTACACACTGACGATCAACAATACGGCCCTTGGCATCAACAACGTCACGGTTCCCAGCCAGTCAGGCATCTGGAATCTGCGTGGAGCGAGCAACTCCCCGACACTCGACTACACACGCTATGGATACTGGAGTCGCGACGACGGCGTCGACGGTGTCTTCAATCTCAGTGCATGGACAACGGGCTTCATAACGCCGCCCTCAAGCATCCCAATTCAAGGGACTGCCGCTTATGCCGGCCAGGCGGCAGGGCTCATCAATGCCGCCATCTCCCCAAACACTTTCGCCGACTTCGACAGCAGCTTCACAGGCAATGTCAGCCTGACCGCAAACTTTGGAGCATCGACGCTCTCCGGGTCGATCACCAACATCACGGCCTCCAGCCTCTACACGGCGCTCACCGGGCCGGTGAACGACATCGGCTTCACCGCTTCCATCAACAACGCATCCAACCTGTTCTCAGGCACTACAAGCGTGACCGGCCAGTTAGCCGGGCCTTACGCCTTCGGTCCGACCGCGGCCGGGTTGATCGATGGACGCTTCTACGGCCCGCATGCAGAAGAGGTGGGCGCCGTGTTCAACTTGACCGAAGGTACGCGGCGCCTGATCGGCTCGTTCGGCGCCAAAAAATAGAGGCTGTGTTCGCTGCGCCGCTCATGGCCTGGAAGGTTCATGGGAGGCTCCGTTGCTAGGAGCGAGCCTCAACAATGGCGCAAATCCTAGTGGCAACTTTGGGTGGAAAGCGGACGCTACGAAGACCCGCTTGTGCCGAACTAGGTTCCAAACTGAGCAGATGGCGTAGAGCGCGACAACGCCCTTTCATCGTCGGTCATCTCTTCTTCAATGCTGTCGAACAGCGGCGAGCTGAGATATCGTTCACCGGTGTCCGGAAGCATGCACAGGATCACGGATCCTGCTGGCGCAGTGTCGGCGATCTGGCGCGCAACGGCGAACGTCGAGCCGCCAGAGATGCCGGTCAGGATGCCCTCTTTCTCTGCCAGCGCCCGAGCCCATTTGACGCCCTCTGCGCCGGCCACCGGAACCACTTCATCATACAAGCCGGAATCAACGCCTTCCTGAAGAACGAGCGGAATGAAATCCGGCGTCCAGCCCTGGATCGGGTGGGGCTCCCACGCGGGATGGCTCACTAGGGGAGCGCCATCGGCCGACCGTTGTTGCTCGAGCCCACTGCCGAGGAGCTGCGCGTTCGCCGGTTCGCTCAAGACGATGCGGGTTTCCGGCCGCTCACGCCGCAGCACGCGCCCAACGCCGACGAGCGTTCCACCGGTGCCGTACCCGGTGACAAACCAGTCCAGCCGCTTGCCGGCGAAATCGCCGACGATCTCTCGCGCCGTCGTGCTTTCGTGCATGTCGGCATTGGCCGAGGTTTCGAACTGGTGGGCGAGAAACCAATCGTTCGCCTCCGAAAGTTCGACGGCCTTCCGGTACATGCCGTAGCCCTTTTCCGCGCGCGGCGTGAGGACCACCTTCGCACCGAGCATGCGCATCAGCTTGCGGCGTTCGACCGAGAAGCTGTCGGCCATGACGATGACCAGCGGATAGCCCTTCTGCGCGCAGACCATTGCGAGGCCGATGCCGGTATTGCCGCTCGTCGCTTCTACGACGGTCTGGCCCGGACGGAGGGCGCCGGACCGCTCGGCTTCTTCAATGATGTTGAGCGCAAGCCGGTCCTTAACGGAAGAAGCTGGATTAAAGAATTCGGCCTTGACGAAGATCGTCACGCCAGCGGGCGCGAGGTTGTTGATCCTGATTGTCGGCGTATCGCCGACGGTTTCGAGGATGCTTTCGAACAGTTTCCCGCGTCCGTTCGTGGATCTGATTGTCCCCGCCATCAAACTCTCCAGCTCTTGTGCGTCTGTTAGAAGCCGAGCCCGGAGAAGGCTTCCGTCACGCGCTCTCTTACTGGGCCATCGCGGAATGGAAATGACTTCAGGAAGACGTCGGTCGTTAAATTGGGATCGCGCTCCCTGATGTCATTGGCCCAGTAGCGCGCGGCGGGCTTGTTGCCCGCCCAGGCGTGGGAAATGGCCGCCATCGCCGCGATCATTACATGCGCCCGCGGCTCGCGCGCCGCCCGGTCGACCAGGGTTGCGCCCTCTGCTTCGTCGCCGAGGATCGCCTGATTAAAGCCGGAGCAGGACAGCATCGCATAACGCAACGGGTCGATTGGGCTTCGGCGGAGCGCCGCGTTCGCCTTTTCCTTGCCAGAGTTGGAATCGCCCATGAGCATGTGGGTGAATGCCCGGGAGTAGATGGCCTGTGCGTAATTGGGGCTGAGCGCGATGGCCCGGTCCAGCCAGGGTACGCTGCTTTCCAGCTCGTCTTCCAGCCACATGGCACGGCCCATCATCAGATTTGCGGTCGGATCCTGCTCGTCGAGCTCGATCGCACTTTCGGCCGAGTTCCGCGCGCCAGCGGCCTCCGCCTCGATATCGTCGGAATATTGCATGAAGGCATTCTGGAACCGTGCGAAGGAGATACCGGCATGGGCCTGGCTGAATCCGGGATCCAGCGCCGTCGCTCGCTCGAAAAGCTTCAGGCCTTGCGCATTGTCCGCGCGGTTAAACCGGAAGACGTGTTGGAGGCCGAGATGGTATGAGGACCAGGCGCTCAGGTCCTCGGGCGCGCGCTGCCGTGCCCGCTCCGCTTCATGATGCGAAATCTGCAATTCGAGCGCGCAGATGACTTCAGCGAGGATGTTTTCCCGGACCTCGTGAAGCTTCTCGATCTCGCCTTCGTAAAAGTCGCCCCAAATGGCGACGCCGGTCGCAACGTCGATGAGCTCGACGGCGACAGCAACGCGGTCGCCAGCAGCATGGACCGTGCCGGTGAGGCAGTAGGTAACACCCAACGTAGCGCCGACCTGCGCGAGATCGCCCGACCATCCCCGGAACCGAAACGACGAGCCGCGCGCAATCACCATCAGAGATCGCAACCGGCTCAGCCCGACGATCAGGTCGTGAGGAACGCCGTCCGATATGATCGCGAGGTGGGGGTCGGCGCATTCGAAGGGGAGAACGGCGATCGAGGGCTTGGAGTCGATCGGGTCGAGCGGCCGCATGGGCGCGGCTTCGGCCTCGCATGCCGAGACTTCGCCGACGAACCTGAAGCCCCGGCCGTGAACGGTCCGGATCAGCCGCTGTGCCTCGCCATCGTCGCCGAGCAGCTGGCGAGCGCTTTTGATCCGGCTGGAGATGGCGCTGTCGCTGACGGCCCGGCCGCCCCAAATCGTGGCCACGAGTTCGTCCTTGCTGACGAGGCGGTCGCGGTTCTCGATCAAATGGAAAATAAGTGAGAGGACCTGGGGCTCGGCTGAAAGCAGGCAGTCGTTCTTGCGCAACTCGAACTTGCGCAGGTCGAGGACATGGTCATCAACGCGATACCGCATCGCCGCAGATCGTAGCACGGCAGCAACCTCCACGAAATCTCCAGCCGATCTCCAAGCTTTGGCTCGTGGCGTCACCTATTCTCGACGGAAGTTTGCGTGGAGAGTTGAAATGCGCGCTCCAGACTATCGACCGATGCTGCTGGCGGCGGCTTTATCACTGGCAGGATGCGGAGGTGGAAGCGGCGGCGGAGTCGCTTCGATCCCAGCGCCGCCGGTGACCCCAACGCCAACGCCAACCCCAACGCCAGCGCCGCCTCCGATCATCCCCGCCGCAACGACGAGCCAGCAATTCGCAGCCATAGGCGCGGCTCATCCGGGGGGGATCAATGCGGCACCGCTGCTTGACGCCGGCGAGCAGCTGCAGGTGCGCTACGTGGAGTCATCCAATTCGTACGAAATCCAGCTTCCTCACACTTCGAGCTGGGCTGCATTGACGAGTTGGAGTCCCGAAGGGCCGGTGTTTTTCCCAGGCGGCTTTGGGAGCGACATTGGCGGCCTTTCGCTAAAAAAGATCGACTATCAATATTCGAACCTGTTTCGATGGGGCGCACGAGGTTCAACCGGCTTCGGGTTCGAAGCGATTGGAATCGCCACGGCCGCGAGCGGTGTTCCGGTAACAGGCAATGCATCCTACACTGGGCTGCTCTTGGGCAGCACGCCGGAGGTCCATCCGGATTACGACCTTTACATCGGTGGATCGATCGGGCTGTCGTTCGATTTCGCCCTGGGAGCACTATCCGGGAGCATTGTCCCCACCCTCCTGCGTGACGAGGGCGGCGATCTAAGCCTCAGCTCGATCGAGTTTCGCGACACGGTTTATTCGAGCGGCAGCACGACCTTCTCGGGCAAGTTCGACACAAGCCTTCCCGGCATCAACAGCTTCAGCGGCCAGTTCACCGGCCCGCATGCCGAAGAGCTGATCGGTAACTTCGCCTTTCCCTACCAGTCGCCGATCGACAGCAAGACCTACCAGGCGGACGGCGCCTTCGTTGGCAAGAAATGACGAGTGCACAGTTGCGGATGGAGGCCAAGATGAGCGTCAAGAATCTGCGCCCGATGTTGCTGGCGACGACTTTCGCGCTGGCAGGCTGCGGCGGCGGCAGCAGCTACGTCAACTCGACACCGCCACCGCCGGTCACGCCGACGCCGACGCCGACGCCGACGCCAACGCCAACGCCAACGCCCACTCCCACGCCGGCGTCCTACTCGGCGGTTATCGTCTTCCCGAACCTCACCAGCTCAACGCAGTTCGCGACGCTCGGATATGAGGGACTTATATTCGGAGGAGTGAAGGCGGCATCGCTGGTGGGCAGCGGCTTTTCGGTTACGTACGATGCGGCGGCGAAAAACTATGTGATGGACGTGCCGGTATCGCAGCCGGGTGTATTCCAAACAGACGATTTTACGGCCGGGACGAACTGGACGGGCAAGCTCACCGACCCGTCGCTTCCGGGCCAATCTCAGCCGATTGCCTTCGGAGCGGGTCGGCCAGGCTTCGAGTATACGGCCTGGGGCTGGTATCAAAAGACAGACTTGACCGCCGGCTGGATGGCTTTCGGAATGGCGACGCCGCAGTCCGCCGTGCCCGTCACGGGCAGTGCGACCTACACCGCGGATGTACTCGGATATGGCGGGGCTTACTTTGACGGGAAGGCAACGCTGAATTTCAACTTCGGGGCGAGCACTCTTGGCGGCAATCTCGAGGTTTGGGACGGGGAATGGGCTCCACGCACCATGTCATACTATCAGTTCAACTTTGCCAACACGGCCGTCGGGTCCGGATCAAACCTCGGCCAATTCTCCGGCGAGTTGGTCAATGATGCGAATACCCAGCATGGGTCGTTCGACGGCTTGTTCACGGGTCCGAATGCGCAGGAGCTGATGGCGCGCTGGAACGCCACCTACCCCAATTCGGACAACGTGATGTACGGGATCTGGGTCGGCAAAAAGGACTAATCTGCTGAGGATCAGGGAATGCTCGCATCACAGAGCAAATCATCGGCAAAACATCAGGTCATCATCATTCTAACGAGCGGTGGCCTGTGAAATGTAGGCAGGGATGGTTGTCGGCGGGTTCCTGATTCTTGCGGTCAGCGCGAGCGCGCCGGGTATTACGCTGACGCCCCCCCAATCGAAGCGCAAACCCACGACCACGTCGATCCAGCTCCAGCCCGAGCAGCTCCTAGCCTTCGCGGAAACAGCGCAGGCGCGAGGCGACAATGCGACAGCCGAGACCGCGTACAAGGCGCTGTCGCACGACCCCAACTCCGACATCCGCAATGAGGCTCGGTTCCGCTATTCGAAGATGCTTGCTGCGCGTGGAGAGAACACCGACGCTGCGATCCTGCTTCGGCAAATTCTCGATGAAAAGCCGCAGGCGGCGCCCGTTCGCCTCGAGCTTGCCGGGCTGCTCGACAAGATGGGCGACAAGGAGGGCGCGCTTCGCCAGATCCGCGCGGTCCGAGCGGGCGGACTGCCGCCGGCCGTCGCGCGCCTCGTCGACCGCTATTCAGAAGCACTGCGGGCTCAGCGTCCGTTCGGCGCCAGCCTCGAGATCGCACTCGCGCCCGACAGCAACATCAACCACGCGACAAGCCAGGACAAGCTTGGAACCGTGATCGGCGATTTCGATATCAGCGCGGAAAGCAAAGCGAGAACGGGAACGGGGCTTTCGCTCCGTGGCCAGACTTACCGCCGCTTCGGCCTCGGCGGCGATGGTCGCTCGATGCTCGTGCGGCTGAGCGGCTTCGGCAATTTGTACAAGCAGGGCAGGTTCAATGACATTGCCCTGGACCTCGGCGCGGGCCCGGAGCTGCAGGTCGGGCGCAACCGCATCAACGTCGAGGTAGGAGCAACGCAGCGCTGGTACGGGCAGAAGCCCTACATGCGCTCGGCACGCCTGGGCCTCGCCGTCGCACGGCCGATAGGACACCTCAGCTGGCTCCGGTTTACCGGTAACGCCGCGCTAGTCGACAACCGCATCAACGACCTCGAGAACGGCAAGGATTATTCGGGCGAGCTCAGTTTCGAGCACGCGATCTCACCGACGACCGGTATCTCCCTTAAGGGTTCGGCGCTTCGAGAGTCGCTGCGCGATCCGGGCTATTCGACGACGAGCTGGCGCCTGGGCTTGCTGGGTTGGCGCGAGGTCGGGCGGATGACCCTCACCGCTGGCGCCGAACTCGGTCGACTCCACGCCGATGAACGCCTTGCGCTGTTCCCCGATCGCCGAGCGGACCGTTATGGCCGCCTGTCGCTCGGCGCTTCCTTCCGCCAACTGACCTATGCCGGATTCGCGCCGGTCCTGCGTTTTGCAATCGAACGGAACCGCAGCTCGATCGCTTTCTACGATTATCGACGCACAAGGACCGAAATGGGCGTCGTTCGGGCGTTCTGAACCTCAGGCGTCCGCTGCACTAATGTCAGCTTTGGGTCGAAAGCAGACACTAGCTAATGGCGGGAATCGGGTGGAAGCTGACACTGGTGAACTGGCGCGAAGCACGGTGCCGGTGCTAGGGGAACGCCAGCAACAGGAGGGGCCAATGACGAGATCCCTATTGTTACTCTCTGCCGCGGTACTGCTGCTGCCCGCGTGCCAAGAAGCCAAGAAACCCGCCAACGACGCCGCCGGAGCGAATAGTGCCGCTCCGGTCGACACGGGCGCGGACGAGCAGGCCATCCGCCGGCAGGTCGATCGCTGGCTTCAGCTCGTGAAAGCCAAGGATGCGGCAGCCATTGCGGGACTATACGCGGAGGACGGCGCGGTGATGCCGCCTAACGCCCCGATTGGCAAAGGACGCGAGGCGATCCAGAAGACATGGGCGTCAATAATGCAGACGCCCGGCTTCGACCTGACCTTCACTCCGGAGCAGATCATTGTGTCATCGTCTGGTGACATGGTGCTCGATCGCGGGACGTACAGGCTAGCGGTTGCGCCCCACGGCACGGCGCAAACCGACACCGGCAAGTATGTGGTCGTCTGGCGGAAGATCGGCAGCGAGTGGAAAGCCGCGGCGGACATCTTCAACAGCGATTTGCCAGCTAGCGGAGGTTAGAGGGGGTCGCGGCCGAATGGCAGGAATGGGTGGATAGCTGACACTAGGCTAGCGTTGTAAAGAGCAGCGCGATGTATCCGCTGAGCAGCCCCAACCCGGCGAGCGCTAACGTAAGATGGACACGCGCCGACCGGGATGCGAGTGCCGCAACGGCGATGCCAATAAATACAATGTGTGCCGCAAGATTGCGCGGTTCAGGCAGGCTACCTGTCAAAACGAGATTTTTGGCCAGCGACGCGCCAAGGGCGAGCAAGAGCGCCGAGAAAAACCACCGGGATTCACCGAAATACTCGCCTTTGAGATCGATGGTGCCGGACTCAGTGCGCGGCACAATCAGCGCGGCCATCATGAAGATTGCGACGGGCTGAAGCAGCACAGTCAGGAATGCCGCGAAGCTCCAGCGCTCGACCGTGCGAAGTGTAAACATTGCCCACCAGGTTTGGACCTGGATCAGAAAGGTCGTGGCCATCCACAATGGTGTGGGCCACCACAACTTGAGTTCGCGCCTCGACCGGATCAGGGCCGCCGCACCGGTGAGAAGGTGTGTCACGCCGAGACCCAGAATGAGCGAAATGAAGACCGATAGATAAGCGAAGCTATCCATTGGACGTGAGACTAGCAGCTTTTCCAAAATCCGCGCGTCATTGTCCGCAATGGGTGGAAAGCTGCCATTAGCGGCTAAGCGCTAGACCTGCTGAAGTAGCGCCGCTACAGATGTAGCACTCTTATCTCGTCCCCTGGAGCGAAGACTATGCGTTTAGTAACGGTCGCCGTCGCGACCGGCGTTGCGTTTGCGGCTTTGGGGAATTCTGCCCCTGCATTTTCTAGCACTCGCCACCTCACACCGATTGTCGAAGCGAAGATCGACGCTGCTGCGAAGCAGGATGTCGATTCTGGCCGCGTTGCTGGTGCCGCCGTGGCTGTCCTGCGCAATGGCAAGCTGGTGTTCGCAAAAGGCTACGGCCGCGCCAATTTGGAACTTGCGGCGCCCGTGAATGCCAGAACCGTCTTTCGCGTCGGCTCCCTGACCAAGCAGTTCACTGCGGCCGGCGTGCTGCTCCTGGCTGAGCAGGGCAAGCTAAACATCGACGACAGGCTCTCTCTGTACCTGCCGAATTTTCCGCGGGCGAATGAGGTCACATTGCGCGACCTGCTGAACCACACCTCCGGCATTCATAATTTCACGGAAGGGCCGGTGATCAACAAGATCTCGACCAGCGGCGCGACAGTGAAAGAATTGGTCACCGACATCGCGAGCCAGTCACCGCTCTACGACTTCGAACCGGGGAAGGGCTGGTGGTACAGCAACTCCAACTACGCGCTCCTGGGCGCCGTCATCGAGAAAGTATCCGGTGAGAGCTGGGGCGCTTTTATGAAAGCCGAGATCTTCGACAAGCTCGGCATGGCCGACACTGCTGCGGACGATGCACGCGATGTCGTCCCAGGGCGCGCTTCGGGCTACACCCTGATTGGCGGCACTGCGGGGAAGTTCCGCAACGCCGACTTCACCGACATGAGCGTGCCCTACGCCGCGGGTGCGTTGCGCTCGACGGCAGAGGACATGGCCCGCTGGAATGCCGCGCTGTTCGGAGGAAAGCTTCTGAAGCCGCAGTCGCTGAAGGAGATGCTGGCTCCGGGGCGGCTCCGCAATGGCGAAGAGAACCAGACCGCCATCGCTTGGCCTGGGGCGAAAGCGTTTCCGCCCCCGGCGGGCTTCGTTCCAGGTCCCTACGCCTTCGGCCTCGAACATCATTCACAAGACGCTCGTCGGATCATTGGCCATGACGGCTCGATCGCGGGGTTTGACGCGGTAATGCAGAATTATATCGACGAGGGCCTTACTATCATCGTCCTCACCAATACGAACGGCGCTGCCCATCCTCTTGAAGCAAAAGTCGCGAAGATTCTGGCGCCCTAGCAGCTCAGCGCCAACCGCACGCTAGTGGCAGGAATGGGTGGAAAGCTGACACTTCGAGCATGGCTGGCCGGAGCCTATCGCTGGTCCTAATTTCGCCCGTCTCACAGGAGTTGGACAATGAAGAAGATCGTTCTCGCGCTGGTCGCAATCGCTATCCCGAGCGCTGCTATTGCCGCCGCCGCAGCAGCCGACTGCTGCAAGAAGGATTGCTGCAAGGACAAGGCTGAGGCGACCATGCCCGCCAAGTAAGCTTGCTTTGAGGCGCGGTTGCCCTTGGGGCAACGGGCGGCTGTGGCCTCTGCTCGGAGCGGTCCGGCGCATCACCCCCGATGCCCAGGCCGCTTTTTCATGCGGACTAGCTCAGCAATCCGTGTACGCCCTTTCGCATGCGTATCGAGTTGAACTGCGCCGTGTGCGGCCAGAACCGTTTCACCATCATCCAGAGCGTGAAAGATGATGCCATGGTTCGCTGTTCGGATTGCGGCCATGAGATCGGCACGATGGAAGAACTGAAAGAGCGTGTCGCCGCTGAGGTTCTCAGGCGTAGCTCCTGCGAATAGTGGCGGACATTAGAATCATGGATATGGCACGCGTAGGCAGACTGCGATAACAGCGGTCACCAAGGCTCGGCATGATCGACAGCGGCTTCTTGATACGGACGCTCAAACGGCCTCCTTTGGCCGGAGCGCATGCATTATTGTTCGGTCTTGTGGCGGTCGCCGCCCCAACTCTGGTTCATGACGCTGTCGTCGGCAACGGGGTTGCCCTGGCGTTCATTGTCTACGTTCCGTCCGTCGTGCTCGCGGCGGTTTTCATGAGAAGTTGGCACGCGGCACTATTGGCGTTTGCATGTGCAGCAGCGGGAGACTGGTTTTTCCTTGAGCAACAGAAGGGAATAACGTTCTCAGCTTCCGACCTCGTCGGCGTACCCGTTTTCCTTTTTTCATCCGCCCTAATTTTGGGCGGTGTGCGGGCGATGAAGAGCCTCCTTCACGTTACCTTCTCGCCGAATGCGGCTCCGAGCAAAGTCATTTTTAGCGAGGAAAAGGGCCATGCGTGGGCGCATTGGCACGGCGACAGGCCGTCCCTGCCGCTTGGGCCGCATGAGGAAGTGGCAGATATGATGGAGGACTACCTCGCGCAGGTTGAACTCGGGAAGCGGCTCACAGGGGAGAAGCGAAGGTTTCGACGCGCTAAGCGCTGACGACCTAATTCCGGGTCGCGGGCTGATAACGCTAATGCAGGAATGGGTCGAAAGCTGCCACTCCGGTCGATTATTGAATGGCCCGCTTCAATCCGTGCAGTCCGATTAGCTGACCAGCCGCTAGTATCGGAACTGCCAGCACTCTAATCCAACTGGTGCGCTCTCCACTGGGAGTAATTTCGGCATCCAGAATGAAGGCCATCTTGCGCTTGATACCCGTGGTGCGCACCTCATCCAGAGTCTTTTTGGAATGCTCGGTATAGCGCTCCACGACCCACTCGCGTTCGATTGGCGTTCCGGCGGGTAATCCAAACAATTCGTAGACTTTCTCAGACCAAGTCAGGCGGTCGTGATTTGCTAGGTTGCAGTGCCAGTAGCCATTGTGGGGGTCGTCTACCGCGCGGGTTAGGTCCGGCATGAATTGCAGAAGATAGCCTTCGGCGAATGTCCCGGCAGGCTCGTTATAAAAAAGCTCAGTGACCCACGACCTGTCCATGAGGCTCCCTCATGAGGACTGACTGTTTCAGAAGTGTGACAATCCCCGCTTAGGTCCGCAATGGGTCGAAAGCACGGGCTCGGGAATGTCCCCAATGGCCCAACGATGGGTCGGCGATGATTCTCTGGCCGACGAGTATGAGTCCAGTAGGCCCGCACCCCCCGGCACCGCGCCCCACCCCTGCGACGCACGTTTACACGGTGCTCGTGTTTGATGAATTGGTGCATGCGCCGTGGGCGGTTGTCGTTGAGGCTACCAACGATGCCAATGCAATTGCGCTGGCGCAGGTCCTGCATCCCTCGAAGAGGCGAGAACTTTGGTGCGGCCACCGCTTAGTTGCCGAAATTCGATAGCTAGGCCGGGGTCATAATCGAGCGAAAGCAGACACTACGCTAATGGCAGCTTTGGGTCGAAAGCTGCCATTAAGCGGCACCTGAAAGAACGGCTGCTTTCTGGGTGATCAGCTTAGCCGGCAAACGTCAGCTAAGGGCGCTCTTCGGCCGTAAACCGCGAATGTGAACGCGTGCCACCTTTCGCTGCTCACGACGCGAATCCGACGAGCTGCTTGCCGCAAGTCCGGACATATTAGCAGCGCAGCTCAAGATACCTAAATTGCTACCTAGAGTTAGGATCCAAGTCTCGCTGGTTTCGCTGGCTTCATCATAAGCCTTTGATTAATAACTGAAAGATGGTGGACGCACTAGGGCTCGAACCTAGGACCCGCTGATTAAGAGTCAGCTGCTCTACCAACTGAGCTATGCGTCCACTGCCGTGAGGCTTTGGCTCCGGCCGCGTCAATGCGCTCTGGAGCGGCGGCGCCGGTAGCATGGGTCTATCTGGGGCGCAACCGCCCCAGTTCAACCTGACGTCAAATAAGGCGGGAAACTGTGCGCTGCTGCCGTTCCAGCGCCATCAGCAGGCCGAGGCACAGCATGACCGTCATAACCGCCGAGCCGCCGAAACTGACCAGCGGCAACGGCACGCCGACGACCGGCGCCAGGCCCATGACCATCAGCAGGTTGATCGACACGTAGAAGAAGACGGTCGCCGACAGGCCGGCGGCCGCGAGCTGGCCGAAGCGCGTCCGGCCGTTCTGGCTGACCCGCATGCCCCAGCGGATGACCGCAGCGAAGGCGCAGATCAGAATGACTCCACCGACCAGGCCCCATTCCTCGGCCATGGTCGCGAAGACGAAGTCGGTATGGCCCTCGGGGAGATATTGAAGGTGGCTCTGGCTGCCGTGGAGGAAGCCCTTGCCCCAAATGCCGCCCGAGCCGATCGCGATCTTTGACTGGGCGATGTGATAGCCGGCGCCGAGCGGGTCGCCCTCGGGATCGAGGAAGACGTCGATGCGCTTTCGCTGGTAACCGTGCATCATCGAATACACGATGGGTGCGGCGACGCCGACGGCGGCCATTGGGGCCGCGAACACCCACCACGGTAGGCCGGCGAGGAACATCACCGTCACCCCGCACAGCAGCACCATGATGCACGTACCGAGGTCCGGCTGGACAAGGATCAGCAGGGCAGGGACGCCTAGCAACGCTAGCGCCGGCCAGATCGCCCGCCATTTGCGGATCTCGGCGGCGGGCACGAGCTCATAGAATCGCGCAAGGGTGAGGACGATCGCGGGTTTCATGAATTCGGAAGGCTGAAGGCGGATAGGACCGAGGTCGAGCCAGCGCCGCGCGCCCTTGCTGACGAAGCCAAGTCCCTCGACCCCGATGAGCATCACCAAAGTCACGCCATAGAGCGGGAAGGCGATCGCCTTGATCGTCGATTCTTTCATCCATGACATGGAGATGGCGATGGCTAGGAAGCCCATGAACACGACGGCCTGCTTGATTGCCCAGGGGCGGATCGATCCGCCTGCCGCCGAATAAAGGACGACCAAGCCGAAGCCGGCGATTCCGAGCACGATAAAGATCAGACGCCATGGTAGCTTCGCCAAGGGCCGCGGGATGATCGCGGAAGTGATCATGCCTTGGTTGAAGCGACGGGCGGCAATCCATTGGCCGACCGCCACGCAGAGGTCTTCCGCGCCAGCCGCTCATCAGGAGGCCCACCGATGCTTTCCTCGAACGCCTGTAGCGCCGCGAGCGCTTTGGGCTTGTCGTAGAGGAACGTGATTGTGTCGCGAATGAGGGGCGCGGCGACCGCCGCGCCGAAGCCGCCATGCTCGACGATGGTAGCTGCCGCGTAGCGCGGATTGTCGAACGGCGCGAAGCCCATGAAGAGTGAGTGGTCGCGCAGCTTCCAGGTCGCGCTCGTATAATCGCCGCGTTCGCTGGCGCTGAGATTGTGGGTTTGAGCGGTCCCCGTTTTGCCTGCCATTTGTATTCCATCGAGCGGCAGCTTTGCGGCAGCGGCAGTTCCGTGGTCCACGACGCCCCACATGGCCTTGCGAATGAAGTCCAGATGATCCTGGTCGACGGCAAGCTGGGTCTGCGGGGCCACCGGCTTGGACTTGAGCAGCCGCGGGATCACCTTTTTGCCTGTCGCCAACCGGCTCGCCATGACTGCCAGCTGTAGCGGGTTGATAAGCACCATGCCCTGGCCGATGGACATATTGACCGTGTCGTATCCTTGCCACTTGCGGTGATACTTGCGCATCATCCAATCGGGATCGGGAATGGTGCCGAAGCGCTGGTTGTCGAAGGGCAGGTCGAATTTCTCGCCGAAGCCCATAGAGCGGACCATCGGCGAGAGCTTATCCGCGCCGACGCGGAGGCACATCGTATAGAAATAGACGTCGCAGCTATGAACGACCGCGGCGTCCATATCGACCGGCCCATGCCGCTTGTCGCAGTGGAAGGTGTGATTGCCGAGCTGGAAGGCGCCGGTGCAATTCACTTTTTGCGTCCGGTCGACCCCGGCATTCAGCAGCGCCATCGCCATCGACGGCTTGATCGTCGATCCGGACGGATAGAGGCTCTCCAGCGCCTTATCGACGAGCGGCAGATGGTCGTCGCCGGACAGCATCTTCCATTCGTTCTTGCTGATGCCGTCGGAGAAGTTGTTTGGGTCGAAAGACGGCATCGACGGCATGGCCAGGATGTCGCCGTTGGTCACGTCGATCACGACCACTGCTGCCGACTGGTCGCCGATGCGCCGCGCCGCATATTGGTGAAGGTCGGAATCGATGGTCAGCTGAATGGTACCGCCGCTGCGGTCAGGCTTGGGGTCGAGCTCCTTGACGAGCTTACCGCGCGCAGTGACCTCGACCCGCTGTCCGCCGGGCTCGCCGCGCAGAGTCGATTCCAGAGTCTGCTCAAGACCTTCTTTGCCGATCTTCACACCGGGAATCAGGAGCAGCGGGTTCTTGTTCTCTTTTTCATATTCGGTGACCGAAGCCGCGCCGACATAGCCGACCAGCTGGCCGACCGTCGAACCGCCCGGATAGAAGCGCGTGAAGCCGCGCGAAGCCGCTACGCCCGGCAGGTCGGGCAGGCGCACCGTGATCGCCGCATATTGTTCATATGGCACATTGTCGGCGACCGAGACCGGCTGGAACCCTCGCGATGCACTAAGCTCGCGCGTGATCCGCTCGACCTCGTCGGGCGGCAGGCCCATCAACTGCTGGAGCTCGGCGATGACCTTGGGCCCGTCGACGATCTGCTGCGGAATGAGGTCGACGCGGAAGCTCGCCTTGTTGATCGCGATTGGCTTGCCGTTCCGATCGATGATCCAGCCGCGCCGGGGCGGTACCGGGATCAGCTGGACCCGGTTGCTTTCGGAAAGCAGCTGGTACTTCTGATTCTGCGCGATCGCGAGCCAGCTCATGCGACCGATCAGAAGGCCGCCAACGGCCGCCTGCGCTCCACCGAGCAGCATTATGCGGCGTGAGAAGGTGATCGACTGGTGGGCCGTCGTGATCCGCATGTGCTTCATCGCCCGAGCCTCCAGGCGTCGATGCGCGAGATCAGCCAGGCGAACAAGGGGAAGACACAGATGGAAATGACCAATGGTGGCGCCATCTGGCTCAGCGGGGGCGCAGCATCCACCAGCTTGGCGATGCGCCACTGCAGCCATTGGTCAATCGCGATCAGCACCGCAGCAAGAACCCATTCCGTTCGATAGTCGCGCCACATGGTGCGGCGATCGATGAGGTCGAGCGCGAGCATTGTCGCGCTCCACAAAGCTACTGAAAAACCTAGCGGATATCCGGTGAACAGGTCGTTGACGAAGCCCAGCGGGGCCGCCCACCAGGCAGGCCAGGGGTCGGCGCGCAGCAGGCGCCACCCGATGAAGACGAGGTAGCCGAAATCAGGATACCAGCCCGTCATCGAAATGATCGGCAGGGCCGCCAACAGGGCTGCGGCAACCACGGTGATCGCGGGGACCAAAGTCGCGTAGCGCGATGGAGCCTGGCCGATCCGGCGCGTCGGCGTCAGCGCGGCGCGAACCATTAGGGTTTGTCCGTGGCAGCTGTCGCCGCGTCAGCGGCCACCGCAGTCGGCTCGAAGGCTGGCTCGACGATGGCGAAGCTCGTGTTCGCGGGATCCGCGAGCGGGAGCGCCACCGCGCCATCGTCGTCGAGCTTCACGACGCGGCCGATCGGCACGAGCGGCGGATACAGCCCGCCCGTGCCGGAAGTGATGATGATGTCGCCACGTTTGAAGGGATTGCGCCCAACCTCGAGCGGGCGGACGTCAATCGTCCCGTCGCCGCGGCCCTGGGCGATGACCGGGATACCGTTCCTTAGCAGGCGGGCAGGGACGATGTTGGCACGGTCCGAAACCAACAACACGCGCGACGCGATGGAGCCTGCGTCGATGATCCGACCGATCAGCCCGTCGGGCGAGCGCACCGGCATGCCGACCTTCACGCCGTCGCTACTCCCTGCGGACAGGATGGCGAAGCGGCGCGGGCTGTTGAACGATGAGCCGACGACGCGCCCGACCGCCACGGTTGTCCGTGCGTGCTCACGCAGTTCCAGCGTGGCCTTAAGCTGGCGGTTCTCCTGGAAAATCGCCTTGGCTTCGACCATCCGGCGGAGCATCGCCTGCCGCTCGCGCTTGAGCTCGGCATTCTGGCTCGCCGCGTCCCAATAATTACCGGCTCCGCTGAACAGGCCTTCGGCGGTTGCCGCCACTTCACTCAGGCCGCCGGTGATCGGGCTCGTCACATCAAGGGCCACGCCGCGCACACGCTGAAACGTCTCAGGCGCGACCAGCGACAAGGTTAGCAGGATCAGGCCGACGACGATGCCGGCAATGACCGCGATAAAGCTGAAGAACAGGCCGTACTGGGCCCGACGCGACCAGCCGGGACGCGCGGTCGCCACCGCTTACGTCCTCGCTAGGCGGTCTGGAGGACGCCGCGAAACTGCTCTTCCTCCAACGCGCGGCCAGTGCCGAGCGCAACGCAGGTGAGCGGATCGTCGGCGACGGTGACTGGAAGGCCGGTTTCATCGCGCAGCACTTCGTCTAGGCCCTGCAGCAGCGCGCCGCCGCCGGTCAGGACGATGCCCTGGTCGCAGATATCGGCGGCAAGCTCCGGCGCGGTGTTCTCGAGCGCGATGCGAACGCCTTCGACGATCGTTCCGACGGGTTCCGACAGCGCCTCGGCGATCTGGCCCTGATTGATCGAGATCTCCTTGGGCACGCCGTTGACGAGGTCGCGGCCCTTGATGTGGACCGTCTTGCCGATGCCGTCGACCGGCGGCTTGGCGATCCCGACTTCCTTCTTGATTCGCTCAGCCGTGGCTTCACCGATCAGCAAGTTGTGATTGCGGCGAACGTAGGACGAAATCGCTTCGTCCATCTTGTCGCCGCCGACGCGAACCGACGTGGTGTAGGCGAGGCCGCGCAGCGACAGCACCGCGACCTCGGTCGTGCCGCCACCGATGTCGACGACCATAGATCCGATCGGCTGCGTGACCGGCATGTCGGCGCCGATTGCCGCGGCCATCGGTTCCTCGATGAGGTAGACAGCGCTGGCGCCGGCGTTCGAGGCGGCGTCGCGGATCGCGCGGCGCTCGACCGAGGTCGAGCCTGACGGAACGCAGATGACGATTTCCGGAAAGCGCCAGGCGCGCATCTTGCCGCCGTGCACCTTGTGGATGAAGTGCTTGATCATCTGCTCGGCGACATCGATGTCGGCGATCACACCATCGCGCAGTGGGCGGATGGCTTCGATCTGGTCCGGCGTCTTGCCCATCATCAGCTTGGCGTCGTCGCCGACCGCCTTGACCTTCTTGACGCCGTTGATGGTCTCGATGGCGACGACCGACGGCTCATTGAGCACGATTCCGCGGCCGCGGACGTACACGAGCGTGTTGGCGGTCCCCAGGTCGATCGCCATGTCGTGCGAC
>Ga0207644_10000546_pt1 | contig 24449 bp, 24 predicted proteins | sample KBSS73metaG_FD_184326 | JGI IMG/M metagenome (GOLD analysis project Ga0207644, IMG submission 184326) | Switchgrass rhizosphere microbial communities from Kellogg Biological Station, Michigan, USA - KBS S7-3 metaG (SPAdes) (version 2) | ecosystem: Host-associated > Plants > Roots > Rhizosphere... | reverse complement strand
TTGATGTAGAAGACCTGCATCCGCTGCAGCTCGTCGATCACCGCCTTGGCCTCGGCGGTGGTCAGCTCACGCGGGTCGCGGCGACCGGACGAGGAGAGGCAGTGGGCGCACGAGAGGTTGCACGCGTAGGTGAGCTCCCACGTCAGGCAGATCGGCGAGTTCAGGCCGTACTGGAAGTGGTCGACCAGCTTCATCGGGGCACTCCGTTGTGGTGGGTCAGCGGGCTTCGATGGTCCCGGAGGCGGCCAGACCGGCCAGTGCCCTCAGGTAGGCGGGGCGCTGTGCCTCCTCGACGCCCGCCGCCTCGATGGCGGAGTGGACGTCCGGATGGCTCTCCAGCCCCTTCACGACCTCGACCAGCGGCAGGGTCTTCAGGAACGAGAGCTTGCGGGTGCCGAAGTGGTAGACGAGCGCCCCGAACGGCTCCGGGCGCAGCGACACCTGGGGGCTGCAGCGGTAGGGAGCGCCGGGGTCGAACTCGACCCCGGCAGCGCCCACTCCAGCACCCTCGACGGTCTTAGTAGACACCGCACATACCGTCGATGGAGACCTCCTCGACGAGGGTCTCCTCGACGACGGGGGCGTCCTCGAGCTGCTCGCTCTGCTCGATGGGGGCCATGGCTACCTCCTGGTGTGACGTCGGCGTCGGGCAGTTCGGACGATATTGGCACCCGGTGCCGAAAGCAAGGGTCCGTCACCGGGCGCCCCTCCGTTCGGAGGGGCGGGCGCAAGGTCCGCCCAGGTCACGGGCATGCTGCACGGGTGTCGACGTTTCTGCACCTGACGGACCCCTCCGCCTGGCGGGAGGCCCTGCGGACCGGTCGGGTGGCCCCGCCCTCGCTCGCCGAGGTCGGCTTCGTGCACCTCTCCGACGCGGCACAGGTCGCACTCCCCGCGGACCGGCTGTTCCGCGGCCGCACGGACCTCGTGCTGCTCGCCGTCGACCCCGCCGGGCTCGACGTCCGGTGGGAGCCGGGGGTCCCCGGCGATCCGGAGTCGATGCGCTTCCCCCACGCCTACGGCCCGATCCCGACGTCGGCGGTCCTCGCCGTGGCGCCCTACCGCCCCCGCCCGGACGGCGGTTTCGACGCCCCACCCGAACCGCCCGCCCGCGCCGACCACGCGGACCGGCTGCGTGCCCTCGCCGACGACCTGCCCCGCCGGGTCGCGACGGCCGAGGTGCCGGTCCCCGGCGGAGTCGCGGCCCGACAGGACGAGTCCCCGTGGTCGCACGCGGTCGTCGACGACGCCACGCCCGCCCAGGAGGTCGCGGCGGGCACCGAGGGGCTCGGCCCGTGCCTGGTGACGATCCGCGGCACCGACCCGGGCCCCGTCGCCCGCGAGCTGGGTCGCTCCGGATGGCGGGTGCATCACGAGGTCGCGATGGTCCGGACCCCTGCTCCCGGCGTCGGGCCCGCCGAGGCCGTCGACCTCGAGACGGTCCGTCCGCTGTGGACCTCGTTGTGGCGCACCGACCTCCCCGCCGACGCCCCGGACCGGGTCCGGCTCGTGGACCGGTACGGGATCCTCGACCGCGGCGCGGACGTGCGGTTCCTCGCCGTGCGCGACGCGGGCCGGGCCGTGGCGGGTGCCGCCCTGATCCTCGACGGCGCCACCGCGCTGCTCGAAGCCGTCGCCACCGAGCCGGGTTCGCTGCGCCGCGGACACGGCGACGCCTTGCTCCGGGCCGCCTCGACGACCGCGGCGGAGGCGGGCTGCGACCTCCTCGGCCTGCACGCGGACGCGGGATCCTGGCCGCAGGACTGGTACACCCGCCGCGGCTTCCGAGTGGTCGACGAGCGCTGGACCGCGGCCCGCGGGTGACCCTCCCCCGGACCGCCGGGTCGCGCACTCGGCCCGAGGAGAAGGCCGGGACGCGGCATCCCACCATTGTTGCCAACATGATGCAGTAGCCAGCTTTCTCCCCTCCTCCCGGACGGTTTCCGCCCCCACCTCTTGACGGTTTGTCCCGCGCTCCCCTGTGCCCGCCGTCACGCCCGTCCTAGCGTCGCCGTCGACCGCTTCACCTGCACCAGAAAGGGCTGCCATGCAGGTCGACGAACTGCTCAAGCCGTTCCCGCTCAAGGAGTTCCACCCGTTCCCCAAGGCCCTCATGGGCCCGGGTGCGCACGAGATGATCGGGCCGGAGGCCCTGAAGCTCGGCTTCAAGAAGACCCTCGTGATGACCTCCGGCCTGCGCGGCACGGACATCGTCCACAAGATCGTCGAGTCGATGAAGTACCACGGTCTCGAGGTCGTGCTCTACGACCAGGTCGAGTCCAACCCCAAGGACTACAACGTCATGGACGCTGTGGGCCTCTACCAGCAGAACAAGTGCGACTCGTTCGTCTCGATCGGCGGCGGGTCGTCGCACGACGCCTGCAAGGGTGCGCGCGTCTCGGTCGCCCACGACGGCCGCAACGTCAACGAGTTCGAGGGCTTCAACAAGTCCGAGAACCCGCAGAACCCGCCGCACATCGCGGTCTCCACCACGGCCGGGACCGGCTCGGAGACCTCGTGGGCGTACGTCATCACGGACACCACGACGGACCCGGACAACCCCCACAAGTACGTCGCGTTCGACGACGCCTCGGTGACCAGCCTGGCGATCGACGACCCGGTGCTCTACTACGACTGCCCGGTCGACTACACCGCACAGTGCGGCTTCGACGTGCTGGCGCACGCCTCCGAGCCGTACGTGTCCCGGCTCAACTTCCAGCCGTCGCTCGGCAATGCGCTGCACGCGATCAAGCTGACCGCGCAGAGCCTGCGTGCCGCCGTCTGGAACGGCCAGGACCTCGCCGGACGCGAGGGCATGATGTACGCGCAGTACATCGCCGCGCAGGCGTTCAACTCCGGCGGTCTCGGGATCATCCACTCGATCTCGCACGCGGTGTCGGCGTTCTACGACACCCACCACGGACTCAACAACGCGATCGCGCTCCCGCGCGTCTGGGCGTTCAACATGCCGGTCGCCTACGAGCGCTTCGCGGACATCGCGGAGGCCATGGGCATCGACACCCACGGCATGACCAAGGTGCAGGCCGCGGAGGCCGCGCTCGCCGCCGCGATCCGGCTGCTGCGCGACGTGGGCATCCCGGAGCGCTTCATCGACGTCACCGCGGACTCGTACTCGAAGAACCGGCTCGGCAAGGGCCCGACCAAGTTCTACGAGAACGAGAAGTCGATCCGCGGCGACGCGGCGGACGTCGACCGCATCACCAACCACGTCCTCGGCGACGCCTGCACCCCCGGCAACCCCAAGGAGTGCACCTTCGAGACGGTGCGCCCGGTCGTCGACCACTGCATCAACGGCGACCTGGACGACCTGCTCAGCTGAGTCCCGACGGGCCTGTCGCGCGGATCCGGCGCACACTCGGATCCGCGCGACGGGCCCGCCCGCCTGCGTACCCGGCTCGACGAGGAGCCGTCGGAAGGAGCACCACCCGTGACCGAGACCGTGCCCGCCACCGAGGATCCCGACCCGCCGTTCGCCTCCGTGGACGCGGTCGTCGACGCCCTGCGCCTGCAGGGCTATATCGCCGACACCCGGCTCGCGACGACGGTCTTCCTGCTCACCCGCCTCGACAAGCCGCTGCTGCTCGAGGGACCCGCGGGCGTCGGCAAGACCGAGCTGGCCAAGATGCTCGCGCTCGCCACGGGCCGACGGCTGCTGCGTCTGCAGTGCTACGAGGGCCAGGACGAGACCAAGGCCCTGTACGAGTGGGACTACGGCAAGCAGCTCATGTACACCCAGATCCTGCGCGAGAAGATCGGGCAGGTCGTCGAGGACGCGCCGGACCTCACCGCCGCCGTCGAGCGGATCGGGGAGAACGAGAGCGTCTTCTTCTCCGAGCGCTTCCTCGCCCCGCGCCCGCTGCTGGAGGCCATCCGGTCACCGGAGCCCGTCGTGCTGCTCATCGACGAGGTCGACCGGGCGGACGAGGCGCTGGAGGCCGTGCTGCTGGAGACCCTCGGCGAGTTCCAGATCTCGATCCCCGAGATCGGCACCTTCACGGCCGAGCAGCGCCCCTATGTGCTGCTGACCTCCAACAACACCCGTGACCTCGCCGCCGCGCTCAAGCGCCGCTGCCTGCACCTGTTCCTCGACTACCCCGAGGCGGCCCGCGAGCTGGAGATCGTGCGCAGCAAGAAGACGGGGCTCTCGGACTCGCTCGCCGAGGAGCTCGTCAACGTCGTGCGCGGGCTGCGCGAGCTGGAGCTGCGCAAGGCCCCCAGCATCTCCGAGACGATCGACTGGGCGCGCACGCTGGCGGTGCTCGGCGTCGAGGAGCTGAACGCGCAGATCCTGTCGGACACGGTGTCCGTCGTCGTCAAGTACGACAAGGACGTCAAGAAGGCGCTCGACGCCCTGCCGCGGCTGGTCGACCCGAACGCCGTCGTCGAGGAGCCGGGGCACGGCCACGGGCACGGGCATGGCCACGGACACGGGCATGCGGACGACGACGGGGACGACGGCGATGTCCGCGGCAGCGACGTCCGGACCGCGAAGGACACCGCCGGGCGGCACGGTGAGGGCGTCTACGGCACCCCGAAGTACGCGAAGGGCACCGAGAAGGACGCCCCCGCCACGCCGCGCACCGTCACCCCGGGTCAGGGCTCGCGGTCGTTCGGACTCGGTCGCAAGCGAGCGCTCTAGTGGAGGCGAGCATCCACCGGTTCGTCCGGTTGCTGCGGATCAGGGGCGTGCGGATCTCGGTCTCCGAGGCGCTCGACGCCATGCGCTGCGCCGCGCAGCCGGGCGTGCTCTCCGACAAGGCCGTGCTGAAGGAGGCGCTGCGCGTCGCGCTGGTCAAGGACCGACGGGACGAGACGACGTTCGACGAGGTCTTCGACCTCTTCTTCGCGCTGGTCAAGGTGGGTGAGGCGGAGACAGGCCACGGCCACGGGCACGGCCACGGCGACCTCTCCGACGACGGCGCCCTCGAGGACTTCACGCTCTCCGAGGACCCGTCGGAGACCCCGCAGCAGGGCCACGAGCACGGCAAGCCGGTGGACATCCGGGACTACTTCGACCCCGACGACCTGGCGCAGCAGTACAACCTGCACCAGGAGGCCAACAAGATCGATCTCGCGGCGATGACCGAGGAGATCATCTTCTCCAAGGACGACCAGGCCGCCCAGGCCTCCGACGGCAACCGGGTCCAGCTCGAGACCGACCGGCTCTCCGGAGCAGGCCTGCCCGGCGACATCTCCACCGCCACCGGCACGAAGGTCGACGCCGATCTCTCGGTCGCCGAGCAGGAGGCCCTGCTGGGCTGGCTCACCGCCGAGGAGGACGCCGCCCTGTCCGAGGGCACGGAGGACGACGCCACCGCACTCCGCCGCAGGCTCGCGGGCGTGCTGGCCAACCTCCCCGAGGCCATCAAGGCGCACCTCGAGAAGCTCATGGCGATCGAGCAACGCATCATCGACGGCGGCGAGGGCGAGGGCCGGACCGCTCGGGTGGACCGGGCGTCGGAGACCGAGCGGATGCAGCTGGAGGACTCCCTGCGCAGGCTGGCGAAGACGCTGCACGGTGCCCTGACCCACCGCCGTCGCGTCTCCCCGCAGGGCCGGATCGACTCGGGCCGCACGATGCGCCGGAACATGCGCTACGACGGCATCCCCTTCACCCCGGTCACGGTGCGGCGCCAGGAGGACAAGCCCCGGCTCGTCGTGCTCGCGGATGTGTCGCTGTCCGTGCGGGCGACCGCGCGGTTCACGTTGCACCTGGTGCACGGCCTGCAGGACCTGTTCGGGCAGGTGCGCTCGTTCGCGTTCGTCGACGAGATCGCCGAGATCACGGACCTGTTCGCCGACCATCCCGTGGAGCACGCGCTGGGGCTGGTGTTCGGCGGCGACGTGGTCGACGTGGACGCCAACTCCGACTACGGGCTCGCGTTCGGGCGGTTCCTGGAGGAGCACGGCTCCGCCGTCACGCGGCGGTCCACCGTGCTCGTCCTGGGCGACGGCCGCGGCAACGGGAACGACCCGAACATCGAGGCGTTCGTCGAGATCACCCGCCGCGCGCGGGAGACGATCTGGCTGACCCCCGAGCCCCGGTACAGCTGGGGCCTGGGGCGCTGCGACCTCCCGGACTACGCCGAGTACTGCGACCGCGTCCGCGTCGTCCGCGACCTCACGGGCCTGGAGAACACCACGAACGAGATGGCGGTCGACCTCATCGGACGGTGAGCGCCACCTTGCCGATCGTCCGGCCGGACTCCAGCTGCCGGTGGGCCGCCTCGAGGTTCGCTCCGGTCAGACCCTCGTAGGTCTGGGTGAGGGTGGTGCGGATCCGGCCCTCGTCGACCAGGTCCGCGACGCGGTTCAGCAGCTCGCGCTGGGTCGCGTCGGTGGGCTGGTACAGCGGGCGGGTGAACATCAACTCCCAGTGCCAGGTGAGGCTCTTGGACTTGAGCGGGAGCAGGTCCATGCCGGGCGGCTCGTCGATCGCGACGATCTCGCCACGCGGGGTGAGCAGCTCGGCGTAGGCCTCGACGTTCCGGCCGGAGACCGGGGAGAACACGTACTGGACGTCCGGGGCGACCTTCCGGACCGACTCGACCAGTGTGGTGTGGTCCGCGATGTGGTCCGCGCCCATGCTTCGCGCGAACGCCGCGGACTCCTCGCGCGAGGCCGTCCCGATCACCTCGACACCGGTGAGCGTCTTCGCCAGCTGGGTGACCATCGCACCCACCCCACCCGCGGCCGAGACGACGAGCAGCCGACCCGTCGAGCCGGGGCCGAGCCGCAGGGCGTCGAACAGGGCCTCCCAGGCGGTGATCGTGGTGAGCGGCAGCGCGGCGGCCTCCGCCCAGCCCAGGGTGGACGGCTTGCGCCCGACGATGTGCTCGTCGACCAGCTGGAACCCGGCGTTGCTCCCGGGCCGGTCGATCGTCCCGGCGTAGTAGACCTCGTCTCCGGGGGCGTAGGCCGTGACGTCCGCCCCGACCTCCCGCACGACGCCCGCGGCGTCGTAGCCCAGGACGCCGGGGCCCTCGAGCCCGGTCCGGACCTTGTGGTCGGCGGGGTTCACGGACACCGCCCGCACCTCGACGAGCAGGTCGTGCGGGCCGGGGTCCCCCACCTCGAACTCGATCTCGGTGAAGGTGTGCGCGTCGATCGCGGTGGTGCGGGTGGTCATGGGCCCGACGGTAGGCGTCCCCGCGCGCTCGCGCAGACCGTCAGGACGGGCGGAGGAGGGTGCGGGAGACGGTGTCGGCGAGCCACCCCTCGTAGGCCGGGCGGTCCCAGCCGCGGTCACCGACCAGGGCGTGGTGGACCGCGGGCCCGATGAGCGTCCAGAGCACGTCGCGGGCGCGGTCGCGGGTGAGGTCGCTGCGCAGCCAGCCGCGGTCCGACCAGAGCCCCGTCACCGCGGTGGCGCCCGCGAGCCGCTCCCGGTCGAGCGTCGCCGCGAAGGCGTCCAGGTCCGGGTCGGTGCCGCGGGCGCCCGCCATGAGCGCCGTCAGCGGACCCGCGCGCTCGACGATGCCGCCCGCCATCGCCGCGTACGCGCGCGCACTCTCCCGGGGCCCGGACGCGTCCCGCACCGCCAGCGCGTCCGGGCGCTCGGCCATCGGGACCGGCTCGCCGTCGCCCGCGACGGCCACGTCGTACACCGCCTTGAGCAGCGTCGCCTTGTTACCGAATCCCTTGTAGACCGTCTCCGGGGAGACCCCCGCCCGCTCCGCCACGGCCCGGATCGTGGTGCCCGCGTACCCCGCATCGAGGAACGCCTCGTGCGCCGCCGCGACGACGTCGGCCCGGGTCCGACGCGCACGGGCCGCCCGCGCGGAGTTGTCGTAGGCCATCGGCTCCCCTTGCCCGGTCGGTTCGATACAGCGTACTGTCGCTATTCATTCCAGTCCGCTGTACCGAAATCGGGAGGCCCGGTGAGCAGGGACGATCTCGCGCGCGTCGCGGTCGGGGCGATCCAGCTGATGCCCGCGGCGGACCTGCCTGCGTTCGCGGAGCTGGTCGCGCCCGACGCGGTCAACCACGAGGCGGCCGTCGAGCCGCCGGCGGCCCGGGGCCGCGGGCCCGCCGCATTCCACGCCACCGCGCTGTGGATGCGCTCCGCGTTCTCCGGTCTCGCCTTCACCGTGACGACGACCGCAGTCGACGGCGACCTCGTCGTCACCCACGGCACGATGTCCGGCAGGCACAGCGGGGACTTCGTGGTCTGGACGCCGGAGGGCACGGTCGAGCGCGTGTTCGCCCCGACCGGTCGCTCCTTCTCGGTCCACCACGCCCATTTCCAGCGGGTCCGGGAGGGGCGGGTCGTCGAGCACTGGGCGGTGCGGGACGACCAGGGCATGTCCCTGCAGCTCGGCTGGGTCCCGCCGAGCCCGCTGTTCCTCCTCCGGTGCGCGGTGGCCACGCGCCGAGCCCGCCGGGGCTCCTGACCGGGCCGCCCGGCCGCTCCCGACGGTCACGGAGCGGCACGCCGGAGGGCCGCGACCATCGCGTCGGCCGCCGGGGTGCGGGTCTCGGCCGTGACCAGCAGGACACTGCGGGGGCGCAGCCGCGGATCGTCGACGGGGAGGACGCGGACACCCTCGGGGACCGCCTCCGCGGCCAGCCCGGGCACCACGCACAGCCCCAGGCCCGCGGCGACGTAGCCGAACCGGGCCTGCCAGCTCGTCACCGAGTGGGCGACTCGGGGCTCGGCGAGTGTGGGCCAGGCGCCGAACTGGGGATCGGTCCCGGCGCCGACGATCCACTCCTCGTGCCGCAGGTCCGCGGGGACGAGGCCGTCACGGGCGGCGAGACGGTGCCCGGCGGGGACCCCCACGAGCAGCGGGCGGACCGGGAGCTCCGCCGTGCGGAGATCGGCGAGGTCGTAGTCCGGCAGGTCCGCGCCGACGGCGATCACCGCGACCTGCGTGCGACCCGCCCGGAGGCGCCGCAGCTGCGCCGGGGTCGAGCGTTCCCCCACGGTCACCGCGAGCCCCGGATGCTCGGCGCGCAACAGCGCGACGGCCCGCGGCACCAGGACCGCCTGCGCGATGGGGAAGGCGTCGACGGCCAGCCTGCCCGCGAGGCGGTCGCGCAGGCCCGCGAGCTCCTGGGCCGCGGAATCGATGCGGCGCAGCACCTCGTCGGCGTGGCGGACGAGGACCTCGCCCGCCGGTGTGGGTCGGACACCGCGGGCCCGGCGTTCGAACAGCGGTGACCCCACGGCGGCCTCGGTCGCCGCGACCTGTCGGGAGATCGCGGACTGCGTGTAGCCCAGCACGGCGGCGGCCGCGGTGAGTGATCCGCGGGTCGCGACCTCACGGACCACCCGCAGCCCGACCAGCGTCAGCTCTGCCATGAGGTATGCGTACCACTCATTGCTGCGATGCGAAGACCTCGCTTGTGGCATGGCTCTGCGGGGCGGAGCGTGAAGCCCATGAAGACATGGTTCGTCACCGGAGCGTCCCGCGGGATCGGGCGCGCACTCGTCGAGCAGGCGTTGGAGCGGGGGGACCGGGTCGTCGCGACGGTCCGGGACCCGGCCTCGCTCGGGCCGCGGGAGGGGCTGGTGGTCCGCACGCTGGACGTCACCGACACGGCCGCGCTGCGGACCGTCGTGGACGAGGCGTTCGCGGAGCGGATCGACGTCGTGGTCTCCAACGCCGGGTTCGGCGTCTTCGGCGCCGCCGAGGACCTGTCCGACGCCCAGGTGTCCTCGATGATCGACACCAACCTGCTCGCGTCCATCCAGCTGGCCCGGGCTGCCGTACCGCATCTGCGGGCACAGGGTGGCGGGGCGCTCGTGCAGCTGTCGAGCATGGGTGGGCAGGTCACGTTCCCGGCCTTCGGGCTCTACCACGCCGCGAAGTGGGGCATCGAGGGCTTCTACGGCTCGCTGGCCGAGGAGGTCGCGCCGTTCGGGATCACGACGACGCTGGTCGAGCCGGGCATCGTCCGCACCGGCTTCTTCGACGCGGCGCCGCGGGTGGCGCCGAGCGCGCCGTACCGCGGCGGGCCCGCCGACCAGGAGCCGGTCGCGGTGGAGGACATGCGGGTGGACGAGGGGCTGGTCGCCGCGGAGATCATCCGCGCCGCGGTGGCGGACCGTCCGCCCCGCAGGCTCCTCCTGGGTTCGGACGCCTACGACCTGGTGCGCGAGGCGCTCGCCGACCGGCTCGCGGAGGTGGAGGCGCAGAAGGAGTCGGCGGGGCGGGCGGACCGGGCTGCGTGAGGCACGTTTCGTGCGCTCAGGGCGGTGGGCCGGACAGCGGCTGCACGTTTCGTGCGCTCAGGGCGGTGGACCAGACAGCGGCTGCACGTTTCGTGCGCTCAGGGCGGTGGACCAGACAGCGGCTGCACGTTTCGTGCGCTCAGGGCGGGCGGACCGGACAGCGGCTGCACGTTTCGTGCGCTCACGCGGGGCGAGACCACCCTGAGCGCACGTAAACGCCGATCATGCCGCGCTGAGCGCACGAAACGTGCGGAAAGGCACCCACACCGCCGGGCTCCCCGGGTCGGCGGTCCTCGGGCCCGTCCGGTCGGAGGGTTCCGCGCTGTCCGCCGGACGGGATCCGCCCCGCTCCGGCCCCGCGCTCCCTAGCGTCCCTCTGGACGAAGGGAGCCGCGATGATCGGGCTCGGGCGGCTGGACAACGACCTCGCCGGGTGGATCGACCGGACCCTCGTGGTGCCCGGGATCGTGCCGCCGGAGCACTTCGAGGAGGCGTTCGTCGCGATCGTCACCTCCAGCGCGTCGGACCCCGCGCAGGCGTGGCTGGACTTCTACCGCAACACCCTCGCCGCGCTGCGCGGCGAGCCGGAGCCGGGCGGGACCAACGCCGAGATCAAGCCCGTGCACGAGCGGGCCGCCGCGCTCGCGATCGGGGACGTCCTGGAGCTGGGGTGCTGCTTCGGTTTCCTCGCCCTGCGTCTCGCCGAGGCGGGCCACCGGGTGATCGCCAGCGACCTCACCCCGGGCACGGTCGAGTTGCTCGCCCGCACCGCCCCGCAGCTCGGTCTGACCGTCGAGACCCTGCTCGCCGACGCCCGCGCCGTCCCGCTGCCCGACGCCGCCGTCGACACGGTCCTCGCCGTCCACCTCATCGAGCACCTGCCCCCGGACGAGGGCAAGGTCGTGCTGGCCGAGGCGATCCGCCTCGCCCGCCGCCGGGTCGTCGTCGCCGTGCCGTTCGAGCCCGAGCCCAACGAGACCTGGGGCCACCTCACGACCTTCGACGCCGACGCCCTGCACGTCCTCGGTGCCGGGACCGGCCTGCCCTACGAGGTCTCCGAGCACCACGGCGGCTGGCTCACCCTCGACTCCCGCTGAACCGGCGCAGCCGGACACCGCGCGCCACGTCTCGGAGCCGCCCCACCCCAGCGCCCAGGAGGAGCAGAGCACGTAGCAGCTCAGCGCGGTCCGCCCGACGGCGATGGGGCCGCGCGGCGCCCACCCGGCCCGGACCAGGTCCGTCACCCCGGCGAGCAGGCCCAGCGCCACCAGCGCGCGACGAGGTGGCGCTCCACGAGGGACCGGGTCCCGGCTCAGTGTCCCGCGAGCGCCTCGATGAGGGCGGCCTGCGTCCCGTCCCGCTCCGACCAGCGCAGCGGCAGGACGTTCTCCACCAGCAGCTCCGGTCCAACGCCCGCCTTCAGCAGGCCCATGACCTCGTCGAGGAAGGCCTCGAGCGGCATGCCGCCGAAGTCGACGCCCGGGCCCAGCAGGTCGGTGGCCACCGCAGGCGGCACCAGCTCCAGCACCTCCACGGCCGAGTCCGCCAGCTGGTGGCGCAGCGCGAGCGAGTAGGAGTGCACGAAGGCCTTCGTGCCGTTGTAGGTCGGGGTCGCCACGAGCGGGGTGAACGCCAGGCCGGACGACACCGTCATGATCGTCGCGGCGGGCCGGGCGAGCAGGTGCGGCAGGAACGCGTCGATCAGCCGGACGGTGCCGAGGACGTTGGTCTCGACCGTGGCGACCGCGGCGGCGGCGTGGGCGGGATCGCGCAGGTCCTCCGGGCGCATGATGCCGGACATGGTGACCAGGGCGTCGAGCGTCGGGTGCCGCCCGACGACGGTCCGCGCGGCCGCGGCGATCGAGTCCGGATCGGTGACGTCCAGGGCGACGGCGTCGAGCCCGTGCTCCGCGGCGAGGGCGTCCAGGAGCTCGGTGCGCCTGCCCCCGACGACGACGGTGCTGCCCGCCGCCTGCAGCCGCAGGGCGAGCCCCAGCCCGATGCCGGAGGTGGCGCCGGGGATGAAGACGGTGGAGTTCGTGATGTCCATGCCGACGACGGTCGTCGCCCGGGGCGGGCCGTGGCAGAGCGCGCTCATCGGGGGATCGGCGATCCCTGGCAGCCGCGTGCCGGGTCAGCGAGACTCGGTCGCATGGACCGGGCTGCAGTGGCGGACTTCCTCCGCCGACGACGTGAGGTCGTACGTCCCGAGGACGTCGGGCTGAACGCGGGGCCCCGTCGTCGGACGCCGGGGTTGCGGCGCGAGGAGGTCGCGCAGCTCGCGGGCATGTCGGTGGACTACTACACCCGCCTGGAGCAGCAGCGGGGGCCGCAGCCGTCGGAGCAGATGATCGCGGCGGTCGCCCGCGCGCTGCGGCTGACGCTGGACGAGCGCGACCACCTGTTCCGCCTCGCAGGCCACAACGCCCCGGCGCGGGTGCACCGCACCGACCACGTGCTGCCCGCCCTGCTGCGCGTCCTCGACCGGCTCGACGACACCCCGGCACTCGTGGTGAGCGACCTCGGCGAGACGCTCGCGGAGAACGGACCCGCCGCGGCCCTCTTCGGTTCGACGGCGTGGCTCACCGGGAACGACCGCTACCAGCCCTGGCGGTGGTTCCTGGGCCGGGAGCGCGAGCGGTACGCCCCCGAGGAGCACGACCAGCTCGCCCGTGCCCAGGTCGCCTCGCTGCGCTCCGCGGTGGGGGCGGCGGGATCGGGCGACCGCCGCGCGGCCCGGTTGATCGACGACCTGTCGACGCACAGCGCGGAGTTCCGGGACCTCTGGGCACGGCACGAGGTGGCCACCCGGTGGGCCGACCGCAAGACCCTGGTGCATCCCGAGCTCGGCCGGATCCAGGTGCACTGCCAGGTGCTGTTCCCGGAGAACCAGGCCCAGGCGCTGCTGTTGTTCACCGCCGACCCGGGCAGCCCGGACGCGGAGAAGCTCGATCTCCTCCGCGTCCTGGGCAGCCAGGACCTCTCGCCGACGCGCTAGACGAGCTCGGGCACCCGCAGATGGGCCATCACCAGCTCGAACTCCCCCACCTCGAGGATCTGCGCGCTCAGCTCGGCGGCCGTGTCGGCGCGCATCCGCATGGTGCGCTCGCGACTGGCCGCCATCGCCTCCATGCCGTCGAAGACGAAGGAGGCCGCGGCGTAGCCCTCGGTCGGGTCCAGCATCAGGCTGGCGCTGCAGAACCCGGGCATCTCCTCCATCTGCGGCAGGATCTCGTCTCGGAACAGCGCCCGACTCCGGTCCATCATGGACGGGTCGAAGCGCAGCCACGTCACCCGCGCGCAGGCGCCGGAGTGGCTGAGGTGGTCGCGGTGCAGCAGGGCGATCTCCCACTCGTCGACCTGGGCCGTACCGCCCATGCTGTCGGCGGCGCGGTCGCGCATCGGCCGGATCGTGCCCGCGGAGTCGGCCATCGCCTCGCGGGACTCCCACGCCGTCGTCGCGATGCAGCGGCCGGAGTCCCGGTCGGCCAACAGGGACATGCCGATGCAGCCGGGGGTGTCGAGCACGGCGGGCAGGATCTCGTCCTGGATCAGCATGATCCCGCGGTCGAGGGAGCCACGGTGGGCCTGGACCGTGGTGGAGCGTGCGAACACGGCGGTCTCCTTCCGACTGGGGACCGGTACCGGCACCGGCGCCGCGTCGAACAGCGTCCACCAATGTGACCCAGAACACAACAACGCTCCCGCTCGAACTCGAGCGGGAGCGCGGTTGTGGGTGATCAGGCGGAGATCAAGCGGTCGCGGTCTGCAGCGCCCGCTTGGTCAGGACCGTCACCAGGTGGCGGCGGTACTCCGGGGTGCCCGCGTTGTCCGCGGGGGGCTCGGTGCCCTCCGCGGCCAGGGCCGCGGCCTTCTCGATCGACTCGCCCGCCTCGAGCGCGGCCTCGGTGGCCGAGGCCCGCAGCGGGGTCCCGCCCATGTTGACCAGGCCGATCTGCCGACGCCCGGACGGCAGGGTCGCCACCGCCACGGCGACGATCGCCCAGTCGTTGCTGCGCCGAGTGAACTTCTCGTACGCCCAGCCGGTGGACCCGGTGCGCGGCAGCCGGATCTCGACGACCAGCTCGTCCGGCTCCTTCACCGAGGTGAAGACGCCGGTGTAGAACTCGGTGATCGGGACCTTCCGCTCGCCGCGCGGGCCGCGGAGCACGATCGTGCCGTCGAGCGCGAGGACGGCGGCGGGCAGGTCGCCCGCCGGGTCCCCGTGCGCGAGCGCGCCACCGAGCGTGCCGCGGTGGCGGACCTGGGGGTCCCCGACCGTGCGGGTCACGGCGACGAGCAGGGCGCACTCCCGGGCCAGCACGTCCGAGATCACGATGTCCCGGTAGCGCGTGGCCGCGCCGATGGCGATCTCGTCGCCGTCGACCCGGATGTAGTTCAGCTCGGCGAGCCTGCCGATGTCGATGACGATCTCGGGCGCGGCCAGCCGGAGCTTCATCACCGGCAGCAGCGAGTGCCCGCCCGCCAGCACGGTCGCACCCTCACCGTGCTCGGCGAGCAACGCCAACGCGGCCTCGAGAGACTCGGGACGCTCGTACTCGAAGCCGACGGGGATCACTTGTCACCCTCCCCGACGGAGAAGCCCGGCGCGACGGTCTTGTCCGCGGTGCCCGCGGCCTGTGCCGCGTCCGGGTCCTTGCCCGCCGCGACCAGCACCGCACGCACGATGTTGTGGTAGCCGGTGCAGCGGCAGAGGTTGCCCTCGAGCCCTTCGCGGACGTCCGCCTCGGTCAGGTCCGGGTTCTCCTCGATCAGGGAGACCGCCGCCATGACCATGCCGGGGGTGCAGAACCCGCACTGCAGGCCGTGCCCCTGGCGGAAGGCGGCGGTGACCGGGTGGGTCAGCTCACCGTCCGCGTAGGTGCCGAGACCCTCCATCGTGGTGACGGACTGCTGGTCGGCCTGGACCGCCAGCACCGTGCAGGACTTGACCGACTCGCCGTCGACCAGCACCGTGCACGCCCCGCACGAGGTCGTGTCGCAGCCGATGTTGGTGGCCTTCAGCCCGACGTTCTCGCGCAGGTAGTGCGCGAGCAGCGTGCGGGGCTCGACGTCGGCGCTGGTGATCGCGCCGTTGACCGTGATCTCGACCTTCACTTGGCCGCCTCCTGGATGGCCTCCCACACCCGCAACGGGGTGAGGGGCATGTCGATGTGGCTCACGCCGAGGTGCGAGACGGCGTCGATCACCGCGTTCTGCACCGCGGGGCACGAGCCGATGGTCCCGGCCTCGCCGATCCCCTTGTAGCCCAGCGCGTTGACCGGGGTGCGGGTCTCCATGGTGATCAGGTCGAAGCTCGGGAGCTCCGCCGCGGAGGGGATGCCGTAGTCGGCGAAGCTGCCGGTCAGCGGCTGCCCCTCGTCGTCCCAGACGACCTCCTCCAGCAGCGCCTGGGCGATGCCCTGGGCGATGCCGCCGTGCCGCTGGCCGTCGAAGATCAGCGGGTTGAGGATCGGGCCCGCGTCGTCGACCGCGTAGATGCGCTCGACGGTCGCCTTGCCGGACTCCACGTCGACCTCCACGACCGCGACGTGCGCGCCGAACGGGAAGGTCGGCGCCTTGCCGTCGAACTCGTGGTAGATCTTGAGCTCGTCCGCCTCCGCGAGCTGGGCGAGGCTGACGCTCTTCGCGCCGGGCGCACCCTTGACCACGACGGAGCCGGTGGTCTTGTCGATCTCGAGGTCGTCCACGTCCGCCTCGAGCAGCTCGGCCGCGCGCTGCTTCGCGAGCTCGACGAGCTCGGTCGCGGCGTTGTGCACCGCGATGCCGCCGGTCTGCAGGCTCCGCGAGCCCATCGTGCCCGCGCCCTTGGGGATCAGGTCGGTGTCGCCGTGGATCACGGTGATCTTCTCGATCGGGATGCCCAGCTCGTCGCTCGCCAGCATGGCCCACGCGGTGGCGTGCCCCTGCCCGTGCGGCGAGGTGCCGGTGAGCACGGTGACCGTGCCGTCAGCGTGCACCTCGACGGTCGCGTTCTCGACGAACGCGCCGCCGCCGGTGATCTCCACATAGGAGGAGATCCCGATGCCGAGCTGGACCGCGTCGCCGCGCTTGCGGCGGGCCTCCTGCTCGGCGCGCAGGCCCGCGTAGTCCGCGGTCTCCAGCGCGAGGTCGATCGCCTTGGCGTACTCGCCGCTGTCGTACGGAGCGCCGCCCTTCGTGGTGAAGGGGAACTTCTCCGGGGCGATCACGTTCTTCTTGCGCAGCTCGGCCGGGTCCATCCCGATCTCGTCCGCGAAGAGGTCCATGGCGCGCTCGATGGCCTGCGTGGCCTCGGGGCGCCCGGCCCCGCGGTACGCCGCGGTCGAGGTGGTGTTGGTCGCCACGACCTGCGCCGTCGACCACACCTTCGGGATGTCGTACGTGCCCGGCGCCATCATCTTGGTGAACATCGGCAACACGACGCCCAGCCGCGGGTAGGCACCCGCGTCGGCGACGACGTCGAGCCGGTAGGCCTTGACGGTCCCGTCCCGGTCCCCGCCGATGGTGATGGTCTGCAGCTGGCCGCGACCCTGCACCATGCCGGTCATGTTCTCGGAGCGGCTCTCGTTCCAGCGGACCGGGCGGCCCACCTTCTTCGACAGCCACGCGACCAGCGCGAACTCGGGGTCGGCGCCGATCTTCGCGCCGAAGCCGCCGCCGACGTCCGGCAGGATCAGCCGGAGGTCCTTCGCGTCGATCCCCATCCAGCCCGCGACCTCGTCGCGCGCGCTCTGGGCGTTCTGGGTGGAGCAGAAGATCGTGCAGCGGCCGTCCTCGCCCCAGTAGGCGGAGGCCGCGCGGGTCTCCAGCGGCGCAGCGGCGACGCGCTGGTTCACGATCTCCCGGCTGACCACGACCTCGCAGTCCGCGAAGAGGTCCTCGGGGGCCTCCTCCTTGGCGAGGTGCATGGACGTGACGGAGTTGGTGCCCGCCTCGGGGAAGAGGAGGACCTCGTCGGTGAGGGCGTCCTTCATGCCGACCACGACGTCCAGCGGTTCGTAGTCGACGTCCACCAGCTCGGCGGCGTCCTCGCCCTGGTAGGCCTCCTCGGTGAGGACGGCCGCGACCGCCTCGCCGACGTAGCGCACCCGGTCGGTGGCCAGGAAGGGCCGGACCATCGCCTTGTTGGCGGCGGGGAACAGCAGCGCAGGCGCCAGGTCGACGTCGGCGCCGGTGAACACCGCGACGACGCCGGGTGCCTCCTTGGCGGCCTCGACGTCGATCGAGGTGATCGTCGCGTGCGCGATGGGGGAGCGGACCAGGGTCAGGTGCAGGGCCCCGGTGAGCCGCTCGTCGGTCAGGTCGTCGGTGTATGTCGCGCCCCGTGTGAGGAACACCGGGTCCTCGGTACGGACAACGCGCGTGCCCAAGATGCTCATCGATCGCGACACTAGCCTCGCCGCGCCGGCCCGGCGAGCGCGCACCACACCCTGACCTGCGGGTTAGCCCACCCTAACCCCGCCGCCACTGAATCCATGCACCCGCATCAGCGGGCGCCGGACCGTCGATCAGCACGCAGTTGCGGAGATTCCTGAACGAACGATCACTGGCTCGACGAGGACTCCCACCACGGCCGGATCGCCCAGAGCGGAGAGACGGGGCCGTGGCCCTGACCGAGCGGATAGGACCAGCGCACCGCGTCGACGATGAACCGCTTGCCCATCGCGACCGCCGCGGGCACCGACAGACCTCGGGCGAGGCCGGAGGTGATGGCGGAGGCGAGCGAGTCGCCGCCGCCGTGGGTGTTGCCGGTGTCGAACCGGGGACCCGGCAGTTCGGTGAAGGTCTCGCCGTCGAACAGCAGGTCGACGCAGCCCTCCGTGTCCTCGACCAGGTGCCCGCCCTTGACCAGCACGTTCGCCGGCCCGAGGGCATGCAGCTCCTTCGCGGCGGTGTACTGCGCCTCGCGGTCGTGCACGTCGATGCCGATCAGCAGGCGCACCTCGTCGAGGTTGGGGGTGACGAGGGTGGCGCGCGGGAAGAGCAGGTCACGGAAGGCGGCGAGCGCGTTGTCGGCGAGCAGCTGGTCGCCCCCCATCGACGCGGCGACGGGGTCGATGACGAGCGGGGTGCGGCGGCCTGCGCCGATGTCGTTGCGGTCGCAGGCCTCCGCGACGGCCCGGATGATCTCGGCGTTCGCGAGCATGCCGGTCTTGGCCGCGTCGATCCCGATGTCCGCGGCGACGACGGCGATCTGGGCCGCGACCGTGTCCGCGGGGATGGTGTGCACCCCGGTCACGGACCGGGAGTCCTGCACGGTCACCGCGCACACCGCGAGGCACCCGTGCACCCCGCAGGCGGCGAAGGTCCGCAGGTCCGCGGCGATGCCCGCGCCGCCGCCGGAGTCGGTGCCCGCGATGGTCATCGCGCGGGGCGGGGTGGTGCCGAGGGTGGGCTCGCCCATGGTGTCGCCGTGTCCTCCCTGGCCGGCATTACCCGGCCGGTTCCTGCGGTCGGCGGCGATCCCGCCCTCTCAGCCCGTGGTCGAGCTCCCGCGTGAGTGCTGCGGGGACGACGGTAGTCGGTCGGTCCGCAGGGCGGCGCACCGTCACGCTCACCGTCGTCGCGGCGCTCGCCGACCGAGATCACCGGGGGCCGCAGGAATGGGCCCCCGCCCTACCGGGTTCACTGTCACCATGGCCGACGAGAACGTGGAACTGCCCCCGCCGGGCTGGGTGCGCGACCAGACCGAGAAGATCCTCGAGAGCGGGACGACCGAGGGGATCGACGTCCTCGGCTCCCCGATCGTGCTGCTGACCCTGCGCGGCGCGAAGTCCGGCAAGCTCCGCTACACCCCGGTGATGCGCGTGGAGCACGACGGGGACTACGCCGTTGTCGCGTCGAAGGGCGGCGCGGACGACCACCCCGTCTGGTACAACAACATCAAGGCGCACCCCCGGTTCACGCTGCAGGACGGCACCGTCACCAAGACCTACACCGCGCGCGAGGTGTCCGGCGACGAGCGCGCCGCGTGGTGGGAGCGGTCGGTCGCGGCCTACCCGTCCTACGCCGAGTACCAGACCAAGACCGACCGCCAGATCCCCGTCTTCGTGCTGGAGCCCGTCTCCTGAGCTGATCACTGCGAGTGTGACGGGAGCGCTCCCGTCGATGCGTTCCCGTCACCCTCGGCGCACTGATCGTTCCGAGCGTCACGGGAGCGCTCCCATCGGTGCGTTCCCGTCACCCTCGGCGCACTGATCGTTCCGAGCGTCACGGGAGCGCGACCGCGACTGCGCTCCTCTCGCACTCGGGCACAGTGATCGTTCCGAGTGTGACGGGAGCGCTCCCGGCGGTGCGTTCCCGTCACACTCGGGCACAGTGATCGTTCCGAGCGTCACGGGAGCGCGACCGCGACTGCGCTCCCGTCACGCTCGCGGGTTAGGACGCGAGGGCCTGGACGGGCGCGACGCGGGCCGCCCGGATCGCCGGCGCGGTCGCGGTGAGCATCGCGGCCAACACGACCGCCGCCGCGAGGATCCCCAGCTGACCCAGCGGTGGCGGCGAGGGCGGGAAGCCGGGGACCTGGCGGAGCCCGACTCGACCTCGCGACGCACCTCGCCTGCGTACTGCACGAGGACCGACACCCGCCGCGGCCGCGTCCACCGCACCCCGTCGGGGCCCAGCCCGTCGACCAGGATCCGCGCCGCCTCGACGGCTTCCTGCTCAGAGACGCCGGGCCGCGGCTGCTGGTGGAGGCGGTGAAGGCCGCCCGGCGGCGGGGGACGCGCTGGTGTCGCCCTCGATCACGGTGCGGCAGCTGCAGCGGCTGACCGAGCCCACCGCCGGATCCGCTCTCCCCACGCGAGCTCGACGTCGTCAAGACCCACCTCGGCAACGTGCAGAGCAGGCTCGCCGCCCGCAACCGCGTGGAGATCGCGGCGTGGGCCTGGGGAGCACGGTCAGCTGAGCTCGGCGGGGACCGCGACCACGTCGACCATCGCCCCGTTGCGCAGCACCGTGACCGGCAGCGGGAGGCCGATCGCGTCGGCGAACAGCTGCCGCTGGATGCCCTGGGCGTCCTCGACGGGTGTGCGGCCGACGTCGAGCACGAGGTCGCCGCGCCGGAGCCCGGCCTGCTCGGCGGGGCTCCCAGCGACCACCTCGGCGAGCCGCAGCGCGTTCTTGCGGCCGTACTTCTCGGCCACCGCTGCAGGCACCGGTGCCGGTGCCCCGACGACGCCGAGGTAGGCGCGGCGGACCCGGCCGTCGGCACGCAGGGCGTCGACGATCCGCCGCGTCGTGGCGTTCACCGGGACCGCCAGGCCGAGCCCCGTCCCGGCGACCGCGGTGTTGATCCCCACGACCCGACCCTGCGAGTCGGCGAGGGCGCCACCCGAGTTGCCCGGGTTGAGCGCGGCGTCGGTCTGGATGACGTCCTCGATCACCCGGCCGCCCGCGGGGAGGGCTCTGCCGAGGGCGCTGACCACCCCCGCGGTGACCGATCCCGCGAGCCCGAGGGGGTTGCCGACCGCCACCACCAGCTGCCCGACGACGAGGTCGTCGGCGCTACCGAGGCGCACCGGGTCCGGCAGCTCCTCGTCGGTGCGGAGCAGGGCGAGGTCGGAGAGCGGATCGGCGCCCGCGACCCGGACCGCGACCTCGGTGCCGTCGCCGAATGCGGCGCGGCCGGTGCCGGACCGGCCCACGACGTGCGCGTTCGTGACCAGCTCCCCCGGCGCGACGACGACGGCCGAGCCGGATCCCCGCCCGAACCGGACGGCGGCCACCTTGGCGGTGAGCTCCGCGGCGACGGCGGAGACGGTCTGCGAGTACGCGTCCATGCAGGCCCCCTGCAGTGATTACAACGTTGCAGGGTTCCAACGCGCCGGGCGACCCCGGTGTTCCTAAACGTCCTCGGCCTCGACGGTGGCGGGGTCCCACGCGAATCCCGGCTCCCCGAAGCCCCGCCTGCGCATGGCCTTGCGGGCGGCGCGCGCGTAGCGGCCCACGAGCCGGTCGGTGTAGATCACGCCGTCGAGATGGTCGGTCTCGTGTTGCAGGCAGCGGGCGAAGAAGCCCCGGCCCTCCTCCTCGACCGGGTTGCCCTTCTCGTCCGTGCCGGTGACCTTCGCCCAGTCCGCCCGGCCCGTCGGGAACTGCTCGCCGGGGACGGAGAGACAGCCCTCCTCGTCGTCGTCCGGGTCCGGCATCCGGTCGTCCGGGCGCTCGGAGGTCTCGAGGACGGGGTTGCAGAGCACGCCGCGGCGATTGGTCCGGGTCAGCTCGTCCGGACAGTCGTAGACGAACACGCGCAGGTCGACGCCGATCTGGTTCGCCGCCAGGCCCACGCCCTGGGCGGCGGCCATGGTGTCGAACATGTCCGCGACCAGCGCCTCGAGGTCCGCGTCGAAGCTCTCGACGGGGCGGGTGCGGGTGTGCAGGACGGGATCACCGATGATGACGATGGGTCGGACGGCCACGCGGGTGACAGTAATGTCCCGATCGCGGATTCACGCCCACGGGTGGCGCGTCCGCGACCTCGCCGTCGGTGGCCCGTGGTTGAATGGCGCTCCGAATGACAGTCGTGTCATTCGCTCGGTACGAAAGCGTCGGCAGGAGCGTGATGGAGTCCGCCACCGAACCCCGCGGGACGGGTGGTCCCGCGGCCAGATCCGCCCGGGAGCTGGACCGTCGCGAGCGCGAGATCCTCGCGTTCGAGGGCCAGTGGTGGAAGTACCAGGGGGCCAAGGAACAGGCCATCCGCGAACTGTTCGACATGTCGGCGACCCGGTACTACCAGGTGCTCAACGCCCTGGTGGACACCCCGGAGGCACTGGCAGCCGATCCACTGCTCGTCAGGCGGCTGCGGAGGTTGCGGGCCAGCAGGCAGCGCACCCGCGCCGCACGCAGGTTGGGCATGGAGCCCTGGTGACATGCGGGGAGGCCTGAGGTGAGCGGACCGACGCCGGCGAGGATCGGCGGGATCGGGTTGATCGGGGTCGCGGTCGTCGCGGCCGTGATCGGGCTGGTCACCCTGGGCACCGGGAACTCGGACGAGGGCGCGGACGCCGCGGCACCGCCCACCGAGACCGTGGCCCCGGCCACCCCGGACACGAACGAGGTGCCGCTGCCCTCCTTCGCCCCCACCCCCAGCGCCGCGGCGCCCACGACCACCCCGGCCCCGGTCGCCCCGCCGGTCGTGGCGGCCGACGCCGGTGCGGGCGCGAACGCCGTCGCACCGACCATGCCGCTGCGCATCTACAACAACAGCACGATCAGCGGCCTCGCCTCCACGGCCGCGGCGGACTTCCAGCGCGGCGGCTGGACGGTCTCGGACACCACGAACTACCCGGACGGGATCATCCCCACCAGCACCGTCTACTACCGACCGGGCACCGCCGAGCAGGCCTCCGCGCAGCGCCTGGCGGACGAGTACGGGCTGCGGGTCGAGCCGCGGTTCGAGGGCATCCAGGACGCCAGCCCGGGCCTGATCGTGATCGTGACGCGCGACTTCAAGGGCGCTTAGCAGGATCGTTCCGCTCCCCAGCGACGGCGCGCCCCGGTTCTCCGGGGCGCGCCGTTCGTCTGGGGAGTGCGGAGCCCTGGGAGTGCTGGAGCCCTGCCTCGTCGCACGTTTCGTGCTGTGAGCGCGGTGAGCGCTGTGGCCACCGCCCTGACAGCACGGAGGCCGGTGATCATGCAGCGCCCCTGCCTCGTCGCACGTTTCGTGCTGTGAGCGCTGTAGCGACCACCCTGACAGCACGGAACCGGTGATCATGCAGCGCCCCTGCCTCGTCGCACGTTTCGTGCTGTGAGCGCTGTGGCGACCACCCTGACAGCACGGAACCGGCGATCATGCAGCGCTGTGAGCACGAAACGTGCGTTCGGCGCCGTCAGTCCGAGGAGCGGCGGGCGGCGTAGGCCTCGAGCTCGGCGACCTGCACCGGGTCCAGGCTCGGCGGGACGGTGCGGCGGGCCTTGTCCAGATGGGCCGCGGTGACCTCCGCGGCGTCGAGGGACTCCCGCATCGCGGTCAGCGCCGCCTCGCGGAGGATCGCCGCGCAGTCCGCCGCGGAGTATCCCTCGAGCGCCGCGGCCAGCCGGTCGAGGTCCACATCGGAGGCCAGCGGGGTGTTGCGGCCCGCGGCGCGCAGGATGTCCGCCCGCGCCTCGGCGTCCGGCGGCGGCACGAACACCAGCCGCTCGAGGCGTCCGGGGCGCAGCAGCGCGGGGTCCACCAGCTCGGGGCGGTTCGTCGCGCCGACCACGACGACGTCGCGGAGCGGGGTGGCGCCGTCCAGCTCGGTCAGCAGGGCCGCCACCACCCGGTCGGCCACACCGGAGTCGGTGGAGCCGCCGCGCCGGGGGGCCAGCGCGTCGACCTCGTCGAGGAAGATCAGCGCGGGGGCGGCGTCCGCGGCCTTGCGGAACAGCTCCCGCACAGCCCGCTCGGACTCCCCCACGTACTTGTCCAACAGCTCCGCTCCCTTGACCGAGAACACGTTGAGCTGACCCGATCCCGCGAGGGCGCGCAGCAGGAAGGTCTTGCCGCCGCCGGGCGGGCCGTAGAGCAGCACCCCGCGCGGCGCGTCGACGCCGAGCCGGGCGAACGAGTCCGGGTAGCGCAGCGGCCACAGCACGGCCTCGGTGAGCGCCTGCTTGACCTCGGTCATGTCCCCGACCTGGTCGAGCGTCAGCCCGCCGGTCTGCAGCGTGCCGGTGGAGGACATCGAGATCGGACGAACGGAGCCGACGGCGTCGAGCAGATCGGACACCTCGATCTTCGCGTCCGAGGCCTCCGGGTGCCGCAGTGCCGCGTTCACCGCCGCCTCCCGACGGACCGCGGCGAGGTCCGCGACCACGAACCCGGGGGTGCGGGCGGCGATCTCGGTCAGCTCGACGTCCGCGGCGAGCGGGATGTCCGTCAGCAGCCTGCGCAGCAGGTCGGCGCGCACGGCCTGGTCCGGCAGGCCGAGGCCGAGCTCGCGGTCGACCAGCTCCGGCGCGCGCAGCCGGGGATCGACGCTCTCGGGCTCCGCCGTCGTCGCGACGAGGGCGAGGTTCGGGGTCCCCACCGCCTCCTTCAGCGAGTCGAGGACGAGGGTGGCCAACGGCGGCGGTGTGGTGGCCGGCAGCAGGGCGTCGACGTCGGTGACCAGCAGGACCGTCGGCCGTCCGGCCGCCGCCTGGTCGCGGGCCGCGGCGAGTGCCTCCTGCACCCGCGCCGCCGCCGAGGCGGGCTCCAACGCGGCCGCCGCGGGCCCGGGCAGCTCCACGCACCGCGCCTCGACGGCGGCGGCCACGCTGC
>Ga0207644_10000545_pt1 | contig 24463 bp, 23 predicted proteins | sample KBSS73metaG_FD_184326 | JGI IMG/M metagenome (GOLD analysis project Ga0207644, IMG submission 184326) | Switchgrass rhizosphere microbial communities from Kellogg Biological Station, Michigan, USA - KBS S7-3 metaG (SPAdes) (version 2) | ecosystem: Host-associated > Plants > Roots > Rhizosphere... | reverse complement strand
AAGCGGTCGTTCCCGTCGATGTTGGTCCAAATGGATCATGGCGCAGCCCGCGTTAAGAAAGATTTACCATGATTGGCGGGTGATGCGGCCATGGCTGCTATGCAAGCGCCGCGCGAGCCGCTAGGGACCTCGCCGGCCGGGGAGTAGCGCAGCCTGGTAGCGCATCTGCTTTGGGAGCAGAGGGTCGCAGGTTCGAATCCTGTCTCCCCGACCATCACCACTTTTTCAGGAGCTTCCAAGAGGGCTCTTGGCGTCCCAGCGCTTTACGTAAATCGTTTTAATTCAAATAACTGGCGTTCCGCTGCGTCCCAAGCCCTAGCCTTGCAGCCCGCGGCAATTATGGTCAGATTGTTGGCACGTGCCAACAATGTGCCAACATCGTGCCAACAAAAATGGCCGGTGGGAGTAGCGTTAAATGCTGACCGACATCGCCCTCAAGAATCTCAAGCCCGGCTTGAAAGCCTATAAGCGATCGGATGGCGGCGGGCTGTTCGTCCTCGTCCAGCCGAATGGCCGCAAATATTGGCGGATGGCGTGCAGAATCTCCGGGAAACAAAAGTTCCTTTCGGGCGGAGCTTATCCCGAGGTGGGATTGCGAGAGGCACGGGGCTGGCGTGAAGCCGTCAAAGCCCAGCTCGTGCTCGGCCTTGAACCGACCGCTCAGCCGAATGCCCGTGCCCAACGGCCGGTACGAGCAGGCCGGGAAGTGACGCCCGACAGCTTCGAGGCGGTCGCACGAGAATGGTATGAGACACGCCTTCTCGGCTGGTCGCCACGCTATGCGGGCGTGCTGATGCGGCGGATGGAGGCGGATATCTTTCCCGTGATCGGACGCGAGCCAATCGCAAGCATCACCCCGCGCCAGATGCTTGACGCGTTACGGCCAATCGAAAGACGCGGCTCGGTCGAAATGGCGCATCGCGTCAAGAACCATTGCAGCGAGGTCTTTCGCTACGCCATCCCCGACGGGCGTTGCGCGAGTGACCCATGTCGCGACCTTGCGCCTGCAATGGCCAAGCCAAGGCCCGTCCAGCACCGCGCCAAGGTGGCAATCAAGGATCTCCCCACTTTCTTCGTCAAACTCAATGCTGACGGAGGACAGCGGCTCACCCATCTTGCGCTGCGCTGGACCATTCTCACCATGGTACGGACCCAAGAGACCCGTTTCGCTGAGTGGTCTGAAATTGAAGGGCTCAACACCTCTGAGCCCCTGTGGCGCATTCCCCCGGAGCGCATGAAGATGCGTTCCGAGCACCTTGTTCCGTTGCCCCCGCAAGTCGTGGCGCTGCTTGAGGAAATCGACCGGGCAAATATCTACCGTTCGGCGGGAAACATGAGATTCGGCAGGTTCCTTTTCCCGGTTGTCGGATCGAAGACATTGACCATCAGCGAAAATCGCATGCTCGACGTCATGTATCGTATGGGCCTGCGCGGCAAAGCAACCGTTCACGGGTTCCGCGGGCTCGCCAGCACCGTGCTGAACGAAAGCGGGCTATTTGAGCCCGACTGGATTGAGCATCAACTCGCCCATACGCCCCGCGGCGTTCGCGCCGCGTACAACTCGGCCCGATATCTCAATCACCGGCGCAGAATGATGTGCTGGTGGGCAGATTATCTCGACGCCGCGGAGACCCGGGGCAAGGCCGCAATTGGCGGGCTACGGGCTGCGTAGGGATGCGCGCGCTCTTCGATGGTGGAAGGGTCACGCCGATTGTTCCCGCGACCGTTCTCGAACGATGAACGCTCGCCTGCCAATAAATCTCCATGCCAAGCGCTTGTTCCCACATCATGTATCAAATGCACCAACGTGAGATTCCCAAAGAGACGCCTCTCCCTACTCCGGTGATCCGATGACTCCTCACGCGGGCCGGGGCTTCTGCAAAGAGTCGTCCTCATGACGCGACGCAATGGTGATGGTACAGACGTTAACGCGACGGCGCCGCTTGTCAGTAGGGCGGGTAATTCAACCCACATCCGCTACTGAACATCCAGGCAATAACATGGTAAAACCCAACATTAATCTGCCTTGATTTTTTGAGGTAAATATATCCTTTGATATGTTTCATACTTGCGTTGTAGGGTTTCGTAGCATAGCCAGAATGAAGTCGCACCGGGAATCGTCGGCGAACGACGATCTCAAATCTGTAACAATGCACCAATGCAGACGATTTGAGCTGAGATGCTTATTTCGTGCGGGTGATTATTACCCAACTGCCTACGGTGTCAGTGGGATGCGATATTTATTGCTCATTGTTGGCGTTCGTCAGGGGAATATGATGGGGAAGATCTTCGGGTTCGTGACAATCGCGGCCGCTCTGTTGTCGCTTGGAGCGGCTGCGCAAGCGGCCAATGGGGGTGTCACCTACACCTACGACGCGTTGGGGCGGGTCACATCAGCCAGCTACGACACCGGCGTCATCATCATCTACACCTATGATGCGAACGGCAATCGCACGGCGCAGACGATCAATGCGAATAGCACCAACGGCGTCTGGGGCAGCTTCAACTGGGGTGCGGCGCTCTGGCACACCTGATGCCGCGCTGACCCTTTTCCGAGACATTTACTGGAGATCAAGATGATTAAACGGCTCGCTTTGATCGGTTTGCTGAGCATGCTTTCTACCAGCGCCGCCTATGCCGCAAACTGCAGTGCCTACACCTATACATTGACAAACGGCACAAGCGCCGATGCCAATCAGGTAATGAGCAATTTCAACACCATCCTGAATTGCGGGAACAACAATCTCGCGCCGATTGCGAGTCCGCATTTCACGGGCAGTGTCGGCATTGGAACCTCGACACCGACCGACGTGTTGGATGTTACCAATTCCGTAGTGTTTGGTCCTGCCACCGAGCGACTGTCGTTAAGCAGCGGTTCGATCGGTTTCAACCGCAAGGTGGCCACAGGTGCGATCTATAACTCCTCAGCTTATGCCTTTCAGGTTCAACATAATGGGAGTACAGTTGCAGCCTCCGATCAGCTGCAATTTCAAACCTATACCCCTGCTGGAGCGGGTGGCCCGGTTCCGCTAATATTAAATGCGGCGGGTGCCGTTGGCATTAGTGGCGGCCCCAATGCATCGTACAATTTCTACGTCAATGGCTCCGCTGGCGGCACAAGCGGCTGGAATGTTCCTTCCGACGCTCGCTTGAAGAAGAATGTCGAACCGATTTCAAACGGTCTCGCGCTCGTCAAGCAGCTTCGCGGGGTGCGCTACGATTGGCGTCCAGCCAATGAGCGCGAGATCGGAAAATCGCTCCCGCTGCCTACCAATGAGCGACAGATCGGCTTTATCGCGCAAGAAGTCGAGAAGGTTGTTCCAGAAGCCGTCACAAAACCGAAGGACGCAACCGGCACTTATGGACTCAAAGAGGAAAATTTAATCCCCATCTTGGTCGAGGCCATCAAGGAACAGCAATCTGAGATCGAAAAGCTTCGCGCTGCCGTAGCTGCGCTCACCCCTACCACCCAGCGCTGAGCACTAAGCAATGACGCGGATCGCGAAAGGCGGAGGTTGGCTCCTCGGCCTGCTGGCAGCTGCTGCCCTTTTTCTCTCGCCTTCGGCCTCACCCGCGACGCCGCCTAGTTTTGCGACCGGTAAGGGCGATCCCGTGCGCATTGAAGCGGCCGACGCCATCCTTCGCGCGCGAACAAGAAGTACAACGATACGTGCGGCGCACTTTGGTGCGGCGCTTACGCTTGCCACGACCAGCACCGGCTGCGCGTCGAGCCTAACGCTGCCTACCGAGATCATCACACTCGCAGCTTCGCTTAAATGCGATCCCGACCTAATCTTCGAATATGTATATAACACGATCGAGTATGAGCCGATCTTCGGCAGCAATAAGGGTGCACTCGGCACGCTGCTCGATCAACGCGGGAGCGATGCGGATCAAGCGCAGCTGTTCGCGGCGCTGCTGAGCGCGTCCGGCTTCACCTCGGGGCAGATCAGCTTCCGCTATGGCTATCTCCGCCTCACCGGAGCGCAGATGTCGAGTTGGCTCGGCGTCAAGAATGATGGGAATGCCATTGCTAACCTACTGGCCAATGGTGGGATTCCGTTTGCCAATGGTTTATTGAATGGCGACGGCACGCTGAACCGTATCGATGTCGCGCATGTCTGGCTCATGGTTGCCATAAGCGGCACCAGCTATGCCTTCGATCCAGGTTTTAAGCAGCATTCGGTCGCCACCGGCGTTGCCAACCTCGGAACAACGCTTGGCTATTCGCAAAGCCAGTTCCTTGCCGATGCGGGTGGCACGATCGACAGCCTGTCGATCCGCAATATCAATCGCGCGGCCCTTCGTGGGGATCTCGTCGCCTATAGCAACAATCTGATCAATTATGTCAAAGGCACCAATCCCGCTTCGACGGTGAACGATATCGTGGGCGGCAAGGTCATCAAGCCGCTTACAGGTTCGCCGCTGCGCAATACGACGGTACCCAATCTTTCGCCATCGCAGCCGAGTGGCTTTCCACAGAATTGGGGATCGGCCATCCCGAATGCCTATCGCACTTGTTTCACGATCTCGATGCCGGGCGTCACGCCGCAGACCTGCGCGACCGCCACCGCGCAGACGATCCTGCTCTATGCCGATGACACCTATGGACATCGGATCACCGTGTCTTCGGTCCCCAGCGGCGCCAATTTCGTTCCTACCTTGCTCATCGATGGCGTTGCACCACCGAATGGCCAGAGTACCGGCACCGCGCTTCCCTCGGGGAGTTGGAACGTCAATGTGGGTATCACACACCCCTACACCGGCTCGCTTGCAACGAGTGCTAACCAGCAGCGCAACCTCGCGATCAATGTCGGCGGTACCTATCTTATCAGTGCCGGCTGGGAATCGGTCGGCCGCGGGATGGTCGAGAAGCACCGAACCTTGCTTGCGCAGGCGCGTGCCGCCGGCAACGCGGGAAATTCCGAGATCGTCGTCGGTGAAAGCCTAGCGGTGATCAGCTATAGCTGGCTTGCGGAATGGGCTAGTTCGCAACGGCTGATCGATAATATCAGCGCGGTCACCGCCCAGATCCACCACGCCGTCGGTATTACCGGCCAAGCCACCATACCCGGTCAAACCGTGAGTGGGCCTTACGTCGATCTACCGATGAACTTCGTCGCCGCGCAGGCGCAGACATTCGCGTCAGTTTCTCCCGCCGAGATAGGTGATTTGCTGAGTTCGGCGGGGTTCACCAGTTCGCTCGAATCCGCAGTGCTCGAACAGACGCAAGCGCTCATTCCGGGGATGCAGGCGGCATCGACCGTCCGCGTTGTCGACACGAACGCGGCAGCAGCAGCCAAGACCTTTTTGGTCGATGCAACCACGTCAGCCGGGGTGAGCAGCTATTTCAGCTCAATTCAGCCGAGTCTGACCGGATATAGCGCTGGCGACCTGAACCAGATCGCCAATTTGGTTTCTACCACCGGCACCTCGGGCGGCAGCCCGACAGGAAACCTGCTGCTCCTCCCAATCAATGGCGCGGTTCCTATCGGCCTTTGGAGTGGCTGGGGCTACTCGGTCATCTATCAGAGCTGCACGGGAAGCCCGCTGGTGTGCACAGTCGGAGGTATCGGGCAGCTGATTAAGGGCGGCTTAAGTGGCGGATTTTCTGGAAATAACGTGCCGACTACGGGAAGTGGGCCGACGTTGTCTTCAAGCACGGCCAGCCAAATGCCTTCGTACAGCGGCGATATCATCGTTACAGCCGCGCGCTCCAACGCCCCGTCCTCGCCATCCAACTTCACGATCGCCGAGCCGGTGGATGGCGTAGTCGGCGCGTATCTTTATAAGCATGGCGACCTCTCGGTTGGCAGCGGTAACCAACCTTATGGGCTGGCGTTCGATCGCAATTATAGCTCTGCGTCTCAGACGACCGACCTCGGCCTGGGTAATGGCTGGTCGCATGGCTTTTCAATCGCCGCATTCCGGACGAGCGATCCGTTCACCGGTCTTGGTGACCGCGCGCCCACCGGAACGACGCTCGACACCAGCAGCCCATATGCGGCTTCCGGCGAAAGCTCAGCTATTGCCGCCGCACAAGCCATCGCCGCCGCCTACGTGGCTCAGGATTTAATGAAGGGTACGCGTAACGCACAGAGCATGACAATCGCCTGGATGGTGCAGCGCTGGCAGACCGACCAGCTCACCAACAATGCCGTAATCGTCCGCTTGCCGACTTCCAGCGAAGCCTTTGCGATGCTGCCGCGCGCAGATGGTAGCAGTAGCGTCGGCTACAGCGCGCCGGCTGGATCGGCGGTCACGCTGACCGGCACGACCCTCGACAGCTACGGCCTACCTACGGTCTTCAGCTATCTCAACAAGGATCGGTCGCAGATCCAGTTCAACGCGGTGGACAGTTCGGGCAGCGGCAGCATCGCGAGCTGGAGCATGCCCTACGGCATGACGCTCAATTTCACCTATGGTTACAGCTATAACGGCAGCAACTATCTGACATCCATTTACAATACGCTCGGGCGCAATCTGAGCTTGAGCTATAGCGGTGCTCACGTGACGAGCGTCGCGGATGGCACCGGCCGCTCCGTAAGCTATAGCTACGATTCTGCCAACAACCTGACCAGCTTCACTGATCCGCTGGGTAACGTGACTCGCTTTTCCTACGATACATCGGGCACCTATGACACGGCGGGTCACCTGACGCAGATTGTTTATCCGTCCACGCCCGGCACCGCGTTCGTAACCAACTGGTACGATCCAATTGGCAAGGTAAACAAGCAGGCCGATGCCAACGGCAACGTGTCGAACTTCTACATCGCCGGCTCGCGCACCGAGTTCATCGACGCCGCCAACGATCGCCACATCACCTATCAAACCGCGCGGGGGCGCGTGCTCAAGGACGCATGGGTGTTGAGCGGCACCGCCAATGTGTTCAACAGCACCGCACAGTCCAACGGCGTGGTCAACGTCTGGTCCAACCAATATGACGGCCAGGATCGGCTGGTGAAGGCAATCCTGCCCGAAACCGGCTACACCAGCTATACCTGGTCCGCCGATCTCAACCAGAATATCACCCAAATCGTGCAGACCGCGAAATCCGGTTCATCGCTCACGCCGCTGACCACGACGTTCGCCTACGATCCGCTCTACAACAAGCCAACCGTCGTGACCGACCCGCGAAACTTGGTCACGCTGAACGCCTATGATCCAGCCACCGGCAATCTGCTGAGCAACATCGCCGATGCCAATGGATTCGCCGCCAAGGCACAGTTTACCTATGACGCGCACGGCTTGCCGCTGACCGTGACTGATCCGGTAGGCACGATCACGCTCAACGCTTATGACGGGTTTGGCAATCTCACCTCGACCACCCGCGATTATGGCAGGCTCAATCAGGTGACGAGCTTCGGCTATGATGGCGTTGGCAATGCGGTCTCGGTGACTGATCCCCAGGGCAATGTCACCGTAAGCGCTTATGATGCCGCGCGCCAGCTGACCAGCGCCATTCTTCCGGCTGCGCCGCAGACCTTAGTCACGGCTTACAGCTATGACGCTGATGGGCGGGTAATCCAGGCGTCGCAATCCGCTGACGGAGCCGTGCTGAGATCGACCTCATCGACCTATACGCCGAGCGGCAAAGTGGCCACAGCGACAGATGCCAACGGCGATGTCACCCGCAATGGCTATGACGTGGTCGATCGGCTGGCGAGCGTGACCGATCCGGCCGGCAACGTCACCAGCTATGCCTACGACACGATGAGCCGCCAAACCGGGATATTCAATGCGGCAATTCAAGCGGGCGCGCTGGTGACCCGCAGCTATACGCCGGACGGCCTGCTGGCCAGTGTGGCCGATGCGACCCATCCTGCGACGACCTACGCCTATAATGGCCTGGACCAGCTGAAGACCACGACCTATCCGGGCAGCACCACTGAGACCTATGCTTATGACGCGGATGGCAATGTCGTCACACGCACGACGCGCAAGGGCGATACGCTGAGCTTCGGCTATGACACGTTGAACCGGCTGTGCACCAAGACGATCTCGACCACCGCCACGTCCTGCGGCGGTACCTCGGCCTCGCCTTTGACGAACTACAGCTATGATCTGGTCGGCCGTTCGACGGGCATCAGCGACAACAGCGCCAGCATCGCGGCGGTGTCGGCGACCGCAAGCTACGCGGCGACCTACAGCTATGATGCGCTCAACCGGCCGATCACCGCAAGCTGGACGCCGACGGTGGTGCAGACCGCGCCTACGCAGGCCGGAGTAACGTTCACCCACAGCTATGATGCGAACAACCGCCGGGTGGGCCAGGCGGCCAGCGACAACAGCTGGCTGCTCTATCCGGCGACGACCGGCACGACCAGCTACACCGCGAACAACCTCAACCAATATACGGCAGTAGGCGGAGCCTCGCCGACCTACGACAATAATGGCAATCTCACCTTCGACGGCACGGTAACTTATTGCTACGATGTCGAGGGTCGACTGACCCGTGCGATCACCGCCGGCACCTGCGCTAGCCCCACCACGACGCTCGGCGCCTATGCGTTCGATGCCCAAGGACGGCGCAAGAGCAAGACGGCGGGCGGCACGACCACCATCACCGTGACCGACGCCGACAATCGCGAGGTGCTCGAATATGACGGCACCAGCGGTGCGATCCAGCGCTGGTATGCCTATGGCGCGGGCTCCAATGACGTGCTGGGGCAGATGAACGTGGCGGCGGCAACGCGCACCACACTCGTCCCCGACATCCAAGGGTCGTTCATCGCATCGATGGCATCGAACGCTACCACGTTCAGCAAGGCCAACTTCCTGCCCTATGGCGAGAATGCCGCTAGCACCTCGGGCACTTTCCGCTACACCGGCAGCCGCATCGATCCCGAGACAGTAGCGACCTCGCAGCCCAGCGGCATTTATTATATGCGTGCCCGTGCCTATTCGCCGCAATGGGGCCGGTTCATCCAGGTCGATCCGATCGGCTATCAGGGTGGCATCAATCTCTATGCGTACACCGGCAACGATCCCCTGAACCAGACCGACCCAGATGGACTATGCCCCTGGTGCATTGGTGCTGGGATCGGGGTTGGATTTGAGATTGTAAAACAAGTGGCAACACCATCTGATAGAGCGGCGTGGTCACAGGGATGGAATGCGCTAACGCAAGGAGACGTTTTTGGAGCAATAAGCGCCACGAAATCTCAGATCGGAAATCTCGCAGTTGCTGCTGGAAGCGGCGCTATTGGAGGTGAGATATTGGGGGGTATCCAGAAGAGCGCTGTTATATCAGATACAGCGAAGACGGTTTACTCCGCCACCGCGAGTGCTTTCCTAGGGGGAAGTCAGCAGGCAGCATCTGACGTTGTTTCGGGAAAGACTCCCGGTTCAGATGTGATCATTTCCGCAGGGCTATCGGCAGCAGGTGGTGGACTGGGGCATCGACTGGGTGTTAATGCCGCCGAAGGTACTATTGGGGTCGGAAAGGCTAACGACATTGTCAATTCGACCGTAAACAAAACTTTGATAGGCGTGCAGATCGGGCAAACCGCTGCACAGATCGCCCAGTCGAATTCGAGTGCGAAATGATTAGGAATTTAGGTAAAATACTGTTCAGCGGAAATCACGCAGCCGCACTTGTATCGGCCGTATGGATAGAGGCGTTATTACTGATATTGGACACGGTTGGTGTCTATCATATTAATAATTATAAGGGTCTTTGTATATTATTTATAGGCTCTTACATTATTTCAGTCCTCCTGCAGGCCCTGAACTTATTTCACTCTGAATAGAGCATATCCAACTGAGCTATAGCGCCACCTACAGCTATGATGCGCTCAATCGCCCGGTCAATGTGAGCTGGACGCCGACGGTCGCGCAGACGACGCCAACCCAGGCGGGGGTGACGTTCACCCACAGCTATGATGGCAATAATCGCCGGGTGGGTCAGACGGCCAGCGACAACAGCTGGCTGCTCTATGGCATCAAACGCCAGCACGTTCAGCAAGGCTAACTTCCTGCCTTATGGCGAGATCGCAGGCGAAAAGCTGTTTGGTGGGACCACGAGCGGCGCCACTGGCTGGAAACCAGCCAATATGATGGAATAAGCTGATCGACCGTTGGCGTTGACTCGCTTCTATCGGGTCATCTCCGACAGGCTCCCACAGTGCATCAATCCCAATGCCGCAGCATTGAACAGCGACTGGGCGGATCTTCGGTCGCCGAGATTTGCGGACCGGCAGCAGGCGATGCTGAACGCCGGGGCGAGCCCTACGATGGTCTGCGCGACCTCAACCTTGCTGCGTACGCGGCCTGGGACAAATCAGCGGCGGCTGCCCGTGATCAGCTCTCGGGATAATCGTCGACCGAGTAAAACATCGGGTTCTTCATCCACTCGGCGACCGCGGAGGCTCGCCATCCTGCGCACCTCGCGCTGATCGCGATCTGCCTGGGGAATGTGCCCTGCTGGATCTTCCGGTAGAGGGTCGTGCGGCTGAGCCCGGTGCGCTCGAGCACGGTGTTGATGCGAAGGATGCGATCGGGGGTGTCGGTGGTCATGGCATGGTCCTGCATGGCTTGCATTGCTGTCGCTCCCGGCGACCGGTCTTGAGACAGAAAAGGCGTATGGCAAGAGGGGTCGGGCCTGATGTCGGCGGAGAGGGGGCTGGAGTCGGCAGCGAGGTGGTATGACCGTTTTTGACGCGTTTGCCGCGATAGTCCCAGGACGTCCCGCCACTCCGCCGAACATCTGAGTGTCTCACGACTCGCACGGCCGAGTCGCATGGTTAGTGGCCGGAGCGTTGCTCCGGCTGATGGTCATCGCGCTTCTGCGCGATGGCGTTGCCTCCGGCGCTCGTCTGGCGGGGTGGGCGTCGCAGCCCTCTAGTCCCGCCGCGGCGTGCCGCAAGCCGCGCTTGCGCTTAGCTCCTCCACTTTGTTGCGGCCCTTTGGGTGCAGCCCGCCTCGATCGGCGGGGACTGCCGGTCCGCTCCTGCCGCCCACCCGCGCCATTCCGGCCCCGGGTGCGGTGTTTTGAAGGAGCAGATCCATGACCAATGTCCGCCAGAGCCTCTATGCCGAGGTCACCAACCGCATCATCGCCGAGCTTGAGGCGGGACGGCTGCCCTGGGTCCAGCCCTGGGATGCAGCCGCCTGCCCCTGCACCATGCCAGTCAATGCCGCGACCGGCCGGCGCTATTCGGGGATCAACATCCTGATGCTGTGGGCGGCTGTCATCGAAGGCGGCTACACCTCGCAACGCTGGCTGACCTTTGCCCAGGCCAATGCCGCCGGCGGCCATGTCCGCAAGGGCGAGCGCGGCACGATCATCTGCTATGCCGATCGCTTCACGCCGAAGCACGAGGAGGAACGCGCCCGCGACGAGGATCGCGAGGCCCGGCAGGTGGCATTCCTCAAGCGCTTCACTGTCTTCAATGTCGACCAATGCGAAGGCCTGCCCGAGCGGTTCACACCGATGGTTGCTCCTGTGGTGGAACAGGAGCTGATCCCGGCCGCGCATGCTCTCATTCGCGCAACGGGTGCTGATGTCCGGATCGGTGGAGGGGAAGCTTATTATGCACCCCAGGCGGACTTTGTCTGCGTGCCACCCCAGCAGGCCTTCCCCGCGCCGATTAACTGGTATCGCACTGCCTTGCATGAGCTTGGTCATTGGAGCGGGCACAGCACCCGGCTGGGCCGTGATCAGACAGGCGCGTTCGGCAGTCCCGCCTATGCACGCGAGGAGCTGGTGGCCGAGATGGCGAGCGCGTTCACCTGCGCGTCGCTTTCGATCAATCCAACCGTGCGTCATGCCGATTATGTCGGCAGCTGGCTGTCGGTATTGCGCGAGGATGAGAAGGCGCTCTTCCGGGCTGCCAGTGCCGCCAGCAAGGCAGCGGATTATCTGCTCGCCTTCGGGCAGGAGGCGTGAGGCGTAACGCGGGATGCGACCGGCAACAGCCCGGTCGCATCCTGCCTCACATGTTGATAGGAGCTAGGGCCACATGCGCACCGATCTCGATCATCTGCCGGCGAACAAGCAGCGCGAGCTTGAACGCGTCGTCGAGATCCTGTTCGAGGAGTTTGGCGACGCCACCGCGGGCAGGAAGAAGCTCGGCCGCATCCTCAAGATCATCCTCTATGGCAGCTATGCCAGAGGCGGCTGGGTCGATGAGCCGCATACCGCCAAGGGCTATCAGTCGGACTTTGACCTGCTGATCATCGTCAACCAGAAGCCGTTGACCGATCGCGTCGCCTATTGGGCAAAAGCCGATGAGCGGCTGATCCGGGAACTCTCGATCACCAGGACGCTCCGCACACCCGTCAACTTCATCGTCCACACGCTGCAGGAAGTGAATGACGGCCTTGCCCATGGCCGCTACTTCTTCATGGACATCGCGCGTGATGGCATTGCGCTTTACGAGGCTGACGACACCGAGCTCCACAAGCCCAAGCCCAAGACTCCGCCCGAGGCGCTTGCCATGGCGAAGGAGTATTTTGAGGAGTGGATGCCTTCAGCTGAGCAGTTCTTGATTCAGGGGAAGGAAGCAACAGCGAGAGGTTGGACCAAAAAGGCTGCGTTTGAACTTCACCAAGCAACCGAGCGCCTCTATCACTGCGTGCTGCTGGTCACGACCTTCTACACCCCGCATGTTCATAATCTCGGCTTCCTGCGCACCCAGGCCGAGCGGCTTGATCGTCGTCTGCAAGGCATATGGCCGATGGACAGTCGCAAGGAGCGTGCGATGTTCGAGAAGCTGAAGGACGCCTATGTGAAGGCACGCTACTCGAAGCATTACCGCATCTCCGAAGAAGAGCTTACGTGGCTCGGCGCAAGGGTCGAAGAGCTTGGGCAGGTCGTGCACGTCATCTGCCAGGAAACCATCGCGTCGCTCGAAACGCGCGCCGCTTGAGGTCTCGCTAATCCACTTCGCTGTCCTGCTCGAACGCGCGCCTGCCGCGCCTTCGCCAGAGCGTCAGCGCTTCCGCGCCACGCTCGCTTCGCAAGATGGCAGCGCCTTCGACCAGCAGCCCCAGGATCACGGCGCGATCGTCGTCGGTCAGCTCGACGAGGCCTGCCTTGGCGACCAGTCCGCCAAGCTCGATCAGCTGGCGGGTGCGTTCGCGCCGCTTCACCACCCAGGCTCGCTTGTCCTCACGCGCGATCTTCGCCTGCAGCCGATGCCGCGCCGCGAGCGTTCGTCTCAGCGCCAGCGCGGTTGCCGCCAGCATGGCAAGGTTCCTTCCCCTGAAAGAACGCCGCGCCCCTTACGCGCTGTGCCTCCCGTGCCGCAGGATCGGTGTTTCCGACCGCGAGCAGCAATGCGCCGGCGAGCTGCTCGATGGGCAAGGCATCGGCGCCGGTCGCGATGACCAGCTCACCCAGCTGCTGAAGCTTGCGGGTCTTGAGCTGCCTGGCCTTGTCATCGAGCGCCTTGAGCTCGGCATCATAGTCACGGGGCTTGCGCATCGGTCGGTCCTCAGTTGCTGATGAGGACGCTCCAGTTATCGCTGCACCCGATCAGGCTCAATGGTCTGAACTCTGCTGGGACAGGCCCGTCCCGAATATGATGAAATCTTTTGAGGGCGCGCTTATACGTCGTGCCGACGTGCTGCTTGAGGTGTAAATGGATTGCCGCGATGGCGATCTACCACTTCTCGGCAAAGGTCATTGCCCGCGCCAACGGCTCCTCGGCGCTGGCGGCGGCGGCCTATCGTTCGGCCTCGCGGCTGCATGACCAGCGGCTCGATCGCCATCATGACTTCTCCAACAAGGCTGGGGTCGTCCACTCCGAGGTGATGCTCCCGGACGGCGCGCCGCAGCACTTTGCGGATCGCGAACGTCTCTGGAATGCAGTCGAGGCGGCGGAACTGCGCAAGGACGCGCAGCTGGCGCGCGAGGTCGAGTTCGCGATCCCCAGGGAGCTGGATCAGCAAGAGGGCATCCGACTGGCGCGCGACTTTGTCGAACGCGAGTTCGTGTCGCGCGGCATGATCGCTGATCTCAATGTCCATTGGGATATGGGCGCCGACGGCGAGCCCAAGCCGCATGCTCATGTCATGCTGACGATGCGCGAGGTAGGTGAAGACGGGTTCGGCGCCAAGGTGCGTGACTGGAACGCGACCCATCTCCTCGAACATTGGCGCGAGGCCTGGGCCAACCATGTCAACCAGCGGCTGGCCGAACTCGATATCGATGCGCGGGTCGATCATCGCAGCCTGGAAGCGCAGGGGATCGATCTCGAACCTCAGCACAAGATCGGCCCGGCCGCATCGCGTATGGCGGGTGAGGGCTTGGCACTTGAGCGGATCGAGGACCATCGCGCGATCGCGCGCGCCAATGGCGAGAAGCTTATCGCCAGTCCCACCATCGCGCTTGATGCGATCACCCACGGCCAGGCCACGTTCACCACGCGTGATCTTGCCAGGTTCGTGCACCGACATTCGGACGGCAAGGACCAGTTCGACCGGGTGATGGCGGCGGTGCGATCCGCGCCGGAACTGGTGAAGCTCGGCAAGGATGGCACAGGCCAGGAGCGGTTCACCTCACGCGCGATGATCGAGAGCGAGCAGCGGCTCGAGCGCGCCACCGTCAGGCTGGAAGCAAGCCGGCGTCATATCGTCTCCGAGCATCACCAAGCCCGCGCGCTCGCACGTGCCGAGGCGCGCGGGCTCGTCCTTTCGAGCGAGCAGCGCGATGCGTTCGAGCAGGTCACGAGGCCAAAAGCTCTGAGCACGATCGTCGGCTATGCCGGCACCGGCAAGTCAGCGATGCTTGGGGTTGCACGCGACGCCTGGGAGAGCGCGGGCTATCGCGTCCAGGGCGCAGCCTTGTCCGGCATCGCCGCTGAGAACCTCGAGGCGGGTTCCGGCATCGCGTCGCGGACGATCGCCAGTCTGGAATATCAGTGGGCGCAGGGTCGCGAACTGCTCACCTCGAAAGACGTGCTGGTGATCGACGAGGCTGGCATGATCGGTACCCGCCAGATGGAGCGGGTGATCGCACAAGCCGAGAAGCGCGGCGCCAAGATCGTGCTGGTGGGGGATCCCGAGCAGCTGCAGGCGATCGAGGCGGGTGCTGCGTTCCGGTCGATCGCTGAGCGCCATGGCGCCTATGAACTGACCAATGTCCGGCGGCAGAAGGCGGAGTGGCAGCGTGATGCCACCCGCTGGCTTGCGACCGAGCGCACAGGGCAAGCGATCGAAGCCTATGCCGAGCATGGCGCTGTCCATGCGGCCGAGACCCGCGAAGCTGCGCGCGCCGATCTGGTCGAATGCTGGCATCGCGATCGGCTGGCGTCACCAGGCGGCAGCCGGATCATCCTCACCCATACCAATGACGAGGTCCAGGCGCTCAATGAGCTTGCTCGACAACGGATGAAGGAGAGCGGAGAGCTCGGCGAGGACGTAGCCATCTCGACCGAACGGGGAAGCCGCATGTTCGCGAGCGGTGACCGCATCCTGTTCCTGCAGAATGAGCGCGGGCTGGGCGTGAAGAATGGATCGCTCGGCGTCGTCGAAAGCATCACGCCCGCGCGCATGGCGGTGCTGCTCGATGATGGCCGCTCGGTCGGGTTCGATCTCAAGGACTACAACCATGTCGATCATGGCTATGCTGCTACCATCCACAAGGCGCAGGGCATGACGGTCGACCGGGTGCATGTACTGGCGACGCCGGGGCTTGACGCCCACGCGACCTATGTGGCGCTCTCCCGCCATCGCGACAGGGTCGAGCTCCATTATGGCCAGGATGACTTTGCCGATCAGGGCAGATTGGTCAGGACGCTATCGCGCGAGCGCGGCAAGGACATGGCCTCGGATTATGCGCCGGCACCCGCGCCACCGCCCCGCAATCCGTTTGCCGGGTTGAAGCTCGGGCGAGCCCCTGAACCCGCGCCGCAGGCGACATCGCTCGACCGGGCGGTCGAGCGCTATGCGCGCGCTGCGGCCGACATCCTGCGCATGCGGGGACGCGGCATGGAGGAACTGCCGCACCAGCGCACTGCGTTCCTCGATGCGGGCAGGGCGCTCGATGCGATCCGGCCCGATGCCGCGCGCGATCTGCGCAGCGCGTTCAACGCCGATCATGGGTTGATCGATCAGGCCGCCAACGGCAGGACCGCCGCTGCGATCCGCACGATGGCGCTTGAAGCTGAACTCAGGACCGACAGCGCCCAGCGCGCCGATCAGTTCGTCGCGGCCTGGCGGCATAATATGCGCCGGCTCCAGGCGCTCGAGCGCGAGGGCGGCTATGACGCGGGTGAGCGCATAAGGAACAACCTCACTGACATGGCGAAGAGCCTGCACCGCGATCCGCAGCTCGAGTCGCTGCTGCGCAATCGTGTGAAAGACCTCGGCATCAGCAAGGTCGGAGAAGCATCGATATCCCATGAGCTCCTGAATAGTCCCGGCCTCTCGCGCGGCCGGGGGTTAAGCCGATAGGCTCGGCGCATGACCGACCAAGCCAGCCAATCTGCCCCCTCGGATGCCGCCACGGCGTTTGAGGAGCTGCGCCGGGAGGTGAGCCTTGCGCGCGCTGCAGTGGAAGGGCTGACCGCCGCACGCGAGCGCATCCCCGATTATAGCGAGACGCTTGCTGCGATGCTCGCAGCCCTGAGGGATGTCACACAGCGCATAGCGACGATCGAGCGCAGCCCTGCCATCAGCCTGTCGCCCACCGCGATGGCGGCCGAGATCTCCGACGCCAGTGAGGCGGCACGGGCCGCGGACCAGAAGCAGCTGCACGACACCCGCGACGAGCTGCTCCGGACGATCGGTCGCATCGATGCGATGGTCGATCATGGTCGGGCCGCATATCATCAGTGGCGCCTGCTCATCGCCACCGGCTTCGCCGCAGCGGCGGGAGCGACGCTGCTGATGGCGATCCTGCCAGGGGCGGTCGCCAGATCGCTTCCCGAGCGCTGGCATGTACCCGAATGGATAGCGGCGCGGACGATCGGGCTTGACCAGCGCGAGGCCGGCAAGCGGATGATCGCGACGGCGGGCGGGAGGTGGGATTCGGCGACAGGTAGGTGTCTTAATCGTCGCCGTTGAGAATGTTTCACTGTTCCTGAGAACTGCCGTCAATTGAGCATGAACTCTATGACAGCTGTGGGTGGGAAGCTGACTGGCGGCTTATGGACAGCAACGCTTCAAAGCAGCCAATCATTTCCAAAGCCAGTAGAACAGGCTGATAACGAGGAGCAGGGCGAGCGCGGACCTGAATGCGGGCCGGAAAGGACCGACTTCCGTTGGATAGCCGTTGCGCAAAAACGTCGGCCGAACAATTGGTGGGATCGCACAACCCATTCCTGTTGAAACACTCTCCCAGTGGCCGTCGATCCGCAGTTGAGCCTCGGTCCAGTATGGCCTCGACCAACCGATAGCCTTGTATAGCGCCAGCCTTGCTTCGCCCGCGATCAGCCCTTCAATCAGTTTAACGATCAAGTGCCATTTATACTCGTCGTCGGCAGGGAAGATATTGGCATACCACTGCTTGCCCGAGCAGACGAACTCGTCTCCATCCAAAGAGAGCCACAGATCAAAATCGAGACCGGTCTGTGCTGGATACCGGCAGGCGACATCAACCGGCGCGGTCTCATCCCATTCGTATTGAAGGCCGAAGCGTTCAGCAGTTTCCGAAAACAGAGATCGAGCGCGCTCTATTAGCGCCTCCTCCCATCCCCATCCCCGTTCAGGCCAGCCCATCCAATTACCTTATCTCCCCAGTGGAGCATCCGCAAATAGGCCGTCTGACGATATCCATCGGATCGGGAGCAGCCGTCACATCCGATTGGAGGGCGAATGGTTGGGCAAGGAGTTGAAAGCAGATATTGCGCAAGCGGGGTAACCCCTCATAGTTGCGATATGCTCACAACCCTTCGTTTCAGGGTGCTGGCGATCTCGGTCATCGCGCTGATCACAGTCCTTGTTCCCATTTGGAGCCTGCTTGCGCCTCACACGCAGATTGAAAACGTGAGGGCCTTAGACGGATGCTATGAGGGAGAGGGGTTGCCAGATTTTATGCGGCCACCTCACCATTGGAGCCTACGCATCAACGGCGGCAGGATTGTTGACCGCAACGGAAATCCGATTTCAAGGGTTCATGTCATCGGCAGGGGGAACAATGAGACACCGGTCAGCTTCTCGCCGGGAATACTTGTGGCTGGAAAGCCGGAAACTGTGATGGCTGGCGATACCGTGACAGGCAAGGCGTATGTCAGCGGTGGCCGTGTAACAATCGTCCTAGCCGATGAGTTGCAGCAGATACTGCTCAGCACAACTTGCAGCTAATCCGCTAGTGTACCGGTTTTTGGGTTGTTAGCCCCCGACCGGCTGATACATGATCTTTACACCAGAGACATGTTCGCTCTCCTTGAACAGCCGCGACCTCGCTGCATAGCGGACGAGCAAATGGCTGGGTGAAAGCCACTTAATCTCGGCCCAAGGTCCTCCCCACCCGCCCGCACGCGCGGCACCATGATTGTCGTCGGCGCGGAAGACATTGCCGGGTCCGGAAAGCGGCTCGCCCGCATTCAGGATCGAGACCTGCGTAGAAAAGCCGGTCGTCGCTCCGCAATCGCGTTGGAACATTGCGGCGTCGTGCTCCCCGTCAGGAGAGGACACCCGCGAAATTATGGTGTTCCCGCACAGATCCGAGCATCCGCCGGTCAGCAACAAAAGGGCGAGTATGGATGGAACCCTGAACATAGCGGCACAGTAGCGAGGACCATTAAGTCGTCATAGTCTGCTTTCAGGAAAGCGCGGGGGGCCGACCTATGGCGTAAGTTGGGTCGGGAGCAGCCATCGCATCCGATTTGGCAGCAAATGGTCGCGAAGGTGGTGGGGAAGCGGTCGTCTCACCTACAAACAGATAGCACCGTAGACGGCATAGACCTTCTTGAGCTTGTTGGCGTCAGCGTCCCAGCGAACTGACCATTGCTTATCTCCGCAGCCGATGAAGCGGGAAAGGATGCCTTCTGAAAGACCGTTGGAACGAAGCGTGACATCAAACCCCTGTGACCTCAAGTCCGATATCAACCGATCCTCAGAGCTGCCCGGTGGGTAAAGCTTTTCAATCCGCCTCTTGAACTGCCTGTTTCCTTCATCAAACCTCGACGGCATTCCTTTGGCTAACGGAGGAAGTGACGCGTCGGAAGCCCGCCAAACGAACCAGCTTCCCGTCATGGCAAGGAGGAGAATGACAAGAGCCGCTGTTGCAATACATCCCCGTCGAAGCATATCTCGGCCTAGCAGCTATCGAAGCCCATGCTCAACCGGTGGTGATGTCCGCATTTGGGTCTTAGTTCCCAACCGCCTGATACGTGATCTTGATACCGGAGACATAGTGGCCCTGCTCGAACAGCCGCGACTTCGCTGCATAGCGGACGAGCAAATGGTTCGGTGAAAGCCACTTGATCTCGGCCCAAGGCCCTCCCCACTCGCCCGCACGTGCGGCACCATGATTGCCGTCGGCGCGGAAGACATCGCCGGCTCCGGAAAGCGGCTCGGCTACATTCAGGATTGAGACTTGCGTAGAAAAGCCGGTCGTCGCTCCGCAATCGCGTTGGAACATGGCGGCATCGTGCTGCCCGTCGGGAGATGACACCCGCAAAATGATGGTGTTCCCGCACATATCCGAACATCCGCCGGTCAGCAGCAAGAGGGCGAGTAGGGATGGAACCCTGAACATAGCGGCACAGTAGCGAGGGTCATCAATTCGTCATAGTCTGCTTTCAGGAAAGCGCACGGGGCCGATCTATGGCGTAAATTGGGTCGCAAGCGGCCGCTCACGCTCAATCACCCGCCGAGATCAAAATGGTGTGAACGAAATCTACTGGTCTGACGTTACCCGTCAGATGCTTTGGTCCCTGATTGCAGCTCAGGGCGGCGAATAAGCCGAGCTATTGCGCCGCCAAATATTGCAGCAGCAGATCCTGCCCAAAGCGGGATCACGTCTGAGTGCTTCTCGGCCCCGCGGGCGGGATCGCCCATGTTCAAGAGACCCCACAATACGCACGCAGCCGGAAAACCAGTCACAAACGCCGCAATCATCCAGATCAGAAGATTTTGAGCCCACGCAAATCGGCGTTCCAGAAATTCCATTACCAGTGTGAAAACGATCACGCTCGGCAGTGCCCCCACGAAGATCATGATGACCCCCAGGATTACCCGAACGATAGCTTCGAGAGGAGACGGCTCAAATAGGGGCGAATTGGAAGCGTTAATTTCGCCCGCAATAGCAAGCGCAACAGACCCCGCTAGCAGTCCTAAAGCTGAAGCTCGTTCGTAGCCCATCGACCGCTTCATAGCCCCTATGAAACTAAGCTTCTATGGCCGTTATTGCGCATCCGTCCCCTCAGTGGATGGTTGTGCAAGAGTGCCCCTCTTAACTGACGCGGTAGGCTGTCCCGCTCGACTTGGGTGTTCGAGGCGATGCCACGGAGCGTGTACTAAATACCTGTGGCAAGAGACATGGCAACGTTGAAACCCCTTACGCACCCACCTGTCAATTCCCGCTTAGGAGGTCGTCTACGCAACCATTGAATGTCCAAGAATGGGTCGCAAGCCGACCGGCCGGAAATTTACTGGACCGTTTTGGGGCTGACGGCTTCGGGGTAGGAATTGCATCAAATCAGTCTGCCACTGCGCCAGTAAGGCGATATCCCCCGCCTTCGCAGAGTTAACGATAGCATCTGAATTTGAAAAGTGGATGGTCGAAGCGGATGATTGTCAATTCGGCCGCTAGATCATACCCAGCGGTGATGGCTACGCTTTCGTCATGAACACGCAAGCGCAGGGCATATTTTCGTTCTTCCCTGTCCTATTCGTGGGGACGTGGATCGCAGTCACGACTTTGCTCGGCTTCATCTCCGGCTGGCTCAGATTGCAGAAGCAATATCCGGCTCAATCGGAGCCGAGCCAGTTGACACTAAGGATGCGATCATCAGGCTTTGGTGGGGTGCGCCATCACATGATGTGCCCCATCGCCGCACGGCCATGTGAAGTGCTGCATCTCGTCGATGGCATGTTCGCCTCGCGCCAGGCCCATCGCCTCACCTACTGGTCCCAATGTGAAGACGAGTTGGGTCGAGCAAGGCGTAAGGTCATCAAGCCCTATAGGCGGCTCTGCGGCGATCAACTTTACGCAAGGGTGCGGGGACGCCATCGATACCAGCGCGTGCAGCAATGCACGCACGCAGAGGTTGAAGCACGAATGCTTTACCGTGCTCGACTGGCCCGTGCGATGGGGTCTTCAAATCGCGGTTGAACCCCGCCGCACACCTTTATCGATCAAAGGAGGACCGACGGCCAAAACTGGGCACAGTCGTCGCGGACGTGGGTGGTGCCAGCGCACTTTCTCTATAATCGTTAAGTGTCTCGGCGAGCTTTTCCGCTGATCCTGGAAACCCTTTCGGAATGGCCGCTTCCGCACCTAAAAGCCCACTGAAATTGGCCATCTTGGGTCGAGCCGGAGACCCTGGGACGTAATTGTATCCCACCATTTTACCGCCACGCGGCAGCTTATGGACGAAGAAACCTTGGACATCGCGCCATGCAATGGTCTTCGGATTCCGAATCAGGCCCCCGGCAACCGTGAACCCTTCCGCATCGAGCGCAATCATCAGCGGTCGGAAAAGAAGCACGGCGAAGACAACAGCACACAGGCCGAAAAATATGACGGCGAGCCAAGCACGAATATCTGCCGACGTGCCCTTGGATGCTATCCCGCTCCCGCCAATGACCACGAAGGCGAGACTTAGGACAAGGAACAGGAGAGTTTTCCCGATGGACCCTTTGATCGTCCGCGGTTCGATGTTCGCCCGTTCGGCTCTGTTGCCAATCATCGCCACCAATTCCACTCACGCCGGCTTGGCGCAGACATAAACTGCAATCCTAGCGGAATGGTTAGGACGATCGCTTTACGATCTGCTACCGAGCGGATAGCGCCACGGCTCCACGAGGCGCAGGTCATCCTTCCCCTCCTGTTTGCCAGAATCCGTCATCCACCTTTGCAAATCGCAAATGAAATCTGCATGTCCGAGGACAGGGTGCGCACCATCCTCACTTGATAAAAGACGGCGTTCCTGCCCATGAACAACAAGACCGCGTCGCTAAATTGATCCAAGCCGAGGGATGAGCATGAGTGTGTTTATTTGCTCGTCGAGGGCGCCTTCAAGTCGACAGGCTTATCGCCGTCATAAGCCAAAACACCCGGAATCGGGGTTAGCCGGTCTATGGTGATCCCAAAATAATTAGGAAACCGACCGGCGGCATGGAGGTCGGCGGGAACGATCGTGTAGGATGCAAGGCGGGGATCGATGGACACGCCGGCTACTGGGACCTCCCATCCAAGGCTATTCATGTTTTCCGGCAACTCCATCTCATTATGAATGGGCTCTTTGCCCTCGGCCTTAGCTTTTGCTCGCTCCTTAAGGATATTGAGGTCCATCATGCCCGCATAAACGATCTGACCCGGCTTTACCTCGAACTGGATCGTCCCCATGCACATACATCCGCCTGTCGCGCCGCCGTTTAGGAGATTCACTGTTCCATAGAAGGCGTAACGGCCCGGTAGGACCATGTGCAGGAAGGTCGAACGACCATTGCCCTTTGCGAAGCGATTGAAGGGACCAATGGTTACCATATTCTCTTGGTCCAGAGCCGGAAAAGCAAGATTGAGGTCGGTAGGTTCGATCGGTTCGGCGGGACGCTGCATGACAGCGCGCTCGTCTCTAGAAAGGTGCTCCCAACTTGCTACCGCCTTTTCCCAAGCGGCACGCCTGGTCACCCAATTTTTATGCGCATTCTTCAGCGCGGCAGCTCGCCGTTGGCGATAATCGTCGATATTCGCCTGATCAGGTAGGCGAATGAAGGTGATCGGGAACGAGTAGCTTGCATCGGACGATGTTTGCACGATCAGATAGCTTTTAGTGGGGTCGAGCGCGATGTCCGGCTTATCCCCCACCGCCTTGAAAGCTTTCTGGTCTATTGCGGCTAACGCAGGCGAAGTGGCGATGCCTACCGCTATTGCCGTTGCCAAAAGATGCTTCATCACCGTCCAAGTGCCTTTGTCTTCGGATGATCGCCGGACGCAATCTTTGCCTGCTGTTTCAGAAAAACCTGGCGCTTCTCCTCACTGAGATTCGCAAGCCCTTCCTCGAAATTGAACTTGTCCCAGATATCCTTGGGAAGCCCGTAGCGCTGATAACCTTTGAAGCTCATGCAGCGTCGCATGTTTATCCGGCGCGTTGCTCTTTTTTCAGCGGAGCCAAAAATGACTGCAACCATAAGGTTCCCGATGGCACCGCCCAATGCACCGGCCATCGTGTAGGTGTATGGATAGGGCGCCTGTGCATAGCCATAAGGACTAGCGAGCCCGCGCGAAAGATTGTCGCAATCACGAATGTCAGCCAAAGCCGATCGGAAATCGGTGTTATCCCGATGGAAATAATAATATTTGTCGAAATCCTTTTCTATCAACGGATCGGCAGGATAGTCCAAGGCCGGAACGACCATCGATGACTCATCGATTTTCTCATCGGCCGCCGGTTGAAGGATAACCGGCACAGTGTCGGCGGATGTTTCCCCCTTGAGGTCCTCTTTAGCCGGAGCCGCGGTGCCGTTCGATGATTGCGCCAAGGCGGGAAATTGCGCGCATACAAGCGAAGCTATGACGGCAACTGATGCCGGCCGATGGATTGTCATTACTTCTCCCCCTTCTTCGGCATTAGAGAAGGGGCTCGCAAATTGGCAAGGGGCAATCCGTACAGAATTGGTCCATATTGGTGTTCACCAGTTAACGGTCGGTCTGGTTCCCATCGGATTCCCAGACTCCTTGAAATTCCAAAAAATGGGCTCGGATTTCTGCGGTTCGAGACCAAGCGACAGGCCGAATTTATATCGCGTTGTCGCTGGGATTAACCCCTGACGCCGGGATCCCATTATCTTATTGAATTCATGGTCGAATGAAGGAAACGACCATGACAAACGCCTGAGACGAACAAGCGGAATGCGATCACCTCATTTCTGAAGCATCAAAACTATATCCGAATGCCTCCATCTCGATTGATTACGACCCCGAAGATGAAGCGATCCATCTGACCATAGATGGCATGCGTTACACCTTCCATGTGGGAAGCGATGACGACGCATAGTCTCCCACCGGCCCACTTCCGGTCGATCATCCAACGCACCTCACGTGATATGACGCATTCTTCGTCGGTTGACCGCAATCTACATCCAGTTGGTCTCATTAGCCCAAATTGGCGCTTAAAAGCCCAAGTCAGCCCAGGTGATTGGGCAGCATTTCGTTGGCAATCGTGCTGCCAGGAGATCATAATGTCTTTATCTTTCAATTAGTTATATTGTCTCTAAGAATCCTGTCTCCCCGACCACAAAACCCGCGGGAAACGCCATTTTTTGAAATCTCTGGGCTATTTGGCCGTCGGGTTCTCAGAGCTGTGTATTTACGGTGTGTATACGTCCTTCGGCTTCGCTCGCC
>Ga0207644_10000542_pt1 | contig 24541 bp, 20 predicted proteins | sample KBSS73metaG_FD_184326 | JGI IMG/M metagenome (GOLD analysis project Ga0207644, IMG submission 184326) | Switchgrass rhizosphere microbial communities from Kellogg Biological Station, Michigan, USA - KBS S7-3 metaG (SPAdes) (version 2) | ecosystem: Host-associated > Plants > Roots > Rhizosphere... | reverse complement strand
GACGATCTCGACATGCTTGTCGAACTCGCCTCGGACCAGATCCTGGCCGTCTCCGGCGTCCATCACGTCGAGACCTCGATCGCGGTCAAGACCATCAAGTACAACGCCCGCATGGCCAAGATCACCAGGCCCGCCGTCGTCGGCGACGAGGATTGAGCCGGCGCCAACAAGCGGCGAGCTGCTGAAGCACGGGCCATCGCCCTGCCCTGCTCCCGGTCGATGAGGCGCGGCAAGGCCGCGAATGCCGGGCCCAAACACAAAAAAGGGCAGCCTGACTTGCATCAGACTGCCCTTTTGAGCCGACCCGGGAAGGGTCGTCCGGGACCCGGCCCCGATTACCAGTGGAAGGAGAGGGTCGCCCCGAATTCACGCGGGTTCGTCACGCTGACCGGAGAGTAGCCCGACCTGAAAGAGCCGAAGACCGCCGCATTGGTCTGCACCTCGCCCAACGAAATGTCGGTGACGCGCTGCTGGTTGAGCAGATTCTTCGCGAACACGTCGAACTCCCACTTTCCGTCGTTGCTGCGCGCACCGACATAGAGGTTGATCAGCTCGCGATCCTTGAAGCGGTACTTCGACTGCCACCAGTAGTAGCTGGGCGTGTAGGTCATCAGCGCCCGAACAAACGGGGTCACCGTTGCCATCGGGAAGCGGACTTCCGTGTTGGCGTTCAGACTGAAGTCGGGCGTGTTGGCCATGCGGTCGTTGATGATGCAGTAGCTGACATTGCCGCTTCCCGTAACTGCCGGATCATGGGGCGTGGTGTTCGGAACGCCAGTCCCGGCATAGTCGTTGCACGGCAGCCGGGCATTGTCCCAGCGCGCGTGGGTGTAGGCTGCCGAAATTCCAAGATCCCAGTTCGGGGTCGGCCGCAGGTCGAGGCTTCCCTCGATACCTTTGATCGTGGCGTTTCCATTGTAGTTGAAGTCAAACGTGGAGTTCTGGGGCTGATCAAGTGGCGAGGACGAGTGGTAGTAGATCGAACCGAATCGGGTGAGGAAGCCGTCCAGCTTCTGGTAGAACGCCGCCACGGCGAAGTTGGCGCGGCGATCGAACAGCGACCCCTTGAGACCCACTTCGAACGAATCGGTCTTTTCCGGGTTGGTACGGATCAGGTCGTTCGAAACGAACGTCGGCCCAGCCACCTTTGTGCTGCCAGAACGGAATGAGTGACCGTAGGCGGCATAAACGTTCAACTCGGGCGTCACCTCGTAGCTGATCGTGGCGCCGCCGGTGAGCGGCCGATCGACACGCGATTGAAGGGCGGCCGGGACGGCTTCAAAGTAAGGAATGTTGAGGAAGCCGGAAAGCTGAGTTTGGGTGGTCTGGACATTCTTGATGATCGAATAGCGCAGGCCGGCTTCGATCTTCAGAGGTCCCGACTTATAGCGCAGGTTAGCATTGAATGATGCCGTGGTAGTGTAAACCGGCACCCGCACGTCCGCGGTAAGCGGAAGCTGGTTGGGGATAAGGGCTGTCGTAAAGGCCGTCGGATCAAAGACGGCGGGACACCCTAGCGCGCCGGGCGCGACAAGCGCGCACGACCCGTTGACCAACGCATTGGGCGCCACGTTGTACAGGAACAGGCTGTTGTCCTGCTTCACGGTCGTGGTGCCGGTCTGCTTGGTGTAGAATGCGCCCAGGCCCCAGCCCAGACCTTCACTGTTGTTCGACGTCAGCCGCAGCTCGGCGGTGTCCACCTTGTAGGGGATTTCCAGGTTCGACGTGGCGACGTAACCGGGGATGGCGTTGGCCGCGTCCTGATCGCGCGCAATCGTCAACTTCGTGAACTGATGTGCGCCGACGAAGGACAGCGTGGCCGGGCCCAGATCATAATCGGCCTGGAGGTTGATGAAGTGGGTGTTGTTCTGGTTGCGGAACACGCCCTCCTGCACCGCGCCACGATCCTCGACAGAAAGCGCCGGGCCGCTGCGAACGTTGGTGTCGGTCGGGAACGCACCAAGGATGAAGGCCGACGGGACGCCGTACAGCGTGCCGTAGGTCCCCAGCGGATTACTGCCGGTGCCGATCACCTGCTGGAACTGGCGATTGTCGGCGGTCAGATACTGATAGGTGAGGTAGGCCTTGAAGTTGTCGGTCGGGCGCCAGCCGATGGTGATGCGGGCGCTCTCGGTGCGGCTTTGCGAACGCTCACCATTGCGGTTGACGTCGCGCACGTTGTTGAGGCGATTGCCATCGACCAGGCCGGCAACGCGGATCGACAGCTTGTCGGAGAACGGCAGGGTCACGCCGCCCTGGACGTTGTAGCCGGCGCGATCGGTGGCCGTCGCCTGGAAGTCGCCTTCAACCCGGTCGAAGCCCGGCTTGCGAGTGGCAATGGTGATCGAGCCCGCCGGGGCCGAGAGGCCGCGCAGCAGGCCTTGGGGGCCGCGCAGCACTTCGATCTGCTGGATATCGTAGATGGCGGTGTAGGCGGTCTGCGGGTCGACCGGGGTTTCGTCGAGATAGACGCGCACCGCCGGGCCGGTGCCCTGGTCGGGATCGAAGGTCACGCCGCGCAGGGTGGTCGTGTTGTTGCGACCCGTGGTGTTGGTCAGCTCGAGGCCCGGAGCGAGCTGCGAGATGTCCTTCACGTCGAAGATCTTGAACTTCTGCAGCTGCTCGCCCGTGGCAACGTTGACCGACATGGCAACGTCCTGGAGACGCTGCTGCTGGCGGGTTGCGGTGACGATGATGTCAGTGCTCGCCGGAGCATCCGAAGGCGGTGCGGCATCAGCCGCGGGTGCCGCAGCGCCTTGCGCCTGCGCCTGCGCGGGACCGAACATGGCAAGCATGCTTCCGCCGATCAGCAGCGAAAACTTGAGCGTTCCGAATTTCATATACCCTCCCCTTTGTCACGTTTGGCGCCGCAGCGCCCGGTGGCCGGACAGTTCAAATCTCTCGGGGCTGAGCCCCGGGTGGACCCCCGACACCGATCAAGACCATTGGATGCGAAAGAGAGCGGCACGGATCCATCCCGAGCCGACAAGGTGCGCCTCACCGAAGCCTGCACAGCTCCGATCCGGCTCGCCTCTCCCCATCGATCACGCCCATAGCCCAGGCTGCGTCGAAGTTAGTTCGGACTAACAAACCAAGGCACCTCGGTCAAACTCTGGTTGATCATTTTTGCATTTTTTTCGTCATTTTCGATCGAATCAGGCTTGTTTGCGTAACCGAGTGTCTTTTTTGCCACGCATCTGGAGTGCGCAGTAAGCACGGCCACCGCGTCGGCGGACTTGCAGAACCACCTTGACCGACCATTATAAGTGTGTACTTACTTCTGTATCCCGACCTTGAGGATGGACGACATGACCGCGCTTGCAACACTTCAGCCCTCGGCTCTGCCCATTCGCGACCAATCCGGTCTGCGCGCTGCATTGGCCGATGCCAATTTGCCTACGCTGCTCATGGTCTATGCGACATATACGCAGGACCGGGCCTATCTCGACAGCTTCGCCCCTTATCTCACCGCGGCCTATACCGCCGAGGCGCCGACCAATGTGCCCGAGGCCATGGCGCGCGATCTGCGCGATCGCCTGTTTGCGCTCCTCACCCAACCGGTCCCACCGCGAGAGAAACCGGTCGATCGCGAATTCCTGTGCCATATGATGGGGGTGAGTGTTGGCGAGAAGGTCGACCCCGGCCTGATCCCGGTACTCTATGACCAGATGGGGTTCGAACAGCCCGCTCCGCGCAAGGACCTGCCCGGGCGCCGCATGCCGCCCGCCGACTTCGACGTGCTGGTCATCGGCGGCGGCATGAGCGGCATCGCCGCGGGCATCAAGCTTTCGGAAGCCGGCTACTCCTACACCATCGTTGAAAAGAACGAGGAGCTTGGCGGGACCTGGTATGAAAACCGGTATCCCGGCGTGGGCGTCGACACGCCCAGCCACTTCTACAGCTATTCCTTCGAACTGAACCCCGAGTGGAGCCACTATCACCCTAAGGGCCCGGAGATTCAGCGCTACCTGCTGGGCGTGGCCGACCGGCACGGCGTGCGCAGCAATGTTCTCTTCAACACTAGGGTGACCGGCGCCATATGGGACGAGAGCGCCGCCAAGTGGCACGTCAAGCTGGCGCACAAGGATGGCACCACCAGCGAGAAGGCGGTGAGCGCCGTCCTGCTGGCCCATGGCGTCCTCAATCGCTGGTCCATGCCCAAGATCGCCGGGCTGGAGACCTTCAAGGGTCCGATGATGCACACGGCGGGCTGGGATCCGCAGGTCGATCTCAAGGGCAAGCGCGTCGCTGTCATCGGCACCGGCGCGAGCGCGGCGCAACTGGTCCCCGCGATCGCCGACGAGGTTTCGCAGCTGACCGTGTTCCAGCGCTCCAAGCACTGGGTGCTCAACAACCCCGACATCAACGTCAACGTCAACGACAACGTCCGCTTCGCGCTGCGCAACATCCCGCATTACAAAGAGTGGTTCCGCTTCCGCGTCTACTGGTTCACCGGCGACGGGCTTTATGGCAACGTCCGCGTGGAAGCTGACTGGCCGAACAAGGACGTTTCGATCAGCGCCCAGAACGACGCCGTGCGCAACTACGCGTTGCACTACATCCATACCAAGCTGGCCAATCGGCCTGATCTGGTCGAGAAGATCGTTCCGGACTACCCGATCTTCGGCAAGCGCATCGTGCTCGATGCCGATGGCGGCTGGCTCGATACGCTGGTCAAGCCCAACGTTACGCTGGAGACCCGCGCCATCGACCATGTCGAAAGCGATGCGATCGTGCTGAAGGACGGCACCCGGGTCGAAGTCGACGTACTGGCGCTCGCCACCGGGTTCGACATCGCCAAGGTCGCCGGAAGCCTCGACATCGTTGGCAAGGACGGCCACCGCATCCAGGACGACTGGGGCGAAGACGATCCCTACAGCTATCTGGGGGTCATGGCGCCGGGCTATCCCAACTTCTTCTTCGTACTCGGCCCGAACAGCGCGCCCAACCATGCCGCCGGCGTCAACATGGTGATCGAGGCGCAGATCAACTGGATGGTCGAGACGCTTGACCTGATGGTGGCCGAAGACGCCCGCACGGTCGAGCCGACGATGGAGGCCTACAACGCCTGGAACGACAAGGTCGCCAAGCAGATGAGCCAGATGATCTGGGCCCATCCGAAGGCGAAGAGCTACTACCTCAACTCCGCCGGGCGGAACATCATCTCCTGCCCGTTCCGCCTGGCCGACTACTGGCAGTGGACCCGCCACCCGGCGCGCGATGACCTGGTGCTGGACTGAACCAATCCACGATCGACGGCGGAGGCGGCGGACAACCGCCGCCTCCGCCTTGGGTCAATCGCGGTCGGGCCAGACCTGGGCAAAGAAGGGGTTTGCCGCCCGGTTGGCATCATAGCTGGCCTGGTCAACCATGCAGGTCGGGCACCAGTGGCCGCCCCTGAGGTAAAGCCGCGGGCTCATCATAAATTCATGACCCAGGGCGCAGCGGAAGTGCGCATCCCCGTCCGGTTCGCTGGATCCGCCGACGAATGCCCCACCACGGAATTGCGCCGCCGACGAGAGATCGCTGGCCGCCCAATCGGCATCGGCCTTATCCGTGTCGTATCCATGATCCAGCAACGACACCTCCCGGGATGGCTGGCGAAATTCGAAGCCAGCCCATTCGCGCGGAATCCTTTCCCAGGCTTCGCGTGAACCGAAGTAGGCCTCTATATGCTCCCTGTCGTCATGGGCGAACCAGTGGAGCGTACCGCCGGGGCCCCTGGCCAGCTTTTCCATGCGCTTGCGTCCGGCTCCGGGGAACAGGCGGGCGATCAGGCGCACCAGCGCAGGCATGCTGGCAACCATGTCTTCTGCCCAGTCTTCCAGCGTTTCCGACCGGAATGCCACGGCGGCTTCCAGCCGATCGGAATCGGCATACCATTGGCCATGGAAATTGCGCGTTGCGGACCAGTGCGGCCGGTAGCTCGCAAAGGCGTCAGCCTGCTTGAGCGCCCGCGCCGTGATCCGCGCAAATTCGTGATTGACGACCCGCAGCTTCTCGCCGCCTCCGATGTTGTAGAACTGCTTCCAGAACGTTTCCGGCACCGCGTCCTCGCAGGTTTTCGCGGCCAGCCGGGCGGAGTCCCCCACGGTGACCCATTCGAACACGCCGTTGAACGGATTGTGGAAGATGATGGGATCGAAGATCTTCCACATATTGCGGTGGGCGATCCCGGTCTGGCGCAGCGAAACCCAACGCTTGAGGCCGCTCTGCGCAACGATGGCCTCAGCCTGGGTCTTGCTGACGGCGTAGTGATCATAGCGGCTGATCTTGATGGGGTCGCCCGTGCGCCCCCAGTGCACCGGCGCATTGCGGTGTCCGGTTTGGGCCACGGTGCCGATATAGACCAGAGCGGTACTGTCGGCCTGCCCGGCGGCCTTGATCGCCTCGACGATGTTGCGCGCGCCGCCGACGTTCACCTGCATCGTCAATTCGGGGAACCGATCGGCGTAGGGCGAGACCATCCCGCCGATGTGCAATACCTGGTCCACCCCGGCGACGCCGCGGCGCATGTCTTCCGCGCTGGTCAGATCGCCCACCAGCCACTCGACCGCGGGGTTGCCCTCGAACCGTTTCACGACGGGATGCGCCTGCTCGTCCGGCCGGACGAGGGCACGGACCCGAAACCGGTCTGCCCGCCTCGCCAGCTCGGCCAGCGTGGCGCTTCCCATTGTGCCGGTGGCTCCGGTCAGGAAAACGGTCTTCTTCGTGGATATCGCCACCTGCGGGTGCTCCTCGGTCCTAAATTGAACCTATATGTTCGATAAAATCGCCTGCAACGTCAACCGGGCGGGTAAAACCCTTTCCTCCCCACAGATTATGATGTAAGTGCCCACTTATAACAGACTGGGAGACCGCTTCAGATGGCTTCGATTCTTTCCGCAGAGCGCAGCGGGTTCATGCCTGTGCCCGAAGGGCCCGAGCTTGACCGCGCCCTGGATGAAGCCAACGTGCCCACCCTGCTCGCGGCATATGCCTATCTGTCGCACGACGCGGATTTCCTCGAGACGTTCGCGCCGTTCATCCGCCCGGCGTTCTCCTATCCTCCCACCGAAATACCCGAAGATCTGGCCGACGAACTGCGGCTCCGCCTGCGGCGCCTGCTCACCACGGGAGAGGGACTCGCCTCGTCCGAACCCGGTGACGCGCTGGTGCAGCGGATCATGTCGATCACCGTGGGTGAGCCGGTGGACGATGAATTCGTCGAGCTGGTTTACGACCAGTGCGGCTTCCGGCCCTGGGTTGACCGCAGCAAGCAGCCCGATCGGCCCGGGCCAAGGTCCGGGTTCAAGGTCCTGGTCATCGGTGCCGGCATGACCGGCTTGGCCGCGGCGACCAAGCTGCGCGAGGCAGGTTACGAATTCGTCGTGATCGAGAAGAACCCCGAGGTCGGCGGCACATGGTACGAGAACCGCTACCCCGGCGTGGGGGTCGACACGCCGAGCCACTTCTACAGCTTCAGCTGGGAAATCTGGCCCGACTGGCATCACTATCATCCCCACGGCGCGGACATGCAGCGCTACATGACGGGCGTCGCCGACAAGTACGACCTGCGCCGCGACATCCGCTTCAACACGACCGTGCAGTCGCTGGTGTGGGATGAGAAGGCCTGCACCTGGACGGTGACCGTCCGCAAGGCCGACGGCAGCACGGAAGCCCTCGTGGTCAACGCCGTGATCAACGGCCATGGTCCGGTCAACCGGCTGAAGATGCCCGACATCCCCGGCCTTGCGGATTTCAGCGGACCGGTGGTTCATACCGCGAACTACCCGGCCGACCTTGACCTCAGGGGCAAGCGCGTGGCGGTGATCGGCACGGGCGCCAGTTCCGCCCAGCTGTGCGGAGCGATCGCTCCGGACGTGGCCGAGCTGACCGTCTACCAGCGCACCAAGCACTGGGTCCTCTACAACCCCGAGATCGCCCACGAAGTGAGCGAGGGGATGAAGTGGGCCCTGGTCCACATCCCAACCTTCAAGGAATGGTTCCGCTTCCGCGTCTACTGGGCCGCGGCCGACGGGCTGTTTGCGAATGTGCTGAAGGATCCGGCCTGGTCCGAAAACATGCTGGCGGTGTCCGAAGGCAACGAGATGACGCGCCAGTACGCGCTGTCCTACATGCAGCAGCGCTTTGCCGACCGGCCCGACCTGCTCGAGAAGCTCACGCCCGATTTCCCGATCTTCTCCAAGCGCATCATCCTCGACAATGGCTGGTTCGACGCCCTCGCGCGGCCGAACGTCCATCTGGAGGACAAGGGCATCGCCCGCATTCTGCCGGGCGGCGTCGAGGCGGCGGATGGCTCGGTGTTCGAATGTGACGTGATCATCTGTGCCACCGGTTTCAACGTTGCCCAGATGGTCGGCAACCTGGTGATCAAGGGCCGGGATGGCCGCGAACTGGGCGAGGAGTGGGGAGCCGAGGATCCCCGCAGCTATCTGGGCATGTGCGTCCCCGGCTACCCGAACTACTTCCACACGGTTGGACCGAACAGCGCGCCCAATCACGCCGCCGGACAGAACCTGATCTCGGAGGCGCAGGTCAACTGGATCATCGAGGCACTGGATCGCATCAACGAAGCAGGCGCCCGCGCCTTCGAAGTCGAGCAGGAGGCTTTCGACGCGTGGAACCGCAAGGTCGACGAACGGATGCCCGAAATGATCTGGACCCATCCGCGCGCCAATTCCTATTACAACAATTCCAAGGGGCGCGTATTCCTGTCCTGGCCATGGCGACTGGTCGATTTCTTCAATGCCACCCGGCGCCCGGAAGCCGGTTCCTATCGCCTGATCGAATGATTGGGACCGGGCAGCACGGATTCATTGCGTCGATCTTGCGCGGATCGCTGTTTTGCCCGTAGGTGCCGCTCCGATGAAACGCACCCGCCTTTCCGCGAATGAGCGCAAATCGATCATTCTGGCCAATGCTCGGGCGATTTTCGCCCAGAGCGGCTACGAATCCGCACGGACTCAAGATATTGCAAAGCGTTCCGGCGTCTCGGAAGCTCTGATGTATCGGCACTTCCCGTCGAAAGCCGCCCTGTACCGGGCGGTGCTGCGGGAGGTGATCCGCGAGCAGGACGCCAGCTACGAGCTGCTGAGCCTGCAGGAATTGACCGGAAGGGCGCTGGTCAGGAATTTGCAGACCTATTTCCGAATTGCCGCCAGCCCGGAAAAATCAGGCGTGAAGGAGGGCTTCCGCCTCCTGCTTGCAAGTCTCGTCGGGGACACCAGCTTTGCCACCCTGGTCTATCGTCGCGCGCAGAGACTGATGAACCACCGCATTGCCCTGGCCCTGCAAAACGCTCGAGAGGCGGGCGACATAGCCGGCCGGGAGATCTCGGTGAAGAACACCTCGCTGTTCACCGAACACGTCGGCACCCTCCTCAATATCCTTTCGGCCGACGTGGACCGCACCCCCTATGACGGCAGCGGCGAGGAACTGGTGCGCGACGCCGTCTGGTTCTGCTGCCGGGGCGTGGGTTTCACCGACGAAGCCATCGGGCGGCACCTGGAAGATTAGCAGCGCCCATCCGGGCTGAGGCGCAATCCACCGGCGCCATGGGCAAGGCTCACGGCGCAACGCCAATACAGCCCTCGCCATCAGTATCTCAAGACTTTCGGCTTTTGTATTGACGATTTGCGTATCCGATGCCATCGTAAATTACGAATGCAGCGCACATGGGCATCGTGAGTCGATGCTTCGGTGGTGACTTGGGAGAATACGGGAACATGGCCAGCGCAGTCGCGGTTTCGCGGGCGGATGATATGCCGTCGGGGGAAGAACTGGTACGGCGTGCACGCGCCATGGTGCCTGTCCTGCGCGAACGGGCGCAGGCCTGCGTGGCGGCACGCGACGTTCCGGCGGAATCGATCGCCGAGTTCCAGGAGGCCGGCTTCTTCCGCATCCTCCAGCCGCGCCGCTGGGGCGGGTACGAAATGCACCCCAACGTGTTCTACGACGTCCAGAAGGCCCTGGCGGAAGGCTGCATGTCGACCGGGTGGATGTATGGCGTCGTCGGGTGCCACCCCTACGAAATCGCCCTGTTCCACGAAGAGGCCCAGGCCGAAGTCTGGGGTGAGGACCAGTCCACGCTCGTTTCGTCCAGCTATCAGCCGGTCGGCAAGGTCACGGTGGTCGATGGCGGTTTCCGTCTGTCGGGCCGGTGGGGTTTTTCTACCGGTTCGGTTCATTGCAAATGGGTCGTGCTCGGCGCCCTCGTGCCGCCGTCCGAGCCGGGCGGCGCGCCCGACATGCGGGCCTTCCTGCTCCCGCGCAGCGACTACACGATCGACACCGACAGCTGGCACGTCTTCGGGCTTCAGGGCACGGGCAGCCACGACATCACCGTCGATGACGTGTTCGTACCGGAGCACCGGACTCACCGTGCGATCGATGGCTTCCTGTGCCAGAACCCCGGCCAGGAAACGAACCCGGGCCCACTCTACACCCTGCCGTGGGCGCAGGTGTTCATGCGCTCGGTCTCGACGGCGGCCTTCGGCGGCGCTCGCGCGGCGATCAATGCCGCCATCGAGATTGCCCAGAGCCGTGTTTCGACCAACACCGGCAAGGCCTCGAAGGACGATCCGTTCATGAACGCGGCCATTTCGCGCGCCTATGCCGAGGTGACGGAAATGGAGCAGACGCTGCGCCTCACCTTCGAGGACCTGATGGGCTATGCGACACGCGGCGAACCCATCCCGATGGAGAAGCGCACCCACTACGCCTACAACAGCTCCAGTGTGGTGCGCCGCATGGCCGACCTCGTGGACGATATGGTCAAGCTGCTGGGCGGCCGCGCGATCTACATGTCGAGTCCGATCATCCAGCCATGGCTCGATCTCAACGCGGGCCGCGCTCACGTGGCCAATGATCCGAACAACCGCACGACCGATCTCGTCGGCGGGCTGCTCGGCCACGGTCCTTCGTTCACCTTCCTTTGAGCGGAGGCATTCATGGCTGACCTTTCCGAGGCGACTTACCCGGTTGCTGGCGACTACGACATCGTGATCCGCGAAGCGGGCGATGCTTCCGCCCCGGCGGTGGTATTCCTCCACGGCAGCGGCCCGGGTGCCTCAGGCGCATCGAACTTCCGCGGCAACATCGATGCCTTCGTGGTCGCCGGGTACCGTGTGATTCTGCCCGACCTGATCGGCTACGGCGCCTCGTCCAAGCCGGAAGGGCTGGACTACACGCTCCAGCTGTTCACCGACACGGTCTACGAGGCGCTGGTCGCCCACGGGATCACCCGGGCCAACCTCGTCGGCAATTCGCTGGGCGGCGGGATTGCCCTGCAGATGACCCTCGATCACCCGGAGTTCGCCCACAATCTAGTGATGATGGCGCCGGGCTGCGTCGCCTCGCGCGAGAGCTACTTCGTGATGCCCGGCATCGCCAAGATGGTCTCCAACTTCGGCGGGCCGGATTTCAACCTCGCCGAGCAGAAGCGCCTGGTCTCGAATCTGGTTCACCCGGACTTCGTCCCCAACATCCCCGATGCGCTGGTCGAGGAACGCTTCGCCGTCGCCCGCACCCAGCCCAAGGACGTGCTGGTGCGGATGCGCACGCCCGACCTGTCGCCGCGCCTTGGCGAGATTACCCAGCCGATCTTCGTGCTGTGGGGGCTGAACGACGAGTTCTGCCCGGAAAGCCACGCCCGCATTTTTCTCGACAATTGCCGGGACGTGCGCGCGATCACGTTCGGGCGCACCGGCCACTGGGTCCAGGTCGAGCGCGCGGCCGAGTTCAACGCCTACGCGATCGAGTTCCTGAATGCCCGACGCTGACCTGACCTCCGCAGACAGGACGGTAGCCAAGACCTACGGCGCGGGGCTCTATGAAGCGCTGCGCGAAGGTCGCACGATCCGCCCGCTGATCGAGCAGGACCCCTCGCTCACTATAGACGACGCCTATGCGATCAGCCTCGACTTCCTTGCACGCCGCATTGCGGACGGGGAGAAGGTCGTCGGCAAGAAGATCGGCGTGACCAGCAAGGCCGTGCAGGACATGCTCGGCGTGCACCAGCCCGACTTCGGGTTCCTGACCGACTGGATGTATGTCGAAGGCGATATCGACGTGGCCGCCAAGGGCCTGATCGCGCCGCGTGCCGAAGCCGAAATCGCCTTCGTGCTCAAGAGCAGCCTGGCGGGCCCGGGCATTACCGCCGCGGACGTGCTCGCCGCGACCGAGAGCATCGCGCCCTGCTTCGAGATCGTAGACAGCCGCATCGATGACTGGAAGATTTCCATCGTCGACACCGTCGCCGACAATGCCTCCTGCGGCGTCTACGTGATCGGCCAGGAACGTCTCGATCCGGCCGGACTTGACCTCCCGAACCTGCACGTGGTCGTCACCAAGAACGGGCAGCCGCTGTCGGAAGGCTATGGCCATGCGGTGCAGGGCGATCCGGCCCAGGCCGTTGCCTGGCTGGCCAATACGCTCGGTGCCTATGGCGTGACGCTCGATGCCGGCGACGTGATTCTCTCGGGCAGCCTTGTCCCCCTCGCTCCGGCTGTCGCCGGCGACCGCTTCGAAATGACGCTCAGCGATGCGACAGGGCCGCTCGGCTCGTGCGTCGCGAACTTCGTGTAAGGATTACCCCATGGCACGCGTGAAGGCGGCGATCATCGGTTCGGGCAACATCGGTACCGATCTGATGATGAAGATGATCAAGTACCCGCAGAACATGGACCTCGTCATCGTGGTGGGCATCGACGAGAAGTCGGAAGGCCTCGCGATGGCGCGCGAGCATGGCATCGCCACGACCCATGAAGGGATCGAGGGGCTGAAGGCGCACCCGCTCTACAAGGAGATCGGGATCGCGTTCGACGCGACCAGCGCCTATGCCCACAAGGTCCACGACGAGGCCCTGCGCGCCGACGGTATCCAGGTGGTCGACCTCACCCCGGCGGCGATAGGCCCGTTCACCGTGCCGCCGGTCAACATGAGCCAGCACCTCGACCAGCCCAACGTCAACATGGTGACCTGCGGCGGCCAGGCGACGATCCCGATGGTCGCCGCCGTCGCCCGCGTGGCCGACAAAGTCCACTATGCCGAGATCGTCGCCTCGGTCTCTTCCCGCTCGGCGGGGCCGGGCACGCGCGCCAACATCGACGAGTTCACCCGCACCACGGCCCGCGCCATCGAGGTGGTCGGCGGCGCCGCCAGGGGCAAGGCGATCATCATCCTCAACCCGGCCGAACCGCCCATGATCATGCGCGACACGGTGTTCACCCTGTCGGAAGGCGCCAGCGAGGACCAGATCCGCCGCTCGGTCGAGGACATGGTCGCCGACGTCCAGAAGTACGTCCCGGGCTACCGCCTCAAGCAGGAGGTCCAGTTCGAGCGCTACGGCGACAACAACAAGCTCAAGATCCCCGGTATGGGCGAGTTCACCGGCGTGAAGTCGATGATCATGCTCGAGGTCGAGGGCGCGGGCGATTACCTGCCCAGCTACTCGGGCAACCTCGATATCATGACCGCCGCCGCCAAGGCCACCGGCGAACTGCTGGCCGCGCGCCGCATGGCCCAGGCCGCCTGAAGGACATGCCCATGACCGCCCAGTTCAACGTGGAAGCCGGCGACAAGCTCTACATCCAGGACGTGACCCTGCGCGACGGCATGCACGCCGTCCGCCACATGTACGGGATCGACCATGTCCGCGCCATCGCCGCCGCGATCGAGGCCTCGGGCGTCGACGCGATCGAGGTCGCCCATGGCGACGGCCTCTCGGGCGCGAGCTTCAACTACGGTTTCGGTGCCCACACCGATTGGGAATGGCTGGAAGCCGTCGCCGAAGTGCTAGACAAGTGCGTGCTGACCACGCTGATCCTGCCGGGCGTCGGCACGGTCGAGGAACTGCGCCGCGCCTATGACATCGGCGTCCGCTCGGTCCGCGTCGCCACCCACTGCACCGAGGCCGACGTTAGCAAGCAGCACATGGGCATCGCCCGCGATCTCGGCATGGACGTGTCGGGCTTCCTGATGATGAGCCACATGATCGAGCCCGAAGCCCTCGCGAGCCAAGCCCTGCTGATGGAAAGCTACGGCGCGCAGTGCGTCTATGTGACGGACAGCGGCGGCGCGCTTGACATGGACGGCGTGCGTGCGCGGTTCGAGGCCTACGACCGCGTGCTCAAACCCGAAACCCAGCGCGGCATGCACGCGCACCACAATCTGTCGCTCGGCGTCGCCAACTCCATCGTCGCGGCCCAGTGCGGCGCGGTGCGGATCGACGCCAGTCTTACCGGCATGGGCGCCGGCGCGGGCAATGCGCCGCTCGAGGTGTTCGTCGCCGCGGCCGACCGCAAGGGCTGGAACCACGGCTGCGACGTCAACCTGCTGATGGACGCGGCTGAAGACCTCGTTCGCCCGCTGCAGGACCGCCCGGTCCGCGTGGACCGCGAGACTCTCAGCCTCGGTTACGCCGGGGTCTATTCCAGCTTCCTGCGTCACGCCGAGAAGGCCAGCGAGACCTATGGGATCGACACCCGTGCGATCCTCGTCGAACTCGGCCGGCGCAAGATGGTCGGCGGCCAGGAAGACATGATCGTCGACGTCGCACTCGACATGCTCAAGGAACGCGGGGGCTAAGCCTTTCGCAAGCAATGAAACAGGGGGCGAGAACGCCCCGGCACCAACCCGGGAGATAAGGAATGATCCTCGACCAGAAGGTCGTCATCGTGACCGGCGCCGGCCCCGGCATGGGGCAGGCAGCCTGCCGCGGCGCGGCCCGCGAAGGCGCGAAAGTCGTCGTGACCGCGCGCTCCGCATCCGCGATCGAGGAGGTCGCTCACGACATCGTGGCGGCGGGCGGCGAGGCTATCGCCGTGCCGCTGGACGTGACCGACAGCGACCAGTGCGCCGCCGCTGCCGCGGCCGCGCTGGACAAGTGGGGCCGCATCGATGGCCTGATCAACTCCGCCTACTACCACCCGGACTGGGGCCCGCTGATCGAGCACGACATCGATCAGGTGCTGCAAGCGTTCAACGTAGGCGCCGCGGGTGCCTTGCGGATGGCCAAGGCGGTCTATCCGGCGATGAAGGCGCAAGGTTCGGGCTCGATCGTCAACATCTCCACCCTGTGCACGCGCAAGCCGATGCCCGGCGAAGGTGGCTATGGCATGGCCAAGGGCGCCCTCAACCACCTGACCCGCCACCTGGCGGTCGAGTTCGCGGGCACGGGCATCCGGGTCAACACGGCGCTGATGGGCTGGATGATGGGCGCGCCGCTCGAAAGCTACTTCCAGAGCATGGGCGAAGGCGGCGAAGCCTTCCGCAGCCAGCGCGCGGGCGAGATCCCGATCGGCCATATCCCGCCCGACGCGGACTGCGCCAAGGCCGTCTATTTCCTGCTCTCCGACTACGCGTCGGAAATCACCGGGGCCATGCTCGACGTCAACGGCGGCGACTGGGTCGCGGCCTGAGGAGACTACCGATGTTGCTGGACTGGATGACCCGCCACCCTTCGCTCGCGCAGGACCCGATCGAGGGTCTCGATCCCGATGCGATCACCGTGAGCGAAACGGTGGACATCGCCGCACCCGCCCGCGTGGTCTGGCAGGTGCTGACCGACATGCCGCGTTACAACGAGTGGAACCCGTTCTGCGTGAAGGCGGAATCCACCCTCGAGATGGGTGCGGCGGTCCACATGAAGCTGATGAACTATGCCGTGCCGGGCAGCATCGTCCCGAATTGCGAATTCATCTGCGCGCTGGAGCCCGAGCGGCTGATCTCGTGGGCCCTGCCGCACAGCGATGCCTGGCCCTACCCGGCGCGCCGCGACCAGGTGATCGAGCCAACCGGCGCGGAATCCTGCCGCTATTTCAGCACCGATGCGTTTCTCGGCACCAACGGCATCCACGTGTTCCGCTTTGCCGGGCCATGGGTGAAGCGGGCCTTCGACGATTCCGGCCGGGCGCTGAAGGCCCGCGCCGAGGAACTCTACGCCGCCGAAACGAAAGCCTGAGCCGATGCCTTTCACCGTGCAGCAATTGTCCGACATCGAGGAAATCAAGGTGCTCAAGCACCGCTACTTCCGGGGGATCGACACGGCCGACATGGCCCTGCTCTCGGGCCTGTTCTGCGAGGACGTGGCCTGCTCCTACAATGGCGGCACCTACAGGGTGAAGCTGGACGGGCGCGCCGCGATGCTGGAGTTCCTCGCCAACTCGTTCCACTCGGGCGCGGCGGCGATGCACATCGGGATCATGCCGGAGATCGCCATCACCGGCGACAACAGCGCCACGGGCATCTGGTACCTGCAGGACGTCTTCATCAACACCGAGGCGGACAGCCACACCTTCGGCACGGCGATCTACACCGACCGCTATCGCCGCGAAGGCGGAGTATGGCGGATCGAGAGCACCGCCTACGAGCGGGTGATCGAGGTGCTGAGCACGTTCAGCCAGACCGGCGGGCGCCTCACCGTGCAGCGCCTCGCCGCGACGGGGCGCAAGCCGGAAGAACGCACCGACATCAGCCACCTCATCAGCTGGGACGAATAGGAACACCCGGCCCCGCCGTGCCGCACCGGGGCCGCCATGCCCCGGTGCCGTCGTTCAGAGCGTGATCACCCGCACCTGCGGCACGACCGTCTCGGCGGCGTTGAACCAGCGCCACAGCCCCGTGCCCGAGCGGTGGCCGGCCAGATCGACCCAGTTGCCGAACCCGGGATCGGCATCGGCGCAGACGATCTTCACGCTGCCGTCAGGCTCGTACCGCGCCTGCGAATTGTTGATCCACACCTTCTGGTGAACGTGATCGAGCGATTCCATCCACCAGTTGTCGATCTGCAGGTTCCACATCCGGCATTGGGGAACGGGCGTCTCGATCACCAGCGCCTCGCCGGGCTTCAGGTCGAAGTAGAAGTGGCCATACCAGATGTTGGGATCGCCGCCGGCTTTCCAGAAAATCTCCTGCGGAGCGTCGTAGAACTGGTTGGGCGTGGCCTTGAACCACTCGGACCAGTCGGCAAAGGTGTTGGCCGTGCCGCGCGTCCACGCCGCGGCCCCCATGAGTTGCCGCTCGATCACCTCGGGCGTGAGCAGGGCGGGCACGGCAGCGCCTTCGCCCACCCGCTCAATCGCGACGTCGGCAGGAATCTGCGTACGCTTGTCATCGAAGGTCTGGCGAACGATCAGCAATGTGGAATCGTCTGCCAGCGGCAGCCAGTTGCCCGGCTTCTTCTCCTTGCTGACATGGATCTCGAACGTGCCGTCGGGGCCGAACTCCATGGTCTCGAACTCGATCTCTCCGGTCGAGGCCATGGTGCCGTCGATCGCGTAGCGGTTTGCCTTGCTGCCGATCGAGAAGTAGGGGACCGTGTTGCGCTTGCCGGTGATGCGGTATTCCCGGTCGCCGCGAACGACGCACTGCTGGTAGATGTTGTCGGGATTGTCGGCGCCGATCTTGATCTTGTCGTCCGACAGCATGAACAGCCGCGGAAAATCAGGGTCCGAACTGTCCACCAGCATGTTGAGCGCGGTGCGCGCGAGACGACTGAGATAACGCAGCCCCTCCGCCTGATCGAGCACGCCCATCGGCGCTTGCGGTCGGGAAAGGACTTCTCCCGCATCGGCCAGCCGGGCGCAGAACGCACGCCAGACATGTTCGAGGTTCTCGGATGTTTCGGTCATGAGAAATCCTGAATTGATGCGCGGAGAAGCGGATTCGCGGCCCCCGCCGGTTCAGCCCGCGAGCTGCCCGCCGTCCACGGTGAACAGGGCGCCTGTGGCCTTGCGTGCCTTGTCGCTGGCCAGGAACAGGAACATCTCGGCGATGTCGATCGGCTCGCACGATCCGTCGAGAAGTTTGGGGGCATTGCGCATCATCAGGGCCCAATCGACCCCTTCGGGCGGCGCGGTATTCTGGGTCATCGGCGTTTCCACGTGACCCGGGCAGATCGCATTCACCCGCACGCCGGCCGCGGCATATTCGACCGCCAGGCCCTTGGTGATCCCCACCACGGCGTGCTTCGACGCCGAATAGGCGACGTTGTAGGGCTGACCTTGCAGCGCGGCGGTGGAAGCGGTGTTGACGATCACGCCCTTGGATTGGATTAGGTGCGGGATAGCCGCCTGGCAGATGACAAACACACTTGAAGCGTTGACCTGCATGAGCAGGTCGAAATCCTCGGCCGAGAAGCCGGTCGACGGCCCCCACTTGAGCAGGCCCGCGATGTTGCAAACAACGTCGAGCCCATCGCTGGCGGCGACGTCCACCAGCTTGCGGCACGAAGCATAGTCCCGGGCGTCGTAGCCCTGGACGACCGGCCTCGTGGCCATCATCGCGGCGGTCTCTTCCAGGCCGTCGAGGTTACGGTCGCCAATGGTCACCTGAGCGCCTTCGGCGGCAAACCGGATAGCCGTGGCGCGGCCGATGCCGGACGCCGCGCCTGTGACAAGAACTCGTTTCCCTTCAAACATCGCCACCATCTCTCTCCGGTATTTTTGTGAAGCCGGGCGATGCAATCATCCTGCCGGTACTGACGGGATGCAGGCCAATGGCGCGGGCCCCGATCCGGCAGGCAAAGCCCTGGAATGGCTTGGCCCAATCTTGCAAAAGTAAGTATTCACATCGAGCGTTGTATTTGTCAATCGCACCTGCGAGAAGGCGCCGGCTGCTGAAGGATACCGGCATGGCCAGGCAGGATTTCACCAGGGCGGCGCACATCCAGGCGCTGGATGTCCGCACACACGCAAACCCGCGCGGAGGTCGATCTGTCGATCGCGGTTCTTCAGGCGCCGCCGATCAGCCGGCGAAGCTTGCGTACGGCCGCGTGCGGCGTGGTGAGCACGGGCTCGGCCCGGCTGGCGGCGACCAGCGGCATCGCCCGCGCCATGGAGAATTGCCCGATCACGATCACGTCGCACGGCGGTACGGCCGTAGCGGCCACGGCCACGAGGCGATCGTGAGCGTCCCAGTCCCCCGCCTGCATTGCGTCGAAGGCACCGTCCGCCACCACGCCGGTGATTTCGGGAAGCTGCTGGCCGCGCTCTGCCGCGATAGCCGTAATTTCGTTGCGCAGCGGCGCGAGCGAACCGGCAAAGGTGAGCATGATGGCGATGCGGCCACCTCCCGGCAGGCCCCGGCACAGGTCGAGCGCCTCATCGAATGCACCCTCGTTGGGCGAGACCACCGGAATGTCCAGGTCTTCACGCACCCGGTCGATCGCCGGGCGGAAGGCCGAACAGGTAAACAATATGCCCGCCGTCCTGCTTTTGCCGTCGGAGGCGGCAGCCGCATAGCGCCCGAGAGCCATGAACCGGTCATGGATGGAATCGGTCAGCTCGCCCAAGGTTGCGAAATCCGCCGCCAGCGAATCGTCGAGCAGGTTGTGGGCGTAAGCTTCGGGCCATTCCTCCGCCATGGCCGCCATGGCCGGACCGGGCGATTGAGCCAGGGCGCTGATCATCGCAATACGCGGGCGAATGGACATGAAGCGATCCCGTTCCTCGTTAGCGTGGGCGCGTGTTTCACTGTCAGACAGGGAATTGCAAGGTGTTGAGACTGGACGGCAAGGTAGCGCTGGTAACCGGCTGCGGGTCGATCGGTGCCGGCTGGGGCAATGGCAAGGCGATCGCCACGCTGTTCGCCCGGCAGGGGGCAACGGTCTACGGCGTTGACCGCAATTTGGAGGCAGCCCGCGAAACGCGCGACATCATCGCGGCGGAGGGGCACAACATCCATGTTGCTCCGTGCGACGTGACCAACGCGGACGAGGTTGCCGCGGCAGTCAGCGACTGTATCGCGCGGTTCGGCCGCATCGACATCCTGGTGAACAACGTCGGCCAGTCCGAGCCCGGGACGCCCGCCACCATGCCCCTTCCCGTGTGGGAACAGCAGCTCAATCTCAACGTGACCTCGGCCTTCATCTGTACGGGGGCCGTCCTGCCCCACATGGAAGCGCAAGGGTCTGGAGCTATCGTCAACATCTCCTCGGTCGCGGGACTGCGCTGGGTCGGCAAGGACCAGGTCGGCTATGCCGCGGCGAAGGCCGCCCTGATGCAGTTTTCGCGAGTGACTGCGGTGGCCTGCGCGCCGCACGGCGTTCGCCTGAACTGCGTGGTGCCCGGCCTGATGTTCACCCCGCTGGTCCAGCGGCTGGCCGATCGTTACGGCGGCGGCGACTTCGAGGCGATGGTCGCGCGGCGCCATGCCCAGGTGCCGAGCGGGCGCATGGGCGATGCCTGGGACGTGGCGCACGCTGCTCTGTTCCTCGCCTCGGACGAGGCCCGTTACATTACCGGCACCGAGATCGTGGTCGATGGCGGGCTCACCGCATCGACCGGGCGAGGCTGAACCTGCGGATTGACGCTTGCCGCGCGTGTTAGTAAGCAAATACACACTTGCAGACGTCGGCTCGCCGAGTCCTGCCTGCCGATCACGGGCCGTGACCGACGGCCCGGTTCCACCGGAGAGACCGCATGACATCCGCTTCCGTCTTTTGCCCCGTCGCGCCGCCCCGCATCATCGAGGACGCCTACACGCCTGACCAGCATGCGCGGATGCTCGACGTGGTGCGCCGCAACGGCCCCTGGTCGCTGATCCTCGCCCAGCATTTCAAGTCGCCCGAGGAAGTCGTCGCCACCACTTCCGGATCGATCCCGGAAGGGTTCAAGCCGACCTGGGACATGTTCCTCTCGCCCGTGTTCCGTGGCTATTTCGGTACGGGTGCAACCGCCTTCTACCCGGAGATCGAGGACTGCTTTCTCAACACCAGGTTCCTGAATCTCGTGCGCGATTACTGGGGCGCCAAATATGCCTCCGCCGAGAACATGCTGTTCAACATCCAGGGCCCGTGTTCCGGAGGCGGCAGCCCCCATGTCGATGCCACGCGGTTCCGTGGCGCTTCGATGGGCAACACGCCGATCTGGCTGATGAACACCATGGTCAAGTCCAACCTGTTCGAACGCTGGCGGGCGAAGAAAGCCCAGGTCATCACCTGGTACTATCAGGGCCAGACCGGTGGTGGCTTCACCTACTGGCCCAAGGGCCCGCACGAAGCGCCGGAACAGATTCCCGCTCCGATGTGGGGCCGCGCCGTGGTCGTCGAGAACGAAAAGATGTACCATACGGCGCAGTCCAACGGACCGGCGGCGATGCGCCGGCCGGAAGGCCTTGCCATCAATTCCATGATGTCGGCTGATCCCGAGGACGCCACCGGCTGGCAGATCACCACCGATGGCGAAGTCATCCAGAAGATTCCGGCCTCGGAGTTCCGCTTCCTCGTCCACTGGGGCGCGGACATCTTCATGGACATGGCCGAGCTCAAGCGTGCGCTGGACCATACCGACGACCTCAATCACGAGATGATCTTCGACATCATCATCTCCGACCTGCGCAAGCGCGGCGAGGCGTTCCAGATGCCCACGGACCCGATGACGGACCCCGCCTTCATCGGCCTGCTGACCCGCGTCTACGACCCTGGCCAGCCGACCATCTTCCCGCCCGAGCCGGAGGAACAGCTCGCGGCCTGAGCGGCCTGTGCGGCGCACCGGCCGGATCCGTCGGCTCGGTGCGCCGCACCTATGATCAAGCGTTGACCTTGCCGGAAGAGGTCCCCTTCGAAAGGGAAATACCCGCGCGTCTCCCATCCGTCAGCGGCCACATTCGCACTGAAACCCCAAGTCCCAAGTTAGTACTCGCGCGCTCAGCGAGCAGCTCGCCACGCCCGGAAACCCGGGATTGACTCGGCACTGCCGGAAAGTAAGTGAGTAATCATGGCCAGAACCCGCATCCCCGGCACCGAACGTCGCAGCCAGATCGTCGCCGCCGCGCGGCGGGTTTTCTCGCGCCATGGCTACGATGGCGCCAAGACGCTCCAGATCGCCAAGGAGGCGAAAGTCTCGGAGGCGCTCGTCTATCGCCACTTCCCCAGCAAGCTGGCGCTCTATCGCGCCGTCCTGCGGCAAGTGTTCCTCGACCAGGATGAGCGCTGGCATGAACAGGGTATCCGCGGCGGCGGCTCGCTTGAGCTGGCCCGCGCGATCCACACGTTCATCGCCGCCAGCGCCGCTGACGCCAGCGACCCGGCGCGGCACGATACGCACCGCATGACCCTGGCCAGCCTGGCGGGAGACGGTTCCTATGCCAGCCTGATCTATCGCCGCTCGCAGCGCAGGAACGCCGCCACCATGGAAGCGGCCTATGCCTCGGCCCGGGCGGACGGCGGCCTGGCGGGCGAGCCACTGGCGGTTCCGGCTGCCGCGATGTTCATCGAACACGTCGGCACCATGATCGCGGCCATCGGCGGGTTGCCCGTCGCGGCTCGTCCGTACGGAATCGAGGGCGATGACCTCGTACGGCAAGCGACCTGGTTCTGCCTGCGGGGCATCGGCATGCCCGATGCGGTCATCGCCGATTATTTCGCCAACCACGCCAACGACCAGGCCGTCGCGATCAGCCCACCCGCGCCCTGATCGCGTACTCGCTCAGGACCGGCCTCGCCATGGCATTGGCAAAGGCATCGTAGGACCAGGGCCAGCTCGACGGCACGCCGGTCGCGTCGAGATACCAGCTGGTGCAACCCGATCCGAAGATGGTGGTCTTCGCCGCCGCAACGCGCCGCTCCTCATAGGCCTCGTGGGCCTCCACCGTCGGCATCACCGCAGCGGCCTCGCCCTTGCGCAGCAGGTCGATCAGCTGGTCGATGTAGTCCCACTGGCGTTCCGCAATGTCGATCAGCGAGAAATTGCCGACCGGCCCGGTCGGACCGTTCAGCATGAACAGGTTGGGGAAATGCGGCAGTGTTACCGCGTAGTGCGCGGTCGGCCGCGTCGCCCAGAACCGGTCGAGGGTCATTCCGCCCTCGCCGGTCACCCCTGCCGGGCGGATGAACCGGTCGGCATGGAACCCCGTGGCGAGGATCAGCGTGTCGAGCTCATGGAAAGCGCCGTCCGCCATGCGCACTCCGTGCGGTTCCACGCGGGCGATCCTGCCGGTCTCGACAAACACCGCCGGATGCTGGACCTCCTCGAAATAGCACCAGGAGTAGATCAGTCGCTTGCAGGCGGCGCGGTAGTTCGGGCGCAGTTTTTCCTTCAGTTCCGGATCGCGGATCGACGTCTCGAAGTGGTCTCGGCAGATCTGCTCGATCGCCAGCATCTGCGGGCCGTCGACGTCGGTAATGGCGTCGGTGAAGCGCCTGATGTTTCCGATGTATTCGTCGGCAAACCGGATGGCATCGATCAGCGCCGGATCGCGGCGGAATGCTTCGCGCTCCTCCTCGGAATAGGGGAACTGCGGCACCGGCATGACCCATTGCGGCGATCGCTGGAAATGGACCAGGCGCTCGACCTTCTTGTTGATCGCGGTCACTATCTGGATCCCGGTGGAACCGGAGCCGACCAGCCCGACCCTCGCCCCGTCAATCGGCGCGTGCTCGTCCCAGCGCGCCGTGTGAAATGCCCGGCCGGCGAACGTGTCCAACCCTTCGATCTCGGGCAGCCGCGGATGATGCAGCACGCCCGATGCGGCGATGACCACGTCGAACGCCGCGGCGGTTCCGTCCGCCAGCGTCACAGTCCACTGACTGGCCGCGGCATCCCAGTCGAGCGAGGTGACCTCGGAGTTGAAGCGGATGTCCGCAGCCAGTCCGTATTTGGCCACGACGTGCTCGAAATAGCCCTGCACCTCGGCGCCGGTGGCATAATAGGCCTGCCAGTCCGGATAGGGTTCGAAACTGTACGTGTAGGCGTGGGCTGGGACGTCACAGGTCAGGCCGGGATAGCGATTCTCCCGCCAGGTGCCGCCGATCTTCGCCGCCTTCTCGTAGACGACGAACTCCTCGCCTCGCTGCTTGAGCTTGATCGCGGCAAGGATGCCGGCCATCCCGGCACCGATAACCGCGTGCCGAAGCGGCCGGTCGCTGGTAGTCGTCATGCGTGATCCTCTCCTCGCTTCATGCGCTACCCACCGCACGCAAGCCATTCTGTTTTTTGCGCATGATGCGCACCATTTTCCCTTTTATAACAGGGATACGTATATAATGAACGAAAAAAATGCGCGGAATAAGACCACGCCCGAACGAAGCGCGGCTCCGACCCTTGCCTGGAGCGGCGCAGGCCCGCAAACGCGGGCGTTGCCGCTGCGGAAAAGGGCGCAATTGCGATTGACTGCCTGCAATCGGCTGCGCAAACGCCGTCGGTCGGCATACCTGCCCGGAGCCTGCGAGAGCCAATGAGCCAGACTTTCACCTTCGACGCGACGGATCTGGCGATCATTCGTGAGCTGCGCGCCAACGGCCGGGCCAACAACCAGCAGATTGCCGAGAAGCTGATGCTGACGGCGACGACGGTCTCGACCCGGATCCGGCGGATGGAAGATGCCGACCAGCTGCGGGTCGTGGCCGTGTCGGACTTTTCGGCGCACGGCTTCAACGTGCTGCTGCGCATCGCCGCATCGGTCGACGGCCGCCCGGCCTCGGACGTGGCGCACGAACTGGCTGCCCTGCCCGAAGTCGTCGCCGCGCATCTCGTCACCGGCGGCTACGACATCGACATGCTGGTTGCCCTGCACGACTCCGACGACCTGTCCGGCTTCC
>Ga0207644_10000540_pt1 | contig 24571 bp, 19 predicted proteins | sample KBSS73metaG_FD_184326 | JGI IMG/M metagenome (GOLD analysis project Ga0207644, IMG submission 184326) | Switchgrass rhizosphere microbial communities from Kellogg Biological Station, Michigan, USA - KBS S7-3 metaG (SPAdes) (version 2) | ecosystem: Host-associated > Plants > Roots > Rhizosphere... | reverse complement strand
AGCCGACTGGAAACTCCGGCGCGCGCATCGCCTGCGGCGTCATTGCCGCGAGTGCGCCGCGCGACGCCAGCGGCCGCGAGCTGCCGCTGCCAGCCGGAATGTAGAGATCGTCCAGGGCCGTGGCTGCGCCGCACGTCGCCGTCTCGCGACGGAGCGAGCTCGCCCTTCGGCTCGGCGTCGGCGCGTTGTTGCTGGTCGCCGCGGCATGGCTGCTCGGTGCCATCGCCGAAGACGTCGCCACCAACGATCGGCTGACGGTGCTCGACGTCGAGGTCGCGCGCTGGCTGCGCGCGCACGCGACCGAGCCGGTGACGAGAGCGATGCTGCTGATCACGAATCTGCATTCGACGATCGCGGTTTCGTGCTATGCGGCGATCGCCGGCGCGCTGCTCGCGTGGCGCCGACAGTGGCGCTGGCTCGCCACCGTCTTCGTCTGCGTCGCCGGTGGCCTGACGCTCAACGTCCTCATGAAGCTCGCCTTCCATCGCGCCCGCCCGGTGCTCGACGACCCGTTGCTGACGCTGACGAGCTACAGCTTCCCGAGCGGCCACGTCGCCGGCAGCACGCTGATGTACGGCCTCGTCGTCGCGGCGGTATTCGCGCGAACGAGGCGGCTCGCCTGGCGCTTCCTGGCGGTGGTCGCAGCGGCAGCGTGCATCGCGCTGGTCGCGTTCACGCGGATGTACCTCGGCGTCCATTACCTGAGCGACGTCGCCGCGGCGTTCGCCGAAGGTGTCGCCTGGCTCGCGCTCTGCTTCAGCGCGCTCGAAATCTTCTGGCGCCGGGCGCCCGCCGATCCGGCATCTCTCGTGGCGAGCCGCGCATGACCGCCGCGGGCGCGACCGAGGCGATCGTCATCGTCAACGGCGGATCGGGCCAGGGCAACGACCAGGCGCTGGTCGATCGGCTCCAGGCCCTGCTCGACGCCGCCGGCGTCGCCGCGTCGATAGAGCTCGCGCGCGGCGGCGCCGAGATCGCCGCCGCCGTCGAACGCGCCGTCGCGCGGCGGCCGCGGCTGATCGTCGCGGGCGGCGGCGACGGCACGGTCAGCTCGGTCGCGGCCGCGCTCGTCGGCACCGAGATCGCGCTCGGCGTCCTGCCGCTTGGAACGCTCAACCACTTCGCCAAGGACCTGGGCATCCCGGCCGACCTCGCCGACGCGGTCGCCGTGTTCGCCGAGGGCCGGATCGGCCGGGTCGACGTCGGCGAGGTCAATGGACGGATCTTCGTCAACAACTCGAGCCTCGGCCTCTACCCCGACATCGTCCGCGACCGCGAGCGCCAGCAGAAGCGCCTCGGCCGCGGCAAGTGGCCGGCGCTCGTCTGGGCGACGATCGGCGCGCTGCGCCGCTATCCGTTCATGGGCGTCAGCCTCGTCGTCGACGGCAAGCCCGTCTCGCGCCGGACGCCGTTCGTGTTCGTCGGCAACAACGAGTACGTGATGGAGGGCTTCGCGATCGGCGAGCGGTCGGGGATCGAGGACGGGCGCCTCAGCCTCTACGTCGCGCAGCGGCCGGGCCGCTTGCGCCTGCTCCTGCTGGCGCTGCGCGCCCTCTTCGGCCGGCTGCGTCAGGCGCGCGATTTCGACGCGCTGCTCGCGACCGAGATCGCCGTGGAGAGCCGGCGCCGGCGCCTGCGCGTCGCGACCGACGGCGAGGTGACCGTGATGACCCCGCCGCTCGAATACCGGATCCGGCCCGCCAGCCTGCGCGTGATGCGACCGCGCGCAGCCGACGGGGCGAACTGATAGAACGACGCCGATGAGAACCCTCGTCCATCTTTCCGACCTGCACTTCGGCCGCATCGACGAGGCTCTCCTCGAGCCGCTCCTCACGGCGGTGGCGGCCGCGCGGCCCGACGTCGTCGTCGTCTCGGGCGACCTGACCCAGCGCGCGAAGGCGCACGAGTTCGAGGCCGCGCGCGCCTACCTCGACCGCCTGCCGCGGCCGCAGATCGTCGTCCCCGGCAACCACGACGTGCCGCTGTATCGCGTCTGGGAGCGCTTCCTCAGCCCGCTCGGCAAGTACGAGCGCTTCATCGGCGCCGACCTCGAGCCCTCGTTCGTCGACGCCGAGATCGCCGTCATCGGCATCAACACGGCCCGGTCGCTGACGTTCAAGAACGGGAGGATCAACAAGGATCAGATGAAGACGATCCATCGCCATCTCGATCCGCTCCCCGAGTCGGTGACGAAGGTCGTCGTCACCCACCATCCCTTCGACCTCCCCGACCAGGAAGGCGATCTCGAGCTCGTCGGCCGCGCGCGCAAGGCGATGAAGGTGTTCTCCGACTGCGGCGTCGATCTCCTCCTGGCCGGCCATTTCCACACGAGCGAGGCGGGCGAGACCTCGGGGCACTACGGGATGGCGGGCTATTCGGCGCTCGTCGTCCAGGCCGGGACGGCGACATCGACGCGTGGCCGCGGCGAGCAGAACTCGTTCAACGTGCTGCGCGTCGAGAGCGACGAGATCGAGGTCGAGCGCCAGGAATGGCAGCCGGCCGGCGGCGCTTTCACCGTCGCCGCGGTCGAGCGATTCGTTCGCAGCGGCGAGCGCTGGATCGAAAGCCGCTGAGCGATGCGGGCGGTCAGCCCGCGGCTTCCTGGTCCTGCAACAGCCGCCACATGACCTTGCCCGATCCGGACTTCGGCAGCACGTCGACGAACTGGACGATCTTCGGAACCTTGTAGGCGGCCATGTGATCGCGCGACCAGGCGACGATGTCCTCGGCGCTGGTCTTGCCCTTCGCCTCGGCGCGCAGGACGACGACCGCCTTCACCGTCTCGCCGCGATAGGCATCGCGTGCGGCGATGATGCACGCCTCCTGAACCGCGGGGTGCTTGTAGAGCAGCATCTCGACCTCGGCGGGCCAAACCTTGAATCCGCTCGCGTTGATCATCCGCTTGAGCCGGTCGGTGAGGAAGAAGTAGCCCTCCTCGTCCATCCGGCCGAGGTCGCCGGTGCGAAAGAAGCTGCGTCCGTCGAACTCGACGAAGGCGGCTGCGGTCGCCTCCGGATGGCGCCAGTAGCCGGTGAAGACCATCGGCCCGCGGGTGATGATCTCGCCGACCTCGCCGGGCGGCAGCTCCTCCAGCGTAAGCGGATCGACGACGCGCGAATCGACCGAGAAAAAGGGGATGCCGAGGCACTGCAGCTTGGCGCGCTCGGGCGGGTTCGAATGGCTTGGCGCCGCCGTCTCGGTGAGGCCGTAGCCCTCGGCGAAGGTGAGGCCGAACTCCTGCTGCAATCGCTCGGCGACGGCGAACGGCATCGCTGCGCCGCCGCCGCTGATGCTGCGCATGCTCGACAGGTCGAAGCTCTTGTAGTTGGGGCTCGCGAAGAGATCGATCACCATCGTCGGGATGCAGACCCAGTGCGAGATGCGGTGATGCGAGATCAGCCGGCCGGCGAGCTCCCGGTCCCAGCGCGGCATCAGGACGACGGTCGACCCGGCATAGACGGAGCTGAGCACGCCGTAGAGCATCCCGGTGATGTGAAACATCGGCACGACGCCGAGCCCGACGGGCTCGGGCCCGCCGCCGAAGCCCCATTGCCCGGCGACGGTGTTGTGCATCAGCGTGCGATGCGTGTGCATGCAGCCCTTGGGCAGCCCGGTCGTCCCCGACGTGTAGGGAAGCAGCGCGAGGTCGTCGGGCGCGGCGTCGTGCGTCCCCGGGGCGAGTCCCTTCGCGAGCGCGTCGCTCCAGCGCGTGCAGCCCGCCGGGAGCGGCGGGTCGGCGCGCAGCCAGGCGTCCATCGCCGGCGGCGGCGCATCGGCGCCGTCGATCGCGCCCTCGGGCATCGCGTCGGCGTAGCGCGTCGCGACGATCGCGCCGACCCGCTCGCTCGCGGGCAGCGCGTCGTTGGCGGCCTCGACGATGGCGGCAAGATCGGCGCTGCAGATGACGACCTTCGTTCCCGGGTCGCTGATGTAGTGCTGGAATTCCTCCGCCCGATTCATCGGATTGACCGGCACGACGACGGCGTTGGCGCGCAGCACGGCGTAGAGCGCGACCGGAAACTGCGGACAGTTCTGCATGAAGATCGCGACCCGGTCGCCGCGGCCCACGCCCGCCTTCTGCAGCCAGCCGGCAAGAGCGATCGCGTCGTCGCGCAGCTGCCGGTACGTGAGGGCCTGGCCGAAGAACAGATAGGCGGTGCGGTCGGGGAAACGCGTCGCCGAAACCTCGAGGTTGAACCAGAGCGAAGTCTCGGGCGCGATCACCGCGCGCGGCAGGCGACGCGGCCAGACGGCGAAATGCGGCCGGTCGGGGGGGACCTCGAACGGGGACGAGTCGGGCACGGGGCTGTTCCTGTCGCGGCGAAGGGAAGGGAAGAAGGTATAGCCGAGCGCTCAGCCTTCTTCCATGGCACCTTCCCGGAGCCGTCATGCTCGCCGGGCGCTTTCGATTCGCCGTCTTGGAAGCGCTCGAGGCGCATCAGCCAATCTGCGAGCGTCGTCAGAACTGGTTGCGCTGGCGCTTTCGTTTCAGAACGTCGACGCATGCCGGCGTCAACCGGAAGCGCGCTTCCTCGCATCGCTCGTCCATGCAGACGTTGCGCTCGAAGAACGAGCCCTTGCAGACGTCGGTCACCGACTGGGGAGCGGATTCCGGGGTCGTCGACGGTGGCTGCGGCACCGCGTAGTCACGCGTCGATGGTCCCGGGGTGGGCAGCTTGGAGCGGTCGCCGTTGCCGTTCGCATTTGGCAGGCCCGGGTTCTGCGGCTCCGGCGGGCGGTTGACGCCCAGTCCGCCGTTTGACGCCAGCGCCGGATCTTCGCCGACGCGGGGCACCGGCTTGCCCGGCGGGCGAAGTCGCGGCGAGCTCGCGGCGCCCCCATCGACCGTCGCCGCCTTGCCGGCGATCGACGCCTTCGCGGCGGCGTCGCCGCCGGCGATCGGTGCGCTCGGAGTCGGCACGGCCGCTTCTTTCGACTGCGTGGCCCCGTTCGGAAGCGTCGAGGTCGTCGCGGGAGGCTCCGGCGTCTCGACGATGATCGGCGCGTCCGATCCACGCTTCGCTTCAGTCACGGGCGCCGTGCCGATGTCGTTCGGCGCGGGCGCCGAGGCGCTTCCGGCCGGGGCGCGAGCGACCGCCGTGTCTCGCGGCGAGAACTGCCACGCGGCCACTGCGGCGATGACGACGAACAAGCCGCTCCCCGCGACGACGAGCCAGCTGTTCGCGCGGCGCCGCGCCGGCGCGACGTTTGCGTTCGCCGCGAGCGGGGCCGGTCGCGAGAGCGGCGCCGCGAGGGCGGCCGGCCGACTCGGCGGGCCCCCGCTTGCGGGCGGCAACGGCGGCGGCCGCGACGCCGCCCACGCCGCGGCCTGCGACGGCGGACCTTCGCGCCCATGCGACGCGCGAGTCGGTGGCGTCGCCGAAAGCGGTGCCGGCGCGGAATCGGCGCCGGCTCGCGCCGACGGCGCGCTCGCCAGCGCCGCGGGCACGGAAGCGGGACCGGTGCGCGGCGGCGACATCGGCGCGCTCGACCCGGCGGTGTCGGCCTGACGACCGAGCACCGACGGCGCGGTGCCCGCTGCCGCCACGCTCGCCGGCGATCCCGGCGCGACCGGCTTCGCCACCGGCGCTCCGGGCGCGGCCGGTCGCACGGCGGACGCCGGGACGACAGGAGCCTTGGACGGCGCTGCCCCGGTGCCCGACTTCGCCGCGGACGTCACCGCGGCCGGTGGACCCGCCGCAGGCGCCTGCGCCGGCGCGATGGCCGTCGGCCTCGTTGGATTCTTCGCGGCCGCTGGATCGCCGGGCGATGGTGACGGACCGGCATTGCGCTGCGCCGGCGCGGCGCCGTGCTCGTTCCCTCGCGCCGCCGGCAGGTCGGTGGCCGTGGCTCGCGCGGTCGGCATCGGCGCGGTCGGGCTGAAGGTCGTCGTCTTCACTTCCGATGCGGGAACGACCCGGGCGGTCGGCATGTGCGTCGGCAGATACGCCGTATTGATGCGAGTCGCATCTGGCGCCTGCTCGATCTGCGGCCCGCTCGCGGGTGCCAGCGCGCCGGGGAGGGTCACGCCGGGCCGTCCGCGAGGCGGGATTTCGGCGCGGCCGTCGAGGACGGCACGCAACTGCTCGCCGCTCTGGGGGCGATTGGCCGGTCGGATCGCCAGCATCCACGACATCGCCTCGAGGAAGCGCGGCGAGACGCCGGGGACGATGCGCGTCTCGATCGCCTCGCCGTCATCCTGGACAGCGCGCGCCGTCGCCGGCGCCGGCGGCACGCCGAAGAGCAGGAAGTGGACGACTGCGCCGAGCGCGTAGATGTCGGTCCACGGCCCCTGGCGCAGCTGCGTCATCTCGGCGTACTGCTCGATCGGGGCGTAGCTGGGCTTCAGGATCGCGGTGAGCGACTGCGTCCGGTCGCTGATGACGCGGCGCGCCGCGCCGAAATCGAGCAGCACCGGAGGGCCGTCGCGCGGCAGCAGGATGTTGTCGGGGGCGATGTCGCGGTGGTAGACGCCCTCGCGGTGGAGCAGCTCGAGGGCCGACAGGATCGGCGTCAGGACGCTCTTGATCCAGGCCTCGTCGGGCGCGTGCGCCATGCCGCGCCGGGTGTCGCGCAGCGTCACGCCCTGCAGGAACGGCATCACCATGTAGGCGGTGGCGTTGTCCTCCCAGAAGCGGTAGACCTTGACCAGCGACGGATGGTCGAACCGGGCCAGCAGCCGCGCCTCGTTGATGAACGAGCGCAGGCCGATCGCGTAGGTCTCGGCGAACGAGCTCGATCGGACCGTGATCTGCGGCCCCGCCCCGCGCGCCGCGAGCGACGCCGGCATGTATTCCTTGAGCGCGACCTCGCGCTCGAGCGAATGGTCCTGCGCCAGGTAGACGATGCCGAAGCCGCCGACGCCGAGAACCCGCAGAATCTCGAACTCGCCGAACCGCGTCCCTGGCGGCAGCGCGTCATGATCGGTGCCCGAACTGGGGACCGACGGCTTGCTGAGGGTGGGTGGGTGGGTGCTCATCGTACGGCGGGGAGCCACGGCCGCGGGAGACCGCGAGCTTACCGCAGCCCCCCTGGCCGGGCCACCCTCGGGCGAGGGGCGGGCCCGGCGTGGGATTCCGGCGATCAAAATAGCCCGCTTCCGCTTCGATCGCATCCTCAAAACAGGCGAAACGCATGGCCACGATCCTCCAGCACCTTCCCGTCGGCGAGCGCGTCGGCATCGCCTTCTCGGGCGGGCTCGACACCAGCGCGGCGCTGCACTGGATGCGCGGCAAGGGCGCCGTGCCCTATGCCTACACCGCCGACCTCGGCCAGCCCGACGAGCCCGACTACGACGACATCCCGCGCCGCGCCCTCCAGTACGGCGCCGAGAAGGCGCGCCTGATCGACTGCCGCGCGCCGCTCGCCGCCGAGGGCCTGGCGGCGCTCCAGTGCGGCGCCTTCCACATCTCGACCGCCGGCGTCACCTACTTCAACACGACGCCGCTCGGCCGCGCCGTCACCGGGACGATGCTGGTCTCGGCGATGAAGGAGGACAGCGTCGACATCTGGGGCGACGGCAGCACCTACAAGGGCAACGACATCGAGCGGTTCTACCGCTACGGCCTGCTCGCCAACCCCGCCCTGCGCATCTACAAGCCCTGGCTCGACCAGGCCTTCATCGACGAGCTCGGCGGCCGCGCCGAGATGTCGGCGTTCATGGCCCAGGCCGGCTTCGCCTACAAGATGTCGGCCGAGAAGGCCTACTCGACCGACTCGAACATGCTCGGCGCGACCCACGAGGCGAAGGATCTCGAGCAGCTGGCGAGCGGCATCACGATCGTCGAGCCGATCATGGGGGTCGCGTTCTGGAAGGACGACGTCGCCGTCAAGCGCGAGACCGTCAGCGTCCGCTTCGAGGAAGGCCGCCCGGTGGCGCTGAACGGCGTCGCTCATGCCGGGCTGGTCGACCTGATCCTCGAGGCCAATCGAATCGGCGGCCGGCACGGCCTGGGCATGAGCGACCAGATCGAGAACCGGATCATCGAGGCCAAGAGCCGCGGCATCTACGAGGCGCCCGGCCTGGCGCTGCTCTTCATCGCCTACGAGCGGCTCGTCACCGGAATCCACAACGAGGACACGATCGAGCAATACCGCGACCATGGCCGGCGCCTCGGCCGCCTCCTCTACCAGGGCCGCTGGTTCGACCCGCAGGCGATCATGCTGCGCGAGACCGCCGAGCGCTGGGTCGCTCGCGCCATCACCGGCGAGGTGACGATCGAGCTGCGCCGCGGCAACGACTACTCGATCCTCAACACCGAGTCGCCCAACCTCAGCTACAAGCCCGAGCGGCTGACGATGGAAAAGGGGGTCTCGGTGTTCTCGCCGCAGGACCGGATCGGCCAGCTGACGATGCGAAACCTCGACATCGCGGACACGCGCGAGAAGCTGCTCGCGTATGCGAAGGCGGGGTTGCTGAAGGCGCCGAGCGGCTCGTCGCTGCCGCGCCTGACGGGCGAGGCCGACTAGGTCCGGCGGTCGGTCGCCGCCGACCAGGCCCGCCGTCAGTCGCCGCCGCCGCTGCACCCTCCGCCATCGCCGCTGCCGTCGCCACCGGCGTCGGCGCCGCCCATCGCATCGGCATCGCCCGAGAACGACGCGTCCGCGAAGTCGTCGCCATAGGTGATTCCGGCGCCGCCGTCCGATTGGCCGCGCGAGCCGGCCGGCCGCGGCCGCGGCGAATAGATGACGCCGCCCGGGATGGCGAGCTTCGCGTCGAGCGCGAACAGGAGCGGCAGGCGCGAGGGCTTGCGCGGATCGATCGCCTCGTCCTTGCAGGCGAAGAACCAGGCCCGGCGCAGGCCGTCGTTGGCCGCCGGGTCGCCGCCGAGGCGCTCGGCCGGCACGTGATGAAGGAAGCGGCCGAGCGTGCGCTCGCACCATTCGGCATAGCTCCGGGTGTCGAGGATGAGCTCGTGCCAATACGCATCGACCGCCTTGGACGGCATCGCCACCTGCTTGCCGTTGCTGCGCGAGCAGGCCATGAAGAACTGGCGAAAGCCCCGCTCTACCAGGTCGGCGTCCTTCGCCTCGAGCTGCGGATATTGCTTGCGCAGCTGGCGCTTGGCGAGCACCGGCAGCCGGCCCTCGCGGATCGCCATGCGCCGCCGCGACGCGACCCACGCCGCGAGCAGGCTCGACGCGATGAGGATCAGGAAGAACGTGAACAGCCAGCCGGGCCGAAATCGACGTCCGCTGAAAATCGAACCGGCGATGAACGCAACCCAGCCGAGAACGGCCAGCCAGGAGACGACCTTGGCGTAACGCTCGAGGGCACGCAGCCACGCGCCCGTCATGCGCACGATGCGCGGCGGTCGCGCGTCACACCACCACGGGCTCGTGCTCGAGGCGGATCCCGAAGCGGCCGTAGACGCTCTCCTGGATCGCGCGCGAGAGCGTCATCACCTCCGCGCCGATCGCGGCGCCGCGGTTGACGAGCACCAGCGCCTGGCGCTCGTAGACGCCGGCCTGGCCGACCGACTTTCCCTTCCAGCCGCAGGCGTCGATCATCCACGCGGCGGCGAGCTTGACGCTGCCGTCGCGCATCGGATAGTGGACGATCTCCGGGTCGCGTCCGATGATGTCGCGGCACTGCTCGGGCGTCACCACCGGGTTCTTGAAGAAGCTGCCGGCGTTGCCGATCGCGGCCGGGTCGGGCAGCTTGGCGCGCCGGATCGCGACGACCCAGTCGAAGATCTGGCGCGCGTCGGGCGAGTCGATTCCCGTCTCGCTCATCTTTTTCTGCAACTCGAGGTAACCGAGCACCGGCTGCCACGGCTTCGGCAGGCGGAAGCGAACCCGGGTGATCAGGCTGCGGCCCGCGAGCGAGTGCTTGAAGACGCTGTCGCGGTAGCCGAAGGCGCAGATTTCGGGGCCGAGCGTGACGCTCCTGCCGGTGACGAGATCGACCGCGTCGAGCGACTCGAAGCGCTCGGCAAGCTCGACGCCGTAGGCGCCGATGTTCTGCACCGGCGCCGCGCCGACGGTCCCCGGGATGAGCGCGAGGTTCTCGAGCCCGGGGCAGCCCTCGTCGAGCGTGAACTCGACGAGCTCGTGCCAGCTCTCGCCCGCGCCGGCCTCGACGATGACGGCGTCGGCGCGCTCCTCGACGATGCGCATGCCGCGCACCTCGACCTTGAGCACGACCTGGGGCATGTCGCGCGTGAGGATGATGTTGCTGCCGCCGCCGAGGATGAATTTCGGCGCGCGCCCGAGCGCCTTGTCGTCGACGACGCGGCGCACGTCGGCGTCGCTGGTGATGCGGACGAGCGTCTTCGCGACCGCCGGCAGGCCGAACGTGTTGTAGGGTTTGAGGCTGACTCCCGCGTCGATTTGCATGGGAGAATTTTGGCGCATAAGGCCGCATGCCGGCGAGTCGCCCGGCGCCGTCGGGAGAGTTTTAAGATGCCCAGCTTCGACACCGTCCTCGACCCCGATCTGGTCGAGGTGAAGAACGCCGTCGATCAGGCCGGCAAGGAGATCGGCACCCGCTTTGACTTCAAGGGATCGTCGTCGAAAGTCGATCTCAAGGACAAGGAAGTCACGGTCTGGGCCGACAACGAGTTCCAGCTCGGCCAGGTGCTCGATATCCTGATCGCCAAGCTGACCAAGCGCAACGTCGACGCGCGCTTTCTCGACCGCAGCGCCAAGGTCGAGAAGATCGGCGGCGACAAGGTCAAGCAGGCGCTCGTCGTTCGCAGCGGCATCGACGCCGAGACGGCGAAGAAGCTGCAGACCACGATCAAGCAGAGCAAGCTCAAGGTGCAGGCATCGATCCAGGGCGACACCGTGCGGGTCACCGGCGCCAAACGCGACGACCTGCAGGCGGCGATGGCGCTGATCCGCAAGGAGATCGCCGACCAGCCGCTCTCGTTCAACAACTTTCGCGATTGACATCGATGCAGCGTCTCGTCGCCGTCCTCGCGCTCTTCCTGGCCGGCGCGGCGGTGGCGCAGTCGGTGTCGATGAGCGGCAGCCTCGGCAGCAATGCGCTCCTCGTCATCGACGGCAAGCCGCGCAACGTCGCGGTGGGCTCGACCGTGCAGGGCGTCCGGCTGGTCAGCGTGACCGGCGGCGACGCCGTCGTCGAGGTCCAGGGCAAGCGCTTCGCCCTTCGCCTCGGCGACGCGCAGGTCAATCTCGGCGGCAAGGCAAGCGAAGGCGCCGGCAAGCGGATCGTCCTCACCGCGCAGAGCGGCGGCCACTTCAACACCACCGGGACGATCAACGGCAAGTCGGTCAATTTCGTCGTCGACACCGGGGCGACGATGGTGTCGATGGACCAGTACGAAGCCGATCGGCTCGGCATCGACTGGAAGCACGGGCGGCGCGGAATGAGCCGCACGGCCAACGGCGACACGCCGTTCTTCCTGGCCAAGCTCGCTTCGGTGCGGATCGGCGACGTCCAGGTCTACGACGTCGACGCGGTCGTCCTGCCCACGCCGATGCCGTTCATCCTGCTCGGCAACAGCTACCTGACGCGGTTCCAGATGAAGCGCGAGAACGACATCATGACGCTCGACCTGCGCTACTAGGAAGCTCTACGTCGCATGAGCCAGCTCAGGAACATCGCAGCCGAGGTCTTGAAGCCGCTTGAGCAGGCGGCGAATGGTCTTGGATCGGTCCTGGTGGTCGAAGTGATCGCTGCCGAGGTCGTTGTACTCGGTACCGTCGCGCAACATGTGGAAGGCAGCGGTGAGCATCGAGGCGGCGACGGCGAGGATGGCTTTCTTGGCGCCGCGGCGAGCCTTGATGCGCAGGAACTGGGCGCGCAGGTAGCTGGTCTTGACGCGCACGGCGGCCCAGGCGGCGGTGACCAGGGTGGTCTTGATCCAGGTGCCGCTTTTGCGCACCCGGGTCGAGCGGCGCTTGCCGGCGCTCTCGTCGCTGCGCGGGCACAGCCCGGCCCAGGAGATCAGATGCCCGGCGCTCGCGAAGCGCGTCATGTCCACGCCGATCTCCGCCACCACGACGCTGGCCGTCAGGTCAGAGACCCCCGGCATCGTCGTCAAGAGGCGGGCGCGCTGCCGGATCGGCGCCAGCGCTTTTCCCACTGCGGTGTCCAGCTCGGCCAGCGTGCGCTGGAGCGCATCGACGACCTGCAGGTGGAGCTTGAGCATCGTTCGGTGATGCTCGGTGATGCGCCCGCGCAGCGCTTCGCGAAGCTCGGCGGTCTTGTGGCGCGCCGTACCCTGGGCGAGCTCGGCCAGTCGCGCGGGGTCGCTTTGGCCGGTGACGATCGCATCGAGCATCGCCCGTCCGCTCTTGCCCAGCACGTCCGACAGGACGCTGCCGAGCTTGAGGTTGGCGTCTTCGAGCACCTTCTGGATGCGCAGCGAGTGCTGCGAGACCTCCCGCACGAGTTGCTTGCGGGTGCGGGTGAGGTCGCGCAGCTGCTGGATCTGCTGCGGCGGCACGAAGCTGGAGCGGATCAGGCCGTGCGCGAGCAAGTCGGCGATCCACATCGCGTCGTTGACGTCGGTCTTGCGGCCGGGCACGTTCTTGATGTGGGCCGCGTTGGCCAGCACCAGCTCGAACTCGTCTTCGAGCACGTGCCAGACCGGTTTCCAATACACGCCGGTGGCCTCCATCGCCACGTGAGTGCAGCCGTGCTCGGCCAGCCAGTCGGCCAACGCGAGCAACTCGGTGGTGGTGGCGCCGAAGCTGCGCACCTCCTGATGCATGGGCGGCGAGACGCAGCGCACGCAGGCCACGATGGTGTCCTTGTGCACGTCCAGCCCCGCACAGCGCGTGTAGAGCACTTGCATGAGAACCTCCTGGCGGTTGGCGGGCGCCGCAGGCAGTCCTCGTCATCGAAATCTACTAGTCGTGCTTCGGGGCGTCGCCGCCCTCTGCCACATTGCGGGGTGCTCGCAGGACTGCGGGTCCAACTACTGAACGGGCTCACGGCACCAAGGAGAGGCCGACCTCCTCAGCAGCGCCCGATCTCATCCTACGACCGACAGACATCGCCGCACAACCTCGCCCCCAGCTTCATGCCGCGGGGCCGGGTCCGCCCGATGGCGAACTACTGAGAGCGCGCGTCAAGGCTGTCACCGGGCCGGCAGGGCGAAGCGAACGATCGTGCTAAAAAGCGCGTTCGCCCTGCGCTCCCGGAGACATCGATGGACCTCGCCTTCACCCCAGAAGAACAAGCCTTCCGCGAGCAGATCCGCGCCTGGGTGCGCGACAACCTGCCGAAGGACATCAGCGACAAGGTTCGCAACTCGATCCACCTGACCCGCGACGACCTGCAGCGCTGGGCGAAGATCCTTGGGCAAAAGGGCTGGCACGGCTGGGCCTGGCCGAAGCAGTTCGGCGGCCCGGGCTGGAACGCGATCCAGAAGCACCTGTTCGAGGAAGAGACCGCGCTCGCCGGCGCGCCGCGCGTGATTCCGTTCGGGCCGGTGATGGTCGCGCCGGTGATCATGGCGTTCGGCACGCCCGAGCAGCAGAAGCGCTTCCTGCCCGGCATCGCCAGCGGCGAGGTCTGGTGGAGCCAGGGCTACAGCGAGCCGGGATCGGGCTCCGACCTCGCCTCGCTGAAGACGAAGGCGGAGCGGCGCGGCGACAAGTACATCGTCAACGGCCAGAAGACCTGGACGACGCTCGGCCAGTACGGCGACTGGATCTTCTGCCTCGTCCGCACCAGCAACGAGGGCAAGCCCCAGACCGGAATCAGCTTCCTGCTGATCGACATGAAGAGCCCGGGGATCACGGTGCGGCCGATCATCACGATGGAAGGCGAGCGCGAGGTCAACGAGGTCTGGTTCGACAATGTCGAGGTGCCGGCCGACCAGCTCATCGGCGAGGAGAACAAGGGCTGGACGTACGCCAAGCACCTGCTCGCGCACGAGCGCACGAACATCGCCGACGTCAACCGGGCCAAGCGCGAGCTCGAACGGCTGAAGCGAGTCGCCGAGGCCGAGGGCGTCTACGGCGACGGGCGCTTCCGCGACCAGATCGCGTTGCTCGAGGTCGACGTCGTCGCGCTCGAGATGATGGTCTTGCGCGTGCTCTCCGCCGAGAAGAGCGGCAAGCAGAGCCTCGATGTCGCCGGCCTGCTGAAGATCCGCGGCAGCGAGATCCAGCAGCGCTACACCGAGCTGATGATGCTCGCCGCCGGACCCGCGGCGGTGCCGCTCGACCGCGAGGCGATCGCCGCCGGCTGGCAGCCCGGCGAGCTCGACGGCGCGTTCGTGGCGCCGCTCGCGTCGACCTACTTCAACATGCGCAAGACGACGATCTACGGCGGCAGCAACGAAGTGCAGCGAAACATCGTCGCGCAGACCGTGCTGGGGAGCTGACATGGACTTCGACTTCACCGATGACCAGGAAATGCTGCGCGACACCGTGCGCCGCTGGGTCGAGCGCGGCTACGACTTCGAGCGCCGGCGCGCGATCGTCAAGGCCGGCGGCTTCTCGCGCGAGGCGTGGCAGGAGATCGCCGACCTCGGCATCTGCGGGCTGCAGGTGCCGGAGGCGCAGGGCGGGCTCGGCCTCGGCCCGGTCGACGCGATGGTCGTCCTCGAGGAGCTCGGCCGCGGACTGGTCCTCGAGCCTTACGCCGCCGTCGCGCTGGTCGCGACCAGCGTGCTGAAGGCCGGCCACGAGGCCGCCGCGGCGCCGCGCCTGCAGCACATCGCCCAGGGCAAGGAGATCGTCGTCCTCGCTCACGAGGAACGGCACTCGCGCTATCGCCTCGCACACGTCGAAACGACGGCGCACGGCAGCGGCCACGCCTGGCGCTTGAGCGGCCGCAAGATCGCGGTGCCGGCGGGCGGCGCCGCGAACGCGTTCATCGTCCCGGCGCGCATCGGCGGCGACGTCGACGACGCGACCGGCGTCGGCCTCTTTCTCGTCTCGCCGGGCCAGCCCGGCGTCGAGGTGCATCCGTATCCGACCCAGGACGGCGCGAGCGGCGCCGACCTCGTCCTGAAGGAAGCCGGCGCGATCGAGCTGATCGCACCCGGCGCCGCTTTCGCGGCGCTCGAGCTCGCAGCCGACACCGGGATCGCCGCGCTCTGCGCCGAGGCGGTCGGCGCGATGGACAGGCTGGTCGCGATCACGGTCGAGTACATGAACACCCGCAAGCAGTTCGGCGTCGCGATCGCCAGCTTCCAGGCGCTGCGCCACCGCATCGCCGACGTCAAGATGCAGCTCGAGCTGGCGCGCTCGATGAGCTATTACGCGTCGCTCAAGCTCGGCGAGGAGCCGGCGGCGCGGCGGCGCGCGCTGGCGCAGGCCAAGGTGCAGCTTGGCACGTCGATGCGCTTCGTCGGCCAGCAGTGCATCCAGCTGCACGGCGGGATCGGCGTCACCGACGAGTACGCGGCGAGCCACTACTTCAAGCGCCTGACGGTGATCGAGATGACCTTCGGTGACACGCTGTTCCAGCTCGGCGAGGTGTCGCGCCGCATGCAAACGACCGCCGGGGTGTTCGCTTGAAGATGATCGCCGGCGTGTTTGCTTGATGGTGCCCCCACGCTCACTTCGTTCGCTGCCCCCCACGGGGGCGCGGCCGGGCTTGGAACGGCCCGGCGCCCGGCCGGATGCCGCTCTCGGCGTTCGATGCCGCCAGGCTTGACCGCGGTCGCCGGCCTCGAGGTCGGCCACTTCACCGACTCGCGCCGGCCGACCGGCTGCACCGTCGTCATCGCCCGCGCCGGCGCGGTCGCCGGCGTCGACGTCCGCGGCGCAGCGCCGGGAACTCGCGAGACCGAGCTGCTCGATCCCGTCAACACCATCGACAGGGTGCATGCGGTCGTCCTCGCGGGCGGCAGCGCCTTCGGCCTCGACGCCGCCGGCGGCGTGATGCGGTGGCTCGAGGAACGCCGCATCGGCACGATCATCGGCGTGCCGACCGAGGGCACGACGCTGCCCGTGGTCGTGCCGATCGTCCCCGCCGCGATCCTGTTCGACCTCGGCATCGGCGATGCCCGGATCCGCCCCGACGCGGCCGCCGGCTACGCCGCGTGCGAAGCAGCCTCGAGCGGCGCGCCCGCCGAAGGCAACGTCGGTGCCGGCGCCGGCGCCGCGGTCGGCAAGCTGTTCGGCCTGGCCCGGGCGATGAAGGGCGGCGTCGGCACCGCGTCGGTCGAGGTCGGCGGGCTGACGGTCGCCGCGCTTGTCGCCGTCAACGCGATCGGCGACGTCGTCGATCCGCGCTCGGGACGAGTCGTCGCCGGCGCGCGCAGCGAAGACGGCAAGAGGCTCCTCGACACGATGAGCGCGCTCAGGCGCGGCGAGCTGCCGGCGCAGCTCGACCCGCGCGGTGCGAGCGGCGCGGCGACGACGATCGCCGTCGTCGCAACCGACGCCGTCCTGAGCAAGGCCGAAGCGACCAAGGTCGCGCAGATGGCGCACGACGGCCTCGCGCGCAGCATCAACCCCGTCCATACGATGGGCGACGGCGACGTCGTCTTCGCCCTCGCCACCGGCGCGAGCGGCCGGGCGGCATCGCCGACGCTGGTCGGCGCGCTCGCCGCCGACGTCCTCGCCGAGGCTGTTCTGCGCGCGGTTCGCGCCGCGACGGCGATCGGCGGCGACGGCCTGCCGACCCTGCCCTGCGCCGCCGACCTGGCCAACGCCGACGCGCCGAGACAAGACCCCGGAGACCTCTCGTGAACGAACTCCTCACCCGTCGCCGCTTGCTGCTGGCCGCCGCGGCCACCGCTTCCCTCGCCGCCTGCGCGAACCGACCGAGCACCGCCGACATGCCACCGATCGTCTTCGTGCCGGGCAACGGCGATACCGCCGCGATCTGCATGACGACGATCTGGCGCTTCGAATCGAACGGCTGGCCGCGCGAACGCCTGCACGCGATCGACCTTCCCTATCCGCTCGCGCGCGATGACGACACGAAGGAGCAGGGTGGCCGCTCATCGACAAGCGAGCACATGGCCTTCCTCGCCGCCGAGGTGAAGCGGGTGCTCGCGGCGACCGGTGCGAGCAAGGTCGTGCTGATCGGCAATTCGCGCGGCGGCTACGCGATCCGCAACTTCATCGCCAGCAGCGGCGGCGCGGCGCTCGTCTCGCACGTCGTGCTCGGAGGCGTTCCCAACCACGGCGTCGCCGTCGATCCGAATGCGCGCCTCGACAACGAGTTCAACGGCGCCGGACGCTTTCTCGCGCGCCTGAATTCCTCCGGAACGAACGGGAACGAAGTGGCGGCGGGGATCGCCTGGCTGACGATCCGCTCCGACCGCAACGACAAGTACGCGCAACCCGATGCCGCCATCCTCGGCCGTCCCGGAACGCCGACCGGAGTCAGCTACGAGGGGCCGGCGTTGCGGGGTGCCGAGAACATCGTCATCGCTGGAGTCGACCATCGCGAGACCGTCTACAGCCCGCAGTCGTTCGACGCCATGTTTCGCTTCATCACGGGCCGGGCGCCGACGACGCTGGCGATCGTCCCCGAGGGCCGGGTCGTGCTCGACGGCACGCTGAGCGGCCTCGGGCCGGACAGTCGCACCGGCAAGGATCCGACCAACCTGCCGCTGGTCGGGGCGATGCTCGAGGTCTACGCGACCGACGCGGCGACGGGCGCGCGGCTCGGACCGGCAGTGCACCGCAAGACCATCGGCGCCGACGGCCGCTGGGGACCTTTCGTCGCGGACGGCACGGCGCGCTACGAGTTCGTCATCGCCGCGGCGGGCTACGCGACGACACACATCTACCGCTCGCCGTTCCCGCGCTCGTCGCAATTCGTGAGCCTGCACCCCGAACGGCTCGCCGAAGCCGATCGCGCGGCGCGCTCGCTCGTCACGATGACCCGTTCGCGCGGCTACTTCGGGATCGGCCGCGATCGCATGGCCCTCGACGGCACCAGCCCGCCGGCGGGCGTCGCCGCCGGCGTGCCGAGCATTTCGGCGGCGGTGGCGAGGATCGCCGATGGCGGCGAGCGGGCGATCGTCGGCGAATTCAACGACGAGCGGATCGTCGGCCGCACCTGGCCCGTTGCCGACAACCACGTCGTCGTCCTCGAGCTGACGTACTGACGCCGACCAAGGTCGCTCGTCTTTCCGATCCGATCTCCTGACCTCTTGCGCCGACGGTGAGTCCGGCCGACCTCCTCTTCTCGCAAGGCTTCGGCACGCGCCGCGAATGCGCGGCAATAGTGGCAAACGGCTGGCTCGAGGTCGAGGGCGTCGGCATCATCGACGACGCCGAGCGCGATCTCGGCGCCGGACCGGAGCTCTGGTTCCGCGTCCGCGGCGGCGAGCGCTGGCCATTTCGCGAGCGCGCGCTGATCGTCCTCAACAAGCCGGCGGGCTACGAGTGCTCGCTCAAGCCGAGCCACCATGCGAGCGTCTATTCGCTGCTGCCGGCGCCGTTGCGCCGGCGCGGCGTGCAGGCGGTCGGCCGCCTCGATGAGGACACCACGGGCGTGCTGCTCTTCACCGACGACGGCGCCCTAGTCCATCGCCTCACGTCGCCGCGCCACCACGTCGCCAAGGTCTACGAGGTCGGCTGCAGGCACGCCGTCGATCCCGCGCAGATCGAGCGGCTGCGCGCCGGCGTGCTGCTGCACGATCGCAACGAGAGCGTTCGCGCGACGGCTTGCGAGGCGACCGGCGAGCGCGAGCTTTGCCTGACCCTGACCGAAGGCAAGTACCACCAGGTCAAGCGAATGATCGCGGCGGTCGGCAACCGCGTCGAGACGCTCGAGCGGAGCGCGTTCGGGACGGTGCGCATCGACGGGCTCGCCCCCGGCCGCTGGCGCTGGCTCGACGCCGGCGTCGAGTTCCCGGCCGCGCCGCGAGCCGCGGCCGCTAACCCCCGGCCGGCTCGACCTTGACGACGTCCGACGACGCGAGCAGCGCGTCGTACGATGTGTCGGTAAACGGGCGCGACATCTCGAACACGTTGAGCGGGTCCTGCTTGAGCTTCCTCTCAGGAACCTTCGCGGCACCGCTCGCCGGCTTCTGCCGCGCCGACGCGGCCGCCGGCGAGCGCGGCACCGGCACCGGCACCGCCTCGTGCAGCCTGACGAGGGTGCGCGCCTGCGCGAGCTCGCTTTCCTTGGCGGTCAGCCTGGCGTTCAGCTTGGCGGCCGCGGCGACGGTCTGACTCTCGTATTCCTTCTCGACTTCGCGCACCGCCATTCGGACCGCGAGCTCGATCGCTTTGCGATGGACGCGGTTCAGGATGCAGTAGACGGCCAAGCCGGTCGAAAAGCAGCAGAAGATCGTGAACAACATGATCGTTCCCTGAATCGCGGACTGGCGCGCCTCGGCGCCGTGGCCAGCCCGGCCGCAGGATTGCGACGGCCGAAGGTAGCGCAACTCGCCAAGCCGAAGCATCCCGGGCGACGGCGAACCTCGTGCGGTTTGGCACGAAGGCCGCAGGCGCGTGGGTCGGAGGCGGGAGAAGAGACGATCAGATCGCGCGCGGCGCCGCCGTGCGAGGGGAGCCGAGCGGTCGCATGCCGCGCTGCCACGTGCACGCTCTGCCGCGGCCGCCATCGGCGGGTGCGCGAAAATACGCCGATGCCGAACGACTCGAGCGCTGACTTCCTCGTCGTCGGCGCGGGCATCGCGGGGGCGTCGATCGCTGCCTGGCTGGGCGCGCGCGGGCACGTCGTCGTTCTCGAGCGCGAATCGCAGCCGGGCTATCACTCGACCGGCCGCTCGGCAGCGCTCTTCATGGAAAGCTACGGAACGCCGCAGGTGCGCGCGTTGACGCGAGCGAGCCGTTCGTTCCTGGCGAACCCGCCCGAGGGCTTCGCCGTCGCGCCGATCCTGTCGCCGCGCGGCGTCCTCCTCGTCGGCGCCCTCGGCCAGGAAGCGCTGCTCGACGAGCACTGGCGCGTCCTGCATTGCATCGCCGAGAACGCGAGCCGCCTCGACGCCGCCGCCGCGACGGCGATGGTGCCCGTGCTGCGCGCGGGCCGTGTCGCCGGCGCGCTCGTCGAGCCGGACGCCCTCGACATCGACGTTCACTCGCTGCACCAGGGCTACCTGCGCCGCGTGCGCCAGCGCGGCGGCAAGGTCGTGTGCGACGCCGAGGTGCGAGCGCTCGCGCGCTGCGCCGGCGTCTGGAACGTCGATGCGGGCCGCGCCGGCCGCTGGCAGGCGCCGGTGGTCGTGAACGCGGCGGGCGCGTGGTGCGACCAGGTCGCGCGTCTCGCGGGGGTCGCGCCGATCGGGCTCGTGCCGAAGCGCCGCGCCGCTTTCGTCTTCGCGCCGCCGCCGCGCGTCTCCGTCGCCGGGTGGCCGGCTCTCGTCGGCGTCGACGAGAGCTGGTACGTCAAGCCCGACGCGGGCATGCTTCTCGGCTCGCCGGCCAATGCCGATCCGGTCGAGCCGCACGACGTCCGTCCCGAGGAGCTCGACATCGCGCTGGCGATCGACCGCATCGAAGCGATGACGACACTGAAGATTGTCCGGCCGACGCGCACCTGGGCGGGCCTGCGCTCGTTCGTCGCCGACGGCGACCTGGTCGGCGGCTTCGACGTCGACGCGCCGGGATTCTTCTGGCTCGCGGCGCAAGGCGGCTACGGCATCCAGACGTCGGCGGCGATGGGCGAAGCGTGTGCCGCCCTCGCCGCGGGCGAAGCCCTGCCCGAATCGATCGTCCGCTTCGGCCTCGACGAACCGATGCTCTCGCCGGCGCGCTTGCGCAGCGCGCTCGCGAACGTCGCCGCCTGACCACCGACTTGTCCGAAGGCCATCGATGCACGTCTTTCGCAGCCTGCGACACCCCGGCCTCGCCGCTCGCTGCGCCCTCACGATCGGCAACTTCGACGGCGTCCATCGCGGCCATCAGGCGATGCTGGCGCTGCTCGCGTCGGAGGCGGCGCATCGCGGCCTGCCGGCGACGGTGCTGACGTTCGAGCCGAACCCGCGCGATTACTTCGCCGAGCTGAGAGGCCAGCCCGAAACGGCGCCGGCCCGCATCGCGACCCTGCGCGACAAGGTCTGCGAGCTCGAGCGCTGCGGCGTCGCGCAGGCGGTGGTGATGCGCTTCGACGCCCGCTTCGCCGCGCAATCGCCGGAGGCGTTCGTCGCCGACGTCCTCGTCGCGGGCGTGGGCGCGCGCTACGTCCTCGTCGGCGACGACTTCCGCTATGGCGCCCGCCGCGCCGGCGACTACGCGATGCTCGACGCCGCCGGCGCGCGTCACGGCTTCGACGTCGCGCGGATGATGAGCTACGAAGTGCACGGCAAGCGCGTCTCGAGCTCGGCCGTCCGCGCCGCCCTCGCCGCCGGCGACATGGCCGAGACCGCGGCCCTGCTCGGCCGGCCGTACAGCATCAGCGGCCGCGTCGTCCGCGGCGCCGGCCTCGGCCGGGCGCTCGGCGAGAGCAGCGCCGGCCGCGGCGACGGCTTTAGGACGCTCAACATCCGCTTCGGCCATGCCAAACCGGCGGCGCTGGGAATCTTTGTCGTCCGCGTCCACGGCCTCGTCGGCGCGTCGGGGACGGCGCTGGCAGGCGTCGCGAGCCTGGGCAAGCGGCCGACGGTCGACGACAGCGGCCGCGTCCTGCTCGAGGTGCACTGCTTCGACTGGCCGGCAGCCCTCGGCAGCGAGGGGGGCTACGGTAGACTCGTGCGCGTGGAACTGCTGCACAAATTGCGCGACGAAGCGCGCTACGACTCGCTCGCCGAACTCGCCGCGGCGATCGGGCAGGATGCTCGCGACGCGCGCGCCTTCCTCGCCGCCGAGGCGGCAGCGCACGCCGCCACCGGGCGGCAGACGACGCGCGATCGAATTTGATCGGCGCGAGCGGCGCGCCCGGCGCGAACCCGCCCCGGCCGCTCGCCATCCGACCGCCGCCCTTCTCCCCGACTCGCGTCGCCGGCCTGTGCCGACGGTGACCGCCCGAAAGAATTGCCCATGGCTGACGAGCCTCGCTTCGCCGCATCGACCGCCGCTCCGACCGCCCCGGCGCCGATCGACTATCGCAAGACGCTGAACCTGCCCGACACGCCGTTCCCGATGCGCGGCGACCTGCCCAAGCGCGAGCCGGGCTGGGTCAAGCAGTGGAGCGATGAAGGCGTCTACCAGCGCCTGCGCGAGGTGCGCCACGGCCGGCCGCGCTTCGTCCTGCACGACGGCCCGCCGTACGCGAACGGCCAGCTGCACGTCGGCCACGCCGCCAACAAGATCCTCAAGGACATGATCGTCAAGGCGCGCCAGCTCGCCGGCTTCGACTCGCGCTACACGCCGGGCTGGGACTGCCACGGACTGCCGATCGAGAACGCGATCGAGAAGACTTTCGGGCGCGGCCTCGCGCGCGCCGACGTGCAGGCGAAGAGCCGCGTCTACGCCACCGAGCAGATCGCCCAGCAGATGGCCGACTTCAAGCGCATCGGCGTTCTCGGCGACTGGGACCATCCGTACCGGACGATGGATTTCGGCAACGAGGCCGGCGAGATCCGCGTCCTGAAGCGCCTGATCGAGCGCGGCTTCGTCTATCGCGGGCTGAAGCCGGTGTACTGGTGCTTCGACTGCGGCTCGTCGCTGGCCGAGTTCGAGATCGAGTACGCGGACCGGACATCGACGACGGTCGACGTCGCCTTCCTCGCCGCCGATCCCGACAAGCTCGCCGCCGCATTCGGCGTCCCGCCGCTGACCCAGGACGCGTTCGCCGTCGTCTGGACGACGACGCCGTGGACGATCCCCGCGAACCAGGCGCTCAACCTCAACCCGACGCTCGAGTACTCGCTCGTCGACACCGAGCGCGGCCTGCTCGTGCTCGCGAGCGCGCTGGTCGAGAAGTGCCTGGCGCGCTACGGCATCGAAGGCACGGTGCGGGCGAGCGTCGCCGGCGCGCGCCTCGAGGGCCTGGAATTCCGCCATCCGCTCGCCGCGGTGGACCCCGGCTACGACCGTGTCGCCCCGGTCTATCTCGCCGACTACGCGACCGCCGAGGACGGCACCGGCATCGTCCACTCGGCGCCCGCGTACGGCATCGACGACTTCGCCTCGTGCCGCGCCCATGGCCTGGCGGTCGACGACATCCTCAATCCGGTCCAGGGCAACGGCGTCTACGACGCGGCGCTGCCGCTGTTCGGCGGCATGCACATCTGGAAGGCGCAGCCGGCGATCGTCGACGCGCTGCGCGGCGCGGGAAGGCTGCTCGCGAGCTCGACGCTCGTCCACAGCTATCCGCATTGCTGGCGCCACAAGACGCCGGTCGTCTATCGCGCCGCGGCGCAGTGGTTCGTCCGCATGGACCAGGCCGACGACTCGACCCGAGGCGTCTTCGCCCTCGACCCGGCGCCGCAGACCCTGCGCGAATGCGCGCTCGACGCCATCGACGCGACCGCCTTCTATCCCGAGAACGGCCGCGCGCGCCTGCACGACATGATCGCGAACCGGCCCGACTGGTGCATCAGCCGGCAGCGCAACTGGGGCGTGCCGCTGCCGTTCTTCCTGCACGAGACCACGGGCGAGCTGCATCCCGACACGCTGGCGCTGATCGACCGCGCCGCGGCCATCGTCGAGGAAGGCGGCGTCGAGGCGTGGTCGCTTCTCAGCGCCGCCGACATCCTCGGCGCCGAAGGCGAGCTCTCGGCGGCGAACTACGCCAAGAGCAACGACATCCTCGACGTCTGGTTCGACTCGGGATCGACCTTCTTCCACGTCCTGCGCGGCAGCCATCCCGGGACCACCTGCCCCGACGACGACGGCACGAAGCCCGAGGCCGACCTCTACCTCGAAGGCCACGACCAGCACCGCGGCTGGTTCCACTCCTCCCTCCTGATCGCGTGCGCGATCGAGGGGCATGCGCCTTATCGCGGGCTGCTGACACACGGCTTCACCGTCGACGGCTCGGGCCGCAAGATGAGCAAGAGCCTCGGCAACTTCGTCGCCCTGCACGAGGTCACCGCCAAGCTCGGCGCCGAGATCATCCGCCTCTGGTGCGCGTCGACCGACTACTCGGGCGACCTCGCGATCGACGACAAGATCCTGGCGCGCGTCGTCGATGCCTACCGGCGCATCAGGAACACGTTGCGCTTCCTGCTCGCCAACACGAGCGACTTCGATCCTTCGACCGACGCGGTCGCGCGCGCCGACATGCTCGAGATCGACCGCTGGGCGCTCGCGCGCACCGCGGCGCTGCAGGAGGAGATCGTCGGCCGCTTCGATCCCGAGCGCGGCGTCTTCGCCGGCGGCCACTACGGCGTCTATGAGTTCCACCCGGTCGTCGCCAAGTTGCAGGTGTTCTGCTCGGAAGACCTCGGCGCGTTCTATCTCGACATCCTCAAGGACCGCCTCTACACGACGGCGCCGGCGTCGCGCGCGCGTCGCTCGGCGCAGACCGCGCTCTGGCACATCGCCCATGCGATGCTGCGCTGGATGGCGCCGTTCCTCAGCTTCACCGCCGAGGAAGCGTGGAAGGTATTCGGGCCGAAGGGATCGCCGTCGATCTTCGTCGAGACGTACAGCGCCGCCGATGCCTGGCACGACGACGCGCTGCTCGCCCGCTGGGCGCGGATCGCCGCGGTGCGCGGCGAAGCGAACCGGCGGATCGAGGCGCTGCGCGCCGAGGGCCGCCTCGGCTCGTCGCTGCAGGCCGAGGTGATCGTCAAGGCGGGGCCGGCGACCGCCGTGCTGCTGC
>Ga0207644_10000537_pt1 | contig 24617 bp, 25 predicted proteins | sample KBSS73metaG_FD_184326 | JGI IMG/M metagenome (GOLD analysis project Ga0207644, IMG submission 184326) | Switchgrass rhizosphere microbial communities from Kellogg Biological Station, Michigan, USA - KBS S7-3 metaG (SPAdes) (version 2) | ecosystem: Host-associated > Plants > Roots > Rhizosphere... | reverse complement strand
GTCGCTCGGCGTCAAGCAGGACGCGATCCCCGGCTTCGTGCGCGACACGTGGTTTCGGGCTGAAAAGGTCGGCGACTACTATGGTCAGTGCTATGAGCTCTGCGGCAAGGAGCACGCCTACATGCCGATCCACGTGAAGGTGCTGTCGCAGCCGGACTACACCGCCTGGGTCGACGGCAAGAAGAAGGAAGCCGCCGCGGCCGCCGATGATCCGAAGAAGGTCTGGGCACTCGCCGACCTGTCGGCGCGCGGCGAGAAGATCTATGCAGCCAACTGCGCGGTCTGCCACCTGCCGACCGGCAAGGGCGGCGGTCCGATCAAGGCGCTCGACGGCTCGCCGATCGTCGTCGATGCCGACAAGACGAAGCAGATTCACGTGCTGCTGAACGGCCAGAACAACGGCGCGATGCCGGCCTGGAAGCAACTCAGCGACACCGAGATCGCCGCCGTGATCACGTATACCAAGAATCACTGGTCGAACACGACCGGACAGATCGTGCAGCCGACTGAAGTCGCCGCATTGCGCAAGTAAGTCGCCGAAGCCCAAGAGGATTTATTCATGAGTGCAGTCATCGACCACCCGGGCACCCACGCCGGCGGCCACCACGACGAACATGCCGATCACGGCGCCCCGCACGGCTGGCGGCGCTGGGTCTATGCGACGAACCACAAGGACATCGGCACGATGTACCTGCTGTTCGCGTTCACGATGTTCATCATCGGCGGCATCCTCGCGCTCGGCATCCGCCTCGAGCTGTTCCACCCCGGCCTGCAGTTCATCAACCCGCAGCTGTTCAACCAGCTGACGACGATGCACGGGCTGATCATGGTGTTCGGCGCGATCATGCCGGCGTTCGTCGGCTTCGCGAACTGGATGGTGCCGCTGCAGATCGGCGCGGCGGACATGGCATTCGCGCGCATGAACAACCTGAGCTTCTGGCTGCTCATCCCGGCGGCGATCATGATCGTCAGCTCGTTCTTCATGCCGGGCGGTGCGCCGGCCGCAGGCTGGACGCTCTATGCGCCGCTGACCCTGCAGATGGGCCCGTCGATGGACGCCGGCATCTTCGCGCTGCACATCCTCGGCGCGAGCTCGATCATGGGCTCGATCAACATCATCGTCACGATCCTGAACCTGCGCGCGCCCGGCATGACCCTGATGAAGATGCCGCTGTTCAGTTGGACCTGGCTGATCACGGCCTACCTGCTGATCGCGGTGATGCCGGTCCTTGCCGGCGCGATCACGATGACCCTGACGGACCGCCACTTCGGCACCCACTTCTTCAACCCGGGCGGCGGCGGCGACCCGGTGATGTACCAGCACATCTTCTGGTTCTTCGGGCACCCCGAGGTCTACATCATGATCCTGCCGGCGTTCGGGATCATCAGCGCGGTGATCCCGGCGTTCGCCAGGAAGCCGCTGTTCGGCTACACGTCGATGGTCTATGCGACGGCATCGATCGCGATCCTGTCGTTCATCGTCTGGGCCCACCACATGTTCACGACCGGCATGCCGGTCACCGGGCAGCTGTTCTTCATGTACGCGACCATGCTGATCGCGGTGCCGACCGGCGTGAAGGTGTTCAACTGGATCGCGACGATGTGGCGCGGCTCGATGACGTTCGAGACGCCGATGCTGTTCGCGGTCGGTTTCATCTTTGTCTTCACGATGGGCGGCTTCACCGGGCTGATCCTGGCGATGGCGCCGATCGACATCCAGCTCCAGGACACCTATTACGTCGTCGCGCACTTCCACTACGTGTTGGTGGCCGGTTCGCTGTTCGGCATGTTTTCCGGCTACTACTACTGGGCGCCGAAGTGGACCGGCGTGATGTACGACGAGATGCGCGGAAAGATCCACTTCTGGGGATCGATCATCTTCTTCAACATCACGTTCTTCCCGATGCACTTCCTCGGGCTGGCTGGGATGCCGCGCCGCTATGCCGACTACCCGATGCAGTTCACCGACTTCAACATGGTCGCGTCGATCGGCGCGCTCGGCTTCGGGCTGTCGCAGGTCTACTTCTTCTTCTTCGTCGTGGTGCCGATGATGCGCGGCAAGGGTGAGCCGGCACCGCAGCGGCCGTGGGAAGGCGCACAAGGCCTCGAGTGGGAGGTGCCGTCGCCGGCCCCGTTCCATACGTTCGAGACGCCTCCGAAGCTCGACGCCACGGCGACCCGGATCATCGGCTGATCCCGTCGATCGAAACATGACGCCTGAACAGAAAAAGGCCAACGTGCGCCTCGGCCTGGTCCTGGCGTCGGTGGCGGTCGTGCTCTTCATCGGCTTCATGGTCAAGAGCTCGCTGTTCGGCATCTGACCCCCCGTCGCATGCCGAATCTCTTCCGCAGACAGCAGCCGGCCGGTGATCTGCCGGCCGACAACCGGCAGATGGGCCGGAAGCTCCTGCTCATCGTCGTGCTGATGTTCGGCTTCGGCTATGCGCTCGTGCCGATGTACCGCGCCATCTGCAATGCGCTCGGCATCAACGTGCTGTCGGTGTCGGAGCTGCAAACCTCCGACGCACCGCACCGCGACGCCGCCAACACGCAGGTCGACCTGACGCGCAGCGTGACGATCGAATTCGACGCCAATGCGCGCGGCCCGTGGGACTTCAAGCCGGCGCAGCGCTCGGTGACCGTGCACCCGGGCGAGCTGACCACCGTGATGTACGAATTCCGCAATCGGCAGGACCGGGTGATGGCGGCGCAGGCGATTCCGAGCTATGCGCCGGTGCAGGCGATGTTGCATTTCAACAAGCTCGAGTGCTTCTGCTTCAGCGAGCATGTGCTGCAGCCCGGCGAATCGAAGCAGTGGCCGGTGGTCTTCGTGATCGACCCGAAGCTGCCGAAGGACGTCAAGACCATCACGCTGTCGTACACGTTCTTCGAGGTCGGCGGCAAGACGCCGGCCGCTCCGAATCAGTCGGCCGTCGCACCGGCTGCGGTGCGGTCGCTCGCCGGAGGCAACTCGTGACCGAGCCGTTGCCGGGCGATGGTTTTCGCGCCACGGTAGGCCGGCGCGGCTCGTTCGGCCGCACGCTGCGGGCGGTGTTCTGGTCGTTCTTCGGCGTGCGCAAGTCGAGCGACCTGCAGAAGGACGCCGAGCAGCTGAACCCGGTGCACGTGATCGTCGCCGGCGTCATCGGTGCGATGCTGCTGGTGGCCGGGCTTCTGGCGCTGGTCAGCTGGGTGCTGTCGAGCGGCGTCGCGAAGTGATGGTCAGCAGAGTCAGCGCGGCGCGGGCCGCTTCAGTCATTCGATAAGCAGGATCAGGGAGCAAGCATGTCGGCAGCGACGCAACACGGGGCTCAGCCCTATTACTTCATTCCGGCCCCCTCGCGCCATCCGGCGATGGCCGCGCTCGGCCTCTTCTTCGTGATCTTCGGCGCCAGCCGCTGGATCAACGGTGAGGGGTGGGGCGCCTACGGCGTGCTGATCGGCCTGCTGCTGTGGGCCTTCGTGATGCAGCAGTGGTTCCGCGATGCCATCGGAGAAAGCGAAACCGGGCTCTACAGCAAGCGGATCGACACCTCGTTCCGCTGGAGCATGAGCTGGTTCATCTTTTCGGAGGTGATGTTCTTCAGCGCGTTCTTCGGCGCGCTGTTCTACGTTCGCCAGATCACGTTGCCGGCCCTCGGCAGCTTGGACAACGCGATCCTATGGCCGGACTTCAAGGCAGTCTGGCCGAGCTCGGGTGCCGGCTACACCGGCTCGCCGGCCAGCATCGTCGATCCGTTCACGACGATGGGCCCATGGCCCATCCCGACCATCAACACGCTGATTCTGTTGAGCTCGGGCGTCACCGTGACGATTGCGCACCATGCGCTGATCGCCAACCACCGCGCGCGCGCGATCGTGTTCATGTGGCTGACGGTGCTGCTCGGCATCACCTTCCTCAGCTTCCAAGCCTACGAATACGTGCACGCGTACCACGAGCTCAACCTGAAGCTCACATCGGGCGCCTACGGCTCCACGTTCTTCATGCTGACCGGCTTCCACGGCTTCCACGTGTTCGTCGGCATGCTGATGCTGCTGTTCATCACGATCCGAATCATGCGGGGCCACTTCACGCCGGATCGCCACTTCGGCTTCGAAGGCGCGGCCTGGTACTGGCACTTCGTCGACGTCGTCTGGCTCGGCCTGTACGTGGTGGTCTACTGGTTGTAGGCCGACGCTACAAGTCTCGCGCGGGTGTCGTCCGCGCGACCTTCGAGATTGGGTCTAGCGCAGGCCGGCGAGCACGGCGCGTCAGCGTCCGACCGGAACGCCGGTCGGGTGGATCCAGCCCATCCAGTAGCTCAGCAGGATGAACGCGAAGAGCAGGATCGACAGCGCGACGCGGATCGCCAATGCGCGGGCCATCGCGCGACTCTTCGGCTGGCCTTCGCGGTTGCCGCGCATCATGAAGACACCAGCCATCACCAGCGCACCGATGATGCCGACGAAGGCGACCGCGATCAGTGCTTTCATGCCGATCGATTATCGGCGCCGTCCAGTCGCCCCGTTGCGCCGAGGTGCTTGATCGCCCCTGCCGCGCGCCGGCGCGCCGGCTGGATCTTGTTGGCGACGCTGGTTGGCGTGGCCGGAACCGCGCGCCTCGGCTTCTGGCAGCTCGACCGGGCAGCGCAGAAGATCGCGATCCAGACGCGCATCGAAGCGCGGAGGACACTGCCGGTGCTGTCGAACATCGATCTGGCGCAAACGCCGCCGGCAGCCGCCGAGCAGGTCGAGCGGCGCGCCTCGTTGAGCGGGCGCTGGCTCGCTGACCGGACCGTCTTCCTCGACAACCGCCAGATGGCGGGCAAGCCTGGCTTCTACGTCGTCACGCCGTTGCAGTTGGAGGGCCGACCCGAGGCGGTCGTCGTGCAGCGCGGCTGGATCCCACGCAACTTTGCCGACCGCACCGCGCTGCCGAATGTGCCTAACCCTTCCGGGGTGGTCAGCGTGACCGGCGTGATCGCCTCGCCGCCGGTGCGGCTCTACGAGTTCGACCCCGCCTCGAGCGGACTCATCCGGCAAAATCTGGACCTCGGCGCCTATGCGCGCGAACTGAGAACGCCGCTGCTGCCGCTATCCGTGATGCAGGGCGATGACTCCGGCGGCGCCGGCGACGGACTGCGTCGTGACTGGCCGACGCCGGCGCTCGATGTGCAGAAGCACTACGGCTATGCGTTCCAGTGGTTCGCGCTCGCCGCGTTGATGGCAGGTTTGTATGTCTGGTTCCAACTCATCCGGCCCGCTCGGCGCGATGGCTGACGACGCTACGCCGCTGGCGTTCACGGTGCACACGATGCCGAGCCCCGTGCCGGACGACGTCGCGCGGCGCACCACCCGCGGGCGGCTGAAGATGCTGCTGCTGCTCGTCGTCTGCGCCGCACCGGTCATCGCGTCGTACCTCGCGTATTTCGTGATCCGGCCGGACGGCCGCACCAACTACAGCGAACTGATCCTGCCGACCCGGCCGATTCCGCCGGCGCTGCCGCTCACCGATCTCGAAGGTCGTGCGCAGCGCGCGGAGACGTTGAAGGGACAGTGGCTCCTCGTCGTCGTGTCCGGCGGGGCCTGCGATGCCGTCTGCGAGCGGTACCTGTGGATTCAGCGCCAGCTCCGCGAAGCGCTCGGCCGCGACAGCGACCGGCTCGACAAGGTCTGGCTGATCGACGATGCGTTGACGCCGCGCGCCGAGACGTTGAACGCAGTCCGCTCCGGCGGCGCACCGGCGACGGTGCTGCGCGTCCCGCGCGAAGCGCTGGCGACATGGCTGGCGGTACCTCAGGGCAGCCGCCTCGAGTCGCACATGGCTATCGTCGATCCGATGGGTGAATGGATGATGCGGGTACCGGCCGATCCCGATCCGGCGCGCTTGAAGCGCGACGTCGAACGTCTGCTGCGGGCCTCGTCGGGGTGGGACCGTCCGGGCCGATGAACGCGCCGGCAGCCTACGACCTCGCGCCGCTCGTCCCGCTGCTGCTGGTCGGCGCGGTGTTCGCGCTCGCCCCTCTCGGCTGGGTCTTCTTTCGTGAGCGCCGGCCGACGCCGTCGGCACGGCTGCAGGCGCTGACCTGGGTCACGCTGTTCCTGACCTTCGATCTGGTGCTGTTCGGCGCCTTCACCCGGCTGACCGACTCGGGCCTCGGCTGCCCCGACTGGCCGGGCTGCTACGGCCATGCGAGCCCGCTCGGCGCAAGCGGCCACATCGATGCGGCTCAGCAATCTGTGCCGACCGGGCCGGTGACGCATTCGAAGGCGTGGATCGAGATGACGCATCGCTACCTCGCGACTGGCGTGGGTGCGCTGATCGTCGTGCTCGCAGTCTGGAACTGGATCGCGGCGCGCCGCCGCATGACCGGCACCGCGCCCGGCATCGCGCTGCTGACTCTCGTATGGGTCTGCCTGCAGGGTGCCTTCGGCGCCTTGACCGTGACGATGAAGCTGTATCCGGCGATCGTCACGCTGCACCTGCTCGGTGGCATCGGCCTGCTGGTGCTGCTTGCCTGCCAAGCCCGGCCCGCAGATCCTCGCCCGGTCGTGCTGCCGCGTTCCCTGTTGATGGGGCTCTGGCTGCTCGCTGGCGTCGCTGCCGTGCAGATGGCGCTCGGCGGCTGGGTCAGCACCAATTACGCGGTGCTGGCCTGCAGCGACTTTCCGACCTGCCAGGGCGCCTGGTGGCCGCCGATGGATTTCGGGCAGGCGTTCAGCCTGCGCCGCGAACTCGGCGCGGGTGCGGCCGGCGAGTACCTGCCGTTCGCCGCGCTGACCGCGATCCACATGACGCATCGGCTCGGCGCCGCCGTGTTGCTGGGACTTCTCGCCTGGCTCGCATGGGGCCTCCGCAACAGCAACGATGCCGGCGCCCGTCGCTGTGCCTGGCCGCTCGCCGGCGTTGGTCTGTGGCAATTGATGACCGGTCTCGGCAACGTGCTGCTCGGCTGGCCGTTGGCCGCGGCGGTCGGCCACACCGGCGGCGCGGCGGCGCTCGCGATCATTCTGACGCTGTTGCTGCGACGGGCGCGGCTCCAGCGCGTGACCGAGCCGGCGGCCCGCCCTGCCGGCGTCTCGGCGCGGGCTGCTTCGTAGAATGCAGGTGAGCCCGCGTCCATGTCCGATACCGTCGTCCAGCGTCGCCCCGCCAGTCCGTCGCTGGCGTCGCGGATGCGCGCGTATCACGCGCTGACCAAGCCGCGGGTGGTCCAGCTGATCGTGTTCTGCGCGGTGATCGGCATGCTGCTCGCATCGCCCCGGCTGCCCGACTGGCGTGTGGCGCTGGCGGCGACCGTCGGCATCTGGCTCGTCGCGGCCGCCGCCGCCGCGTTCAACTGCCTGGTCGAGCAGCGCATCGATGCGCGCATGAAGCGCACTGCATGGCGGCCGACCGCAACCGGCGAATTGACGCCGGCCAGTGCGCTCGCCTTCTCGGCAACCCTCTTCGTCCTCGGCAGCGCCTTGCTCTACGTCCTCGTCAACCCGCTGACGATGTGGCTGACATTCGCGACGTTCGTCGGTTATGCGGTCGTCTACACCGTGCTGCTGAAGCCGCTGACGCCGCAGAACATCGTGATCGGAGGCGCCTCCGGCGCGATGCCGCCGGTCCTCGGCTGGGCTGCGATCCGCGGCGAGGTCGGGCCCGAGGCGTGTGTGATGTTCCTGATCATCTTCCTGTGGACGCCGCCGCACTTCTGGGCGCTCGCGCTGTACCGGGCCGAGGACTATCGCAAGTCGGGGCTGCCGATGCTGCCGATCACGCACGGCAACGAATTCACCCGCCTTCACGTCTTCCTCTACACGCTGGTGCTGTTCGCCGCGACCTTGCTGCCGTTCATCGACGGCATGAGCGGCGTCGTGTACTTAGTCGCCGCGGTCATCCTCGGCGCGATGTTCTCGGGCTATGCCTGGCGCCTGTTGCGCAGCTATTCGGACGCGCTGGCGCGGCGCACGTTCCGCTTCTCGATCGTCTACCTCGCGGCGCTGTTCGCGGCGCTCCTCGTCGATCACTACCTGAGCCCGCTGCTGTGATCGTGGCACGGCGCCATCTGCTGCTCGGCACGCTGGCGCTCGTCGCTGGCTGCGACAAGCTTGCGCTGCCGGGTGCCAAGACGCCGTTCCAGGCCACCGACATCACGGGCGCCGACTTCGGACGCAGCCTCTCGCTGCCCGACCTGACCGGCAAGATCCGCACGCTCGACGACTTCAAGGGCAAGGTCACGGTGCTCTTCTTCGGCTACACGCAATGCCCCGACGTGTGCCCTACGACGATGGCCGAGCTCGCCGAGGTCAAGAAATCACTCGGTGCCGACGGCGAGCGGCTGCAGGGCGTGTTCATCACGGTCGACCCGGAGCGCGACACGCCGGAGGTCTTGAAAGGCTACATCGCCAACTTCGACCCGGGCTTCATCGCGCTGCGTGGCACGCCCGACCAGACCGCCGCGGCGGCGAAGGAATTCAAGGTTTTCTACGCCAAGGTGCCGGGCAAGGCGCCGGGCAGCTACACGATCGACCACACGGCGGCCTCGTACGTGCTCGATCGCGATGCCAAGGTCCGGCTGTTCGTTCGCTATGGCAGCGGCGCGCCGGCGCTCGCGGCCGACCTGAAGGCCTTGCTGAAGACCGGGTAGGACATGAAAAACGGCCACGCAGGGCCGTTCCGAATCGAGCGGCGGACGCCGCCGCGGGTCAGGCGCTTTCGGCCAGCGCCTTGCGCATCTTCTTCATCGCCGACACCTCGATCTGGCGAATCCGCTCGGCGCTGACGCCGTACTCGTCGGCCAGGTCGTGCAAGGTCATGCCGCCCGAGCTGTCGTCATTGACCTTGAGCCAGCGCTCCTCGACGATGCGGCGGCTGCGCGCATCGAGGGTGTCGAGTGCCATCGCGATGCCGTCGCCGGCCAGCCAGTCGCGGTTCTTCGCTTCCATCACCCGCGTCGGCTCGTTGGCGTCGTCGGCCAGGTAGGCGATCGGCGCGTAGCTGCCTTCCTCGCTGTCGTCGTTCTGCGGTTCGAGCGCGATGTCGCCGCCGGAGAGACGCGTCTCCATCTCGAGCACTTCCTCGCGCTTGACGTTGAGCGTGCGGGCCAAGGTGTCGACCTCGCCCTGCGTCATCGTCGAACGGTGGGTGTCCTCGTCGGATGCGTCTTCCTTCAGGCTCTGCTTCATCGAGCGCAGGTTGAAGAACAGCTTGCGCTGGGCCTTGGTCGTCGCGACCTTGACCATGCGCCAGTTCTTCAGGATGTACTCGTGGATTTCGGCCTTGATCCAGTGCATCGCGTAGCTGACCAGCCGGACACCTTGTTCCGGATCGAAGCGCTTCACGGCCTTCATCAGGCCGACGTTGCCTTCCTGAATCAGATCGCCATGCGGCAGGCCGTAACCGAGGTACTTGCGCGAGATCGAGACGACGAGGCGCAGGTGCGACAACACCAGCTTCCCGGCGGCCTCGAGGTCGCCATGCTGGCGCAGGCGGTGCGAGTACGCGACTTCCTCCTCGAGCGTCAGCAATGGAATGCGGTTGACGGCACTGATGTAGGCGTCCAAGTTGCCCAGCGAGGGAACCAGGGCCCAGGGGTCACGAATGGTGAGAGCAGCGGCTTTGTTCATGTCGGGGTCTGACTCGGGTAAACCCTTTTGGTTCCCAAATCTTAGCACTCGAGGGTTGAGAGTGCTGGAGGTGGCAGTCCACCGATTCGGGACACCCTGAACACGGGCAATTAAGGTTCCCGAATGCGCTCGAGCTTGGGTCAGACGTTGAACAGGAAGTTCAGCACGTCGCCGTCCTTCACCACGTACTCCTTGCCTTCCGAGCGCATCTTCCCGGCGTCCTTGGCGCCGTGCTCGCCCTTAAAGGCGATGAAGTCGTCGAAGGCAATCGTTTGCGCCCGGATGAAACCGCGCTCGAAGTCGGTATGGATCACGCCGGCTGCCTGCGGGGCGGTGTCGCCGACATGGATCGTCCAGGCGCGTACCTCCTTGGGACCGGCGGTGAAGTAGGTCTGCAGCCCGAGCAGCTGAAAGGCGGCTCGGATCAGCCGGTTCAGCCCCGGCTCGGTCTGCCCCATCTCCTCGAGGAACATTTGCCGGTCGTCCGGCTCCATGTCGGCCAGTTCGGCCTCGGTCTTGGCGCAGATCGCCACGACCGGGGCGTGCTGCCGCTCGGCGAATGCTCGCAGCTGGTCGAGGTACGGGTTGTTCTCGAAGCCGCCCTCGTCGACGTTGGCCACAAACATCGCCGGCTTCGCGGTGATCAGGCAGAACGGCTTCAAGACCGCCTGTTCCTCCTTGCAGAAGCCGATGCTGCGGACCGGCCGCCCCTGGTCCAGTGCCGCCATGCACTTGGCAAGCACATCGACCAGCCGCTGCGCCTCCTTGTCGTTGCCGGATTTCGCGACCTTCGTGTAGCGCGCCAGGCTCTTTTCGACGGTCGCCATGTCGGCCAGGCAGAGCTCGGTCTGGATGACCTCGACGTCTGACACCGGGTCGATCTTGTTGGCGACGTGGATGACGTTCTCGTCGTCGAAGCAGCGCACGACGTTGACGATCGCATCCGTTTCGCGGATGTGCGCGAGGAACTGGTTGCCGAGACCCTCGCCCTTCGACGCCCCGGCGACGAGTCCGGCGATATCGACGAATTCGACGATCGCCGGAACGATCTTTTCCGGCTTCGCAATGGCAGCCAGCGCTTGCAGCCGCGCATCCGGCAACTCGACGATCCCGACGTTCGGCTCGATGGTGCAGAACGGGTAGTTCTCGGCAGCGATCCCGGCTTTCGTCAGCGCATTGAAGAGGGTCGACTTGCCGACGTTCGGCAGGCCGACGATGCCGCATTTCAGGCTCATCGGGCAGGTCTCTGAGGGTGCCGGCGCGTGTGCCGGAGAGGACGGAGCGTCGGCGTGGCTGGAAGCCGCTCGAACGACCGCTGGGAGGCTTGATTCTAGTCGGCGCGCCGCTGGCTGGCCGCGGTGGGGACGCCGCTCTTCGGCGGCGGCACGGCACGCGTCGCAGGTGCGATCCGGCGCAGCATCATCGCGTTGCCGACGACGGCCAGCATCGCGCCGGCCAGGGTCAGCAGGCTGGGCACGAAGTTCTCGAACGCGATCGAGACCAGCAGCGCGAGCAGCGGGGTCATCACGCCGATTGACCCTGTCGGCCCGGGGCCGATGCGGTTCTGCAAGGTCAGGAAGCAGGCGAAGGTCAGGATCGATCCGGCGAGCACCAGGTAGGCCAGCGTGAGCCACCAGGTTGCCGTCGTCGGCAGAGCAAAAGACTGCCCGCGCACCAGCGCGATCAGCAGGCAGGCGATGGCTCCGTACAGCATGCCGAGCCCGAGCGCCGGCCAGAACGAGACGCCGCGCGACAGATTGCGGCTGGCCGCCAGGCTGCCAACCGCCGACAGCAGCACCGATGCGACGGTGAAAGCGGCCCCGAGGCCGACATGGCTCCCGCTGCTCGCCTTAGCAAACTCCGGCCAGAAGATCAGCGCGACCCCGGCGATTCCGAGCAGGCCGCCGGCGACGAAGCGGCGGCCGACGCGGATGCCGAACAGCAGGCTCGCGCCGATCCCGGTGATCAGCGGCGACGCCGAATAGCCAACCGCGACCAGCCCGGACGGCACGTAGCGCTCGGCGTAGTAGACGCAGATGTACGACACCCCGTAGAGGAAGATGCCTTGCAGTGCCAGCATCGCGTGGTCGCGGAGCTTCGACGGCAGGCGAATGCCGCGCCACAGACAGGCGGCGACGACCAGCAGGCCGGCGAGACCGAACGCACGCCAACGCCGAGCTCCGGCGAGATCGGCGCGATCTGGTAGGTGACCGCGTGCCAGGTGGTGGCCCACGTCAGCACGCAGACAGCGAAGAGCTGCCAGCTCCTGAGACGCTGCATTGGCGGAATCCTGCGCGCTAGTCGAACCGGACGCGGGCCTGGGCCGACATGCCCCGACGGATCACCCGATCGATGCCTTCGACGATGACCGCGTTCATGCCGAACGTGATGCCGCCTTCGCGGCGCGGATCCCGGCGGTAGGTCGCGAGCACATCGCCGACCGCGTGGCCGGGCACCCCTGTCGCCGGATCGACGTCCGGGATCGGGCAGCGCACGCACGGCTTGACGAGGCGGAGGTGAATCGCGCCGTCGTCGGTTGCGATCTCGATGTCGCCCAGCCCGTCCTCGCCGTGCGCCTCGAGGCCGTCCAGCACGATGTTCGGACGAAAGCGCGCCATCGTCACCGCCGGCTCGCCGACCGCGCTCAGACGCCGGTTCAATTCGGCCAGCGACGCCGTCGAGGCGACGAGCAGCGGAAAGCCGTCCTGGAACGCGTTCTCGGCGTCCAGGTCGCCGGTCCAGGTCCGGTCAGAAAGGCGCTTCTGCTCCGGATCGAAGCGCGCCAGCCGCACCTCGGTGCCGAGGAAATCGCTGAACCAGCGCGCACTAAGGGCGCCCATGTCGTAGGCCGCCAGCTGCTGGCCCCAGACGGTGACGCTCGTCTTCTCCTCGACGCCGGCGAGCGCCACGTGGAGCGCCAGCATCCCCGGCGCCCGCAGAATCATCTCGGACGTCTTCAGGGTCGGCTTGATCAGCGCCATGCGGGGCAGTTCGCGCTGGCTCACGAACTGGCCGGTCGTGTCGACCACCATCCAGGTCCGGTCGAGATCGAAGCCGGTCTCGATCAGCAGCGCGTCGTCGACCTCGATCCCGGCGCACGACTTCACGGGGTACAGGTGCAGCGATTGCACCCGGACTGTCAGATCGCTCACGTCGTTGCCTCCCGCCGGCGCAAAGGCGGCATTGTGCCGGCAGGCGGTCGGGTGGCTTTGCGTCCGCTCCCTACAATTCGCGGATGAACGCTTTCGATGTCCAGGTGCTCGGCGCCGGCATCGTCGGGCACAGCCTGGCGCTCGCGCTGGCCCGCCTCGGCCTCCGTGTGGCGCTGCCGAAAGACGCTGCGGCGCAGGCCCGGCCCGACGACGTGCGCGCCTATGCCCTGAACCCGGCCTCGGTGGCGCTGCTGCGCAGCCTGAAGGTCTGGGATGCGCTGCCGGCGCACGCCGCCACGCCGGTCTACGAGATGCAGGTGCAGGGCGACGCTGCCGGCGCGGGGCTCGAATTCTCGGCATGGGAACAGCGCGTCGGCACCTTGGCCTGGATCACCGATGCCGCCGTGCTCGAGCGCGAACTGGCTGCGGCGGTCCGCTTCGCTCCCCACATCACGCGGGTCGACGGTGAAGCGCCGGCCGCGCTGACCGCGCTCTGCGAAGGCCGCGAATCGCGCCGGCGCGACGCCCTCGGCGTGACGTTCACCCGCCATGCCTACGGGCAGCAGGCGCTCGCCGCGCGGCTGACGGCCAGCCGCCCGCACCAGGGCGTCGCGCGCCAGTGGTTTCGCTCGCCCGACGTGCTGGCGCTGCTGCCGTTCGACACCCCGCAGGCGGGCGCGTCGTACGCGCTGGTCTGGTCGCTGCCGACCGAACGGGCCGACGAGTTGCGCGGCATGGATGGTCCGGCTTTCGAGGAGGCGCTGATGCAGGCGACCAGCGGTGCCGCTGGCGATCTGAAGCTCGCGTCGGAACGGGCCGCGTGGAGCTTGCAGTTGGGTCGCGCCGATGGCTGGAGCGGACCGGGCTGGGCCTTGCTTGGCGACGCCGCCCACGTAGTGCACCCGCTGGCCGGTCAGGGCCTCAACCTCGGCCTCGCCGACGTCGCGACCCTGGCCCGTGTGATCGGTGAGCGCGAGCCCTGGCGACCGATCGGCGACGAGCGTCTGCTGCGCCGCTATGCGCGCGAGCGCGCGGCACCGACCTGGGCGATGGGTGAAGTCACCGACGGCCTGTTGCGTCTGTTTTCACATGATTCGTCGGCGCTGCGGGAACTTCGCAATCGCGGCCTGACTCTCGTCAACAGTTTCCCACCTGCCAAGCGCTGGCTTGCAAGCCAGGCTCTCGGTTCCTGAAAGCCCCCATGTCCAAGCATCTCGTCTCGGTCCTCGCGACCGCCGTGCTCGCGTTGTCGGCCCAGTTCGCGGTGGCCGATGAAACGGCCATCCGCAAAAGCATCGCCGAGCGGCTGCCCGACTTTCCGAAGATCGACGAGGTCTCGAAGACGCCGATCCCGGGCATCTACGAGCTGCGGATCGGCACCGAGGTGCTGTACACCGACGAGCAGGGCAACCACCTGATCGAAGGCAGCCTGATCGACACGAAGACCCGCGCGAACCTGACCGAAGCCCGCGTCTCGAAGCTGACCGCGATCGACTTCTCGAAGCTGCCGCTGAAGGACGCGATCGTCTGGAAGCAGGGCACCGGCGCGCGCAAGCTGGTCGTCTTCGCCGATCCGAACTGCGGCTACTGCAAGAAATTCGAGCGCGACCTGCAGCAGGTCAAGGACGTCACCGTCTACACCTTCCTGTACCCGATCCTCGGCGGTGACTCGTCGGACAAGTCGCGCAACGTCTGGTGTGCGAAGGACGCGACCAAGGTCTGGCGCGACTGGATGATCGAAGGCACGCCGATTCCGGCGAGCGCGGGCCCGTGCGATGCGTCGGTGCTGCAGCGCAACGTCGCGCTCGGTCGCAAATACAGGATCACCGGGACGCCCGGCCTGGTGTTCGAGGACGGCACTCACAAGCCGGGCGCCGTGCCGGCTGCGGTGGTTGAGCAGTTGCTCGCGGCCAGCAAGACGAAGAGCTGAGCGTCGCGGCGGCGGTCGCCGCCGGCCGACGGTTGCCCTCACGGCACGGCCGCAACGGCGCTGCCATGACGCCCCTGAGGCCACAATCCACCGATGATCACGTACCGCATCGATGCGACCGATGTCCGCGCGCATCTCTACCGGGTCACGCTGACCGTTCCGACACCCGCGGTCGAGCAGCGCCTCAGCCTGCCGGTGTGGATTCCGGGCAGCTACCTGGTGCGCGAGTTCGCGCGCCACCTGTCGTCGCTGGTCGCGCGCCAAGGCGGTCCCGAGCTGCCGGTGCAGCAGCTGGACAAGGCAACCTGGCGAGTGACCACCGATGGCAAGAGCGAGCTGACGATCGGCTACGACGTCTACGCGTTCGACACCTCGGTGCGAGCCGCCTTCCTCGACGTCGGCGGCGGCTTCTTCAACGGCACCAGCCTGTTCCTGAAAGTCGACGGCGCCGAATTCGGCGCGCACCGCGTCGCGCTGCAGGCGCTGCCCGACGGATGGCAGATCGCGACCGCGCTGCGCGCGCTCGACATCGACGGCGCGGGATGGGGCGTCTACGAAGCCCCCGACTACGATGAGCTTGTCGATCATCCGGTCGAGCTCGGACGCTTCTGGCGCGGCACCTTCACCGCCGGCGGCGTGCCGCATGAATTCGTCGTCTCCGGCGCGCTGCCCGACTTCGACGGGGACAGGCTGCTGGCCGACAGCGCGCGCATCTGCGCGGCGCAGATCGCGTTCTGGCACGGCGCCGCGGCGCCCCCGTTCGAGCGCTACCTGTTCCTCCTCAACGCGGTCGAGGACGGTCATGGCGGGCTAGAGCATCGCGCCAGCACGGCGCTGATCGCACCCCGTCGCGACCTGCCGCGCAAGGCCGAACCGGCCGAGAAGAACGCCGAGCTCAGTGACGGCTACGTCAACCTGCTCGGCCTGATCAGCCACGAGTATTTCCACGCCTGGAACGTCAAGCGCCTGATGCCGCGCGAGTTCGAGCGCTACGACTACGAGCGCGAGAACTACACCAGCCTGCTCTGGTTTTTCGAGGGCTTCACGTCGTACTACGACGACCTGTTCCTGCTGCGCAGCGGCCTGATCGACGAGAGCCGCTACCTGAAGCTGGTGTCCCGCACCGTCACCAACGTGCTGGCGACGCCCGGCCGCTTCGCGCAGAGCGTTGCGCAGGCGAGCTTCGACGCCTGGGTCAAGTACTACCGGAACGACGAGAACACGCCGAACGCGACGATCAGCTACTACGCGAAGGGTGCCTTGGTTGCGCTCGCGCTCGACCTGACCTTGCGGGCCGGCGGTCGTGGCTCGCTGGACGACGCCCTTCGCCGCCTCTGGGCGCAGAGCGGCGGCGGCCTGATCGACGAGAACGACATCGCTGGTGCGCTCGAAGCGTCGGGCGGGCGCTCGTTCGCTGGCGAGCTGGCCGAGTGGGTGCATGGGATCGGCGAGCTGCCGTTGCGCCCGTTGCTCGAAGCGGCCGCCGTCGAGTGGCAGAGCACGCCGGCGAGCGTCGCCCAGCGGCTCGGCGTGCGCGTCGCCGAAAGCGCGCTGACCGGCGTCAAGGTCACCCACGTATTCCGCGGCGGCGCCGGCGAGCAGGCCGGCCTTGCCGGCGGCGACGAGATCCTCGCGCTGCGCGGCTGGCGCATCCGCCGTCTCGACGATGCTGTTCGGCTGCTCGATGGCGAGGCCGAAGCGCCCCTGCTGGTTGCACGCGACCAGCGCGTACTGACGCTGCCGCTGGCCTTGCCGAGTGCGGCCGCGAGTGCGGCCGGTGCGGTCGCATTGAAGCCGGCCGCGAAGCCGGCCGCCGACGCGCATACGCGCTACAAGGCATGGCTCGCCGGCTGAGCGCCCTGGGCTGGGCGCTGCCCAGTCGGCGCCGCCGCGTCCAGTTCGCCGCCCTGGTCCTGGCGGTGATCGGGATGCACAGCTGCGTGACGCGGAACATCGCTGAGCGTATGGAGGGCTTCGCGACAACCGCGCGGATGCCGGCGCGGATTGAGGTCGCCTATGTGCGCAGCCTCGAGCCGGAGGCGCCACCGGTTGTGGCACCCGCCCCACCGCCGCCTGCCCCCCCGCCCCGACGCGCAGCGCGTGTGCGGGCGCCCCGGGCCGCCTCGACGCCAGTCGCGACCGTCGAGGCGAAGGCTGCTTCGGCGGCGGAGAGCGCCCGCATCGCCAATGAACTGGCCGCGCAGGAAGCGGCCGCGGCGGAAGCGCTCCGGAGTGCCGATGCCGCGGCCCCAGCAGAACCTGCGTCGGCCCCCACCTTCGCTGCTGCGGCCAGTGCACCCCCGACAACGGAGGCTGCGGCGTCGTCGTCCGCGGATCCGGATCGGATTGCCGGGGTGCGACCGGCGTCGGCGCCGCCACCATCTCCGGGGGCGTCGAGTGGCGAGCCGTTCGACTGGCCCGCGTCGACTCGTGTGACCTACGTCCTGACGGGCAACTACCGTGGCGAAGTAAACGGCAATGCGCAGGTCGAGTGGATCCGGGTCGGCAGCCGATACCAGGTCAACCTGGATTTCGTCGTCGGTCCCGAGTTCGCGCCGATCATTGCCCGCCGCATGCGCAGCGAGGGTGACCTCACCGCCGACGGCCTGGCGCCGAATCAATACGACGAGGACACGCAGGTGATGTTCCGGGAACGGCGTCGGGTTCGCGTCATGTTCGAGCCGGACGCCGTCGTGCTGGCTAACGGTGACCGGCGCGAGCGCCTGCGCGGTGTACAAGACACCGCGAGCCAGTTCGTCCAGCTGACGTATCTGTTCACGACCCGGCCCGAGCTGCTCCGCGTTGGCGGCACGGTCGAGGTGCCGCTTGCGCTGCCGCGCAACGTCGATCGCTGGATCTACGATGTCATCGAGGAGGTCGAGATCCAGACGCCGTTCGGCCCGCTCGCCGCCTTCCACCTGAAGCCGAAGCGCGTGCGACCGATGAGCCGCGATCTCACCGCCGAAATCTGGTTCGCGCCGCAACTGAAATATCTGCCGGTGCGCATTCGGGTCGAGCAGGATCCGCAGACGTTTGTCGATCTGGTGATCGCGCGCAAGCCCGAACTGGCCTCGCGCTGAGGGTCTGGACAGGTCGGTCCTGACAGGGGCGAGCATCAGGCACGCTCTTATAGTCGGTCTCTCACCTCGGGCTACACGATGAACTACGACTGCATCCTCACCGACGTGCGCGGCAGCGGCACGCGCAAGACCGGCCTCATCACGTTGAGCCGGCCGAAGCAGCTCAACGCGTTGAATGATGCGCTGATGGACCAGCTCGGCCACGCGCTAAAGGTCTTCGACGCCGACGACGGCATCGGTGCGATCGTCGTGACCGGCGGCGACAAGGCGTTCGCGGCCGGCGCCGACATCAACGCGATGGCGCCGCTCGACTACGCCTTCGTCTACCGCACCAACTTCATCAGCCGCAACTGGGAGACGATGCGCGAGATCAGGAAGCCCGTGATCGCCGCGGTTGCGGGCTTCGCGCTCGGCGGCGGCTGCGAGCTCGCGATGCTGGCCGATTTCGTGATCGCCGCCGACAACGCCAAGTTCGGTCAGCCCGAGATCAAGCTCGGCATCATCCCGGGCGCAGGCGGCACGCAGCGCCTGCCGCGTGCGATCTCGAAGGCGAAGGCGATGGACCTGGTGTTGACCGGCCGCATGATGGACGCCGCCGAGGCCGAGCGCGCCGGCCTGGTCGCGCGGGTCGTGCCGGCCGCTGAATTGATGGACGTTGCGCTGGCCGCGGCGCAGACGATCTGCGAGATGAGCGGGCCGAGCGTGATGATGGCGAAGGAATGCGTCAATCGCGCCTACGAGGCGCCGCTTGCCGAAGGCATCTTGTTCGAGCGCCGGGCGTTCCATTCGCTATTCGCGACCGATGACCAGAAGGAAGGCATGGACGCGTTTTTGAAGAAGCGCAAACCGGAATTCAAGAACCGTTGAGGATGCGGAGGCACGTGAGGCGAAGCGCCTCACGTGCCGCGCTCAGCTTTCGGCGCGCAGCGACGGAAACAGGATCACGTCGCGGATGCTGGGCGAATCGGTCAGCAGCATCACGAGGCGGTCGATGCCGATGCCGCAGCCGCCGGTCGGCGGCATCCCGACCTCGAGCGCGCGGATGAAATCGGCGTCGTAGTACATCGCTTCCTCGTCGCCGGCTTCCTTGTTGGCGGCCTGCGCCATGAAGCGCGCGGCCTGGTCCTCGGCGTCGTTCAGCTCGGAGAAACCGTTGGCGTATTCGCGGCCGGTGATGAAGAGCTCGAACCGCTCGGTCACCGACGGATCGCTGTCGGACGCGCGCGCGAGCGGCGAGACCTCGACCGGGTAGTCGACGATGAAGGTCGGTTGCCAGAGTTGCTCCTCGACCACTGCCTCGAACAGGCCGAACTGCAGCTCGGGCAGCTTCCAGTGCGCCGGCGCTTCCTCGCCGAGCGCCTTGAGTCGGCTGCGCAACACGCCGGCGTCGACCGCGTCCGCGACCGTGCAATCGGCATGCGCGACCAGCGCGTCGCGCACGCTCAGGCGGCGAAATGGTGCCTCGAGATCGACCGGCTTGCCGTCGTAGACGAGGCTCGCCGAGCCGGTCGCCTGGCGCGCGGCATGGCGCAGCACCGCCTCGGTGTAGTCCATCAGGTCGTGGTGGTTCCAGTACGCCGCATAGAACTCCATCATCGTGAATTCGGGGTTGTGGCGGACCGAGATGCCTTCGTTGCGGAAGCTCCGGTTGATCTCGAACACGCGCTCGAAGCCGCCGACGATCAGGCGCTTCAGGTACAGCTCGGGCGCGATGCGCAGGAACATCTGCTGGTCGAGCGCGTTGTGGTGGGTCACGAACGGCTTCGCATTCGCGCCGCCCGGGATCGGATGCAGCATCGGTGTCTCGACCTCGACGAAGCCGTGCTCGACCATGAAGTGGCGGATCGAACCGATTGCCTTGCTGCGCGCGACGAAGCGCAGGCGGGCGTCCTCGTCGGTGATCAGGTCGACATAGCGCTGCCGGTACTTCTGCTCCTGGTCGGCCATGCCGTGGAACTTGTCGGGCAGCGGGCGCAGGCTCTTGGTGAGGAGCCGCAGAGTCGAGACGCGGACTGACAGCTCGCCGGTCCGGGTCTTGAAAAGGGTGCCTTCGGCGCCGACGATGTCGCCCAGGTCACCATGCTTGAACGCGTCGTAGCCGGCATCGCCGAGCGCGTCCTTGGTCACGAAGAGCTGGATCCGGCCTGTCGCATCCTGCAGCATCCCGAAGCTCGCCTTCCCCATCACGCGCTTCAGCATCAGCCGTCCGGCGACGCTGACGGCGACGGCGAGGGGCTCCAGTTCCTCGTTCGCCATCGCGCCGTGCTTGCGCACTAATTCGGCCGCACGGTCGCGCGGCTTGAAATCGTTCGGGAAGGCGAAACCCTGGCGACGGATCGCGGCGAGCTTCTCGCGGCGCTCGGCGATCAGGGCGTTGTCGTCGGCGGCCTTCGGCGGAGGGGAGTCGGTCATGGGCGTGATGGAGTGCGCCGGAATTCTAGGCGGCACCTCTAAGTCAACCAGGGTTGGCAGAGGGCGCCGGTAAACTGAGCCGGTATGAACACGGAGCATCATGGGTCCATCGCTTTTCGCCGGTTGCGCGCCCTTCGGGTCGGCGCCCTGTGATACCCCAGATGAATGTGGCGTGACGCGTCTGCAAGCCTGCCTGAGCAACTCATCGAATCGCAACGTCGTTTCGCTGCGCCCTCTTGCTTTGAATGACTGAGCACTTAGAGTCAGCTCCTCTGGCTACGTCCGTGCGTGACCGCAGGATCCGCTTCGCGTTGGTTGGCTGCGGGCGCATCTCGAAGAACCACATCGAGGCGATCGGCCGGCATGCCGAACACGCCGAACTGGTCGCCGTCTGCGACACCGAGGCCCAGTTGCTTGCGCAGGCCAGTGCCGCCACCGGCGCAGCGCCATTCCGGAACCTCGCCGACCTGCTCGCACAGAGCGACGCTGACGTGATCGTGCTGGCGACGCCGAGCGGGCTGCACGCCCAGCAGGCGATCACCTGTGCGCGCGCCGGTCGCCACGTGCTGTGCGAGAAGCCGATGGCAACCCGCTTCGAGGACGCCCAGGCGATGCTGCGGGCGTGCCGCGATGGCGGCGTCAAGCTCTTCGTCGTCAAGCAGAACCGCTTGAACGCGACCGTGCAACTGGTCAAGCGGGCGCTCGATGCGGGACGCTTCGGACGCATCTACCTGGCGACCGTGAACGTCTTCTGGACCCGGCCGCAAAGCTACTACGATGCCGCCGCCTGGCGCGGCCGCTGGGACCTCGACGGCGGTGCTTTCATGAACCAGGCGAGCCACTATGTGGACCTCCTCGATTGGCTCGTAGGCCCGGTCGACAGCGTGCATGCCTACACCGCCACCTTGGCGCGCAACATCGAGGCCGAGGACACCGGCGTGATGAGCGTGCGCCTGCGCCACGGCGGTCTCGCGTCGATCAACGTGACGATGCTGACCTACGCGAAGAACCTCGAGGGCAGCGTCACGTTGCTCGGCGAACGCGGCACGGTGCGCATCGGCGGCACCGCGGTCAACAAGATCGAGCACTGGCAATTCGATGCGCCGCACGAGGACGATGCGCTGGTCGAGCGCGCCAGCTACGGGACCGACAGTGTCTACGGTCCCGGCCATGCGCTCTACTACGCCAACGTTCTGGCGACGTTGCGCGGCGAAGCTCACGCCGAGGTCGACGGTTACGAAGGGCTGCGCTCGCTCGAGGTGCTGATCGCCGCCTATCGCTCGGCGCGTGACGGCGTCCGGGTCGGGTTGCCGCTGGTGTTCTGATGATCCATCCATCGGCGATCGTGGATGACGGTGCGCAGCTCGGCGCCGGCACCCGGGTCTGGCACTTCACGCACGTTTCGGCGGATGCCCGCATCGGCACCGACTGCTCGCTCGGGCAGGGCGTCTTCGTCGGCGCCCGCGCGCTGATCGGCAACCGGGTCAAGATCCAGAACAATGTTTCCGTCTACGACGCGGTCACGTTGGAGGACGACGTGTTCTGCGGGCCCGGCGTGGTGTTCACGAACGTCTACAACCCGCGCGCGGCGGTCGTCCGCAAGGGCGAGTACCGGCCGACGCTGGTGCGCCACGGCGCGACGCTCGGCGCCAATTGCACGCTCGTCTGCGGCGTGACGATCGGGCGGTACGCATTCGTCGCCGCGGGAGCCGTCGTGCATCGCGATGTCGCCGATTTCGCGCTAGTCGTCGGCGTGCCAGCGCGGCAGATCGGCTGGATGAGCCGGCATGGCGAGCGCCTCGATCTGCCGCTCGGCGGCGACGCCGAAACGACCTGCCCGGGAACCGGCGAGCGATACCGGCTCCGCGAAGGACATTGCGAACAGGTCGAGGAGGGCGCTGCATGAGCGAGCTCGAATTCATCGACCTGAAGGCGCAGTACGCGGCACTCAAAGACCGCATCGCGGAACGCATGCAACGGGTGCTCGACCATGGGCAATACATCATGGGCCCGGAGGTTCGCGAGCTCGAGATGGCGCTCGAACAGCGCACCGGCGCGAAACATTGCATCACGGTCGCGAGCGGCACGGAGGCGCTGCTGATCTCGCTAATGGCGCTTGGCCTTCAACCGGGCGACGAGGTCATCACGACGTCCTTCACCTTCGCCGCCACCGCCGAGATGATCGTGCTGCTGGGCGGCGTGCCGGTGTTCGTCGACATCGAGGCCGATACCTGCAACATCGACGCACGGTCGATCGAGTCGAAGATTACTGCCCGCACCAAGGCGATCATGCCGGTCAGCCTGTACGGCCAGGTGGCCGACATGGACGAGATCAACTCCATCGCACGCCGACATGACCTCGCGGTCGTTGAGGATTCGGCGCAGAGCTTCGGCGCTCGCTACAAGGGGCGGCAGAGCTGCAATCTGAGCACCCTCGCCTGCACGAGCTTCTTTCCGAGCAAGCCGCTCGGCTGTTACGGCGATGGCGGCGCCATCTTCTCCAGCGACGATGCGCTGGCGCAGGCGTGCCGCGAGATCCGCGTGCACGGGCAGAGCGCGCGCTACACCCACACCCGCCTGGGCGTCGGTGGCCGCATGGACACGCTGCAGTGCGCGATCGTTCTGGCCAAGCTGGAGCGGTTCGATTGGGAGCTGGCGCAGCGGTTGGAGCTCGGCGATCGCTACGCGGAATTACTCTCCGGTTTCGAAGGGGTCGAGCGCGTGGCTGTGCGCCCTGACCGCGACTCCGTGTGGGCGCAGTACACGGTGATGGTCGACACAAGGGATGAGGTGCAGCAGGCCTTGAAATCCCGAGGCGTTCCGACCGCGGTCCACTACCCGCGCCCGCTCCATCATCAGCCGGCTTACGCGGCGTTCGAGCGCGCCGACGCCTGCCCGAGCAGCCTCGTCGCGGCAGGCCGCGTCCTGAGCCTTCCGATGAGCGCCGACCTGACACACGCGCAGCAGGACGATGTCGTCGCGGCACTGTTCCATGCGCTTGCCCAAGCGCGCCGTCAGGCGGTCGTTGCAACGACTTGAGATGTCGCAGGGCCTGCTGCGTGCCACGTTGACGCTGCTGGCCGGCGGTGTGCTCGCCCAGGCGCTCCCCCTGATTCTCGGACCGTGGCTGACCCGGTTGTACGCGCCGGACGATTGGGGCCGCTATGCGGCGTTCGCGGCGGTCGCCGCCAACATTGCGGTCGTTTGCTGTGCGCGCTACGACTTCGCGCTGCCGCTGGTACGTGACGACGCCGAGGCCCGCGACCTAATGGCGCTCTGCCTGCGGGTGCTGCTGATCGTGGTGGCGCTTGCCGGGCTGCTGGGCCTTGTGCTGCATGCGACGCGGGCATTGAGCCACGCATTGTGGTTGCCGCTCGCCGTTCTGGCGGCCGGCGCGGCGCAATGGCTCACGCTGTGGGCCAGCCGGGCGCAACGCTTCGCCGCCCTCTCGGCGAGCCGCGTCACGCAGTACGGCGGCGGGGCAGTAGCGCAGCTCGCAGGCGGCGTGGCCCAGATCGGTGTCGCCGGGCTGATCGCCGGGCCGGTGCTGGCGGGCGCCGCTACCTTGCCGTGGCTGATGCGCCCTGCGCCGCTCGGCGGTTGGCGCGGGCTGTGGCGGGTGCCGCGCGATCGCTGGCAGGCCGTCGCCCGCAGGTACCACGACTTTCCGTTTCTGAACACGCCGCACGCGTTTGCCGGGGCCCTGCAGGACACGCTCGCGGTTGCCGTCTTGATCGCCTGGAGCGGCGATGCGGCCGCCGGCTTCTGGGGCCTGGCGCTGCGCTATCTGAAGGCCCCGGCGACGCTGGTCGGCGGGGCGGTCTCTCAAGCGCTCTACCCGAAGCTCGCGGGGGCGGACCCGGTGCAGGCGCGCGCCGCGGTGCTCCGGGTCATGCGCACGTTGGCGCTGTTCGCGATCCCGCTCGGCGGCATGCTGCTGGTTGCCGGCCCCGACCTGTTCGCGCTGGCGTTCGGCGAGCGCTGGCGCATGGCGGGCGAGCTCGCGCGCGCCCTGGCGCCGTACATCGCGGCCCACTTCGTCGCGTCGCCGCTCGCCGTCGTGACGCTCGCGTGGGGCGGCCAGGCGTGGGCCTTGAAGGTCGCTCTGGTCGGCCAGCTGATGTTCGTGTCGGCGCTGCTGCTCGGCCTGATCGTCGGCGGCCCGATCCTCGGCGCCTGGGCCGTTTCGGCAGCGATGACGCTCTACTTCGGCTTCTATTTCGCTGCGCTCGCACGCTGGAAGGACGTGCCCGATGTGGCTCGCGCCTAGGAGCATCGCCAACCAAATGCGGCGCGCGCTCTGGCGGCTGCTGTTCGGGCGCGTGCTGTTCGGCGAGCGCAGCGATGGAAAGGCGCGGCCGGGCACCCGAATCGCCGCATCGACCGTCATCGATCATGAGCGCTCGCTGGTGCTCGCCGATCATGTGTATATCGGGCCGTTCAGCTTCA